>Ga0335073_10001021_pt1 | contig 36991 bp, 26 predicted proteins | sample Lox_Sample_22_FD_207093 | JGI IMG/M metagenome (GOLD analysis project Ga0335073, IMG submission 207093) | Soil microbial communities from Loxahatchee National Wildlife Refuge, Florida, United States - Lox_Sample_2.2 | ecosystem: Environmental > Terrestrial > Soil > Wetlands | place: USA... | reverse complement strand
CGGCTCTTGCTCCCGAAACGATCCCCCTGTCGTTTCGAGAGCTCGACGCTCGCGTTAAGGGCATTGCTGCAGCGCTCAGTGAGCAGGGTTTCGTACGCGGAGACCGCCTTGCCCTTCTTCTCCCCAACGGACCCGAGTACATCGAGTTGGTCTATGCCTGCGCGTGGCTCGGAGTGATTGCCGTTCCATTGAATACGCGCCTTTCGCAGCCGGAAATCGATCGCGTGCTCGAGGATGCACGCCCGCACGGCATAGTGAGGCACTCCTCGTTGGCTGCGCCGACCGTGCGGATGCCATGGGAGCAGGTGATCGACGCGGAGCCTCTGAAGGCGCTCAACGCCGAACCTCCTGACGTGTGTTACCAGCCCGAGGCGGTCCTGGCTCTGATCTATACCAGCGGTACGACCGGCCGCCCTAAGGGCGTCATGGTAACTCACGCTAATATCATGGCCGACATTCACAATCTGAATTACTGGATGCGGTACACGGAAGGGGGAGTCTACCTTCATGCGGCACCGATCTTTCACATAGCGGATTTCCCGACCATGTTTGCGGCGCCCGTCTTCGGGGCCAGCCAGTTCACGATTTCAAAATTCAGCCCGCAAAGCTTCTGTGAACTCGTCGAACGCGCTCGCGTAACTCACACTGTCTTGGTTCCAACGATGATCAACTTACTGACCCAGGATCCGGACACGAGTCAGCATGACTTATCGAGTCTTGAGGTGCTGGCTTACGGAGGATCTCCGATGGCGCCTGAACTCGTACGCCGAACGCGAGAGCTTCTTCCGAAGGTGAAACTCGTTCAGGTATATGGGCTCAGCGAGACGGGCTTCCTGACCGGATTGCGAGACCAGGATCATACCGATACCAAGCTTTTGTCCTGCGGAAAACCGTGTCCCGGGATCGACCTGCAAGTTATGGATGAATCGGGCAAGCCTGTGGAGATCGGAAAAACCGGCGAATTTGTTGCCCGAGGCGCCAACATAATGCAGGGCTACTGGAACAACGCAAAGGAGACCGCTCTTGCGTTTCGCGATGGAATGTTTCGCACCGGGGATGTGGGGTATCAAGACTCTGAGGGATTTTTCTACATCCTTGACCGCTTGAAGGACATGATCGTCACTGGAGGCGAGAATGTTTACTCCGGTGAGGTCGAAGCTGTCATTTTTGCGCATCCCGCAGTTCGGGAAGCCGCGGTCTTCGGAATACCTGACCCCAACTGGGGCGAGCTGGTGATGGCTTGCGTCGTGCTCAAGCCAGGGACGGTGCTCAGCGTAGATGACTTAGTGGCTTTCTGCCGGCGCTCTCTCGCCAATTACAAGGTTCCACGCCGCATCGAGTTCTCGGATGCTGAGCTGCCGAAAAGCGGCTCCGGAAAAATACTGAAGAGGATTTTGCGTGAGCGATTTTGGGCACACGCAGAGCGGGCCGTCAGTTGATTATGCGCAGACCGTAAGCACGTGTACATCCGCCTCAATGTCGGCACGTGCTCGTGACACAGAAGTGCGAGACTGTCATGACCCCTTTTCATTTCAACCATCGCACGCATGATTAGTTTGCTGGAAAGAAGCCCGGATTGCGCAAAATTGATAGTGATAATCGAGTCTCAAAGGCTCCCCGCGATGGAAGAGTGCAGCAATGAACTCCAATCTTTCCGATCCCGCGTTTTGGAGTCGATTCCAGTTCGGCTTCACGTTGACCTATCACTACCTCTTCCCCCAGCTCACCATGGGATTGGCTTGGTTCCTGGTGTATTGGAAGTGGCGCGCCTTGAGAACTGGCGACGAAAAGTACAACCACGCCGTTCGCTTCTGGGCCAAGATTTTCGGTCTCAACTTTGCTGTCGGAGTCGTGACCGGTATTCCCATGGAATTTCAGTTCGGAACGAACTGGGCAGGGTTCACCCGGTATGCCGGCGGGGTGATCGGACAGACTCTGGCCATGGAGGGGATGTTCGCTTTCTTTCTAGAGAGCGCTTTTATTGGCGCGCTTATTTGGGGCGAGAAGCGGTTGGGACCTCGGTATCACTTCCTGGCTGCGGTGGGAGTGGCGCTGGGAAGTTGGCTTTCCGGCTATTTCATTTTGGTGACCAATGCTTTCATGCAACATCCCGTCGGGTACAAAGTTGGCGCCGACGGTTTACTTGGCATCAGCAGTCTTAGCGCCTATCTGTTGAATCCTTGGGCCTGGGTGGAATTCGCCCACAACCAAATGGCCGCGCTCGTAACGGGGTCGTTTGTGGTGGCGGCGGTCGGAGCCTTTTATAGTCTGCGGGAGCAGCATCCGAAGCAGTCCCAACTCTATCTTCGTGCCGGAGTCTCCGCTGGTCTAATAGCGTCTCTTCTGGTCGCATTTCCCACCGGTGATCAGCAGGCCAAGATGGTTGGGCGTCACCAACCTGTTACCCTCGCCGCAATGGAAGGCAGGTTCCAGGGCGGCTCTATGGCAGGGGTTGCCATAATCGGACAGCCCAACGTCGCCGCGCAGCGGCTCGACAACCCCATCGAGGTCCCCGGCGCACTCAGCTTCCTCGCCTACGGCACTTTTCAAAGCTATGTACACGGATTGGATGAGTATCCTGCGAACGCATGGCCTGACAATATCGAGCTTCTGTACTACTCCTTTCACCTGATGATCACGCTAGGGACGATCTTCATCCTTCTCATGGCATTTGCCACCTTCCAGAATTGGCGCGGCCGGCTGCAATCCAGCACATGGCTGCTTTGGGTGTTGATGCTCGCATTTCCATTCCCCTACATCGCTAATACGGTTGGCTGGATGACAGCGGAGCTGGGACGTCAACCCTGGCTGGCCTATGGCCTCTTTCACACCCGCGACGGCTATAGCAAGGTCGTAAGTAACGGCAACACGATCTTCACCTTGATTGGATTCATCGGTCTCTACTTCGTTCTCGGTCTGCTTTTCCTCTTCCTGGTTGGCCGCGAGATCGCCCATGGTCCGGACGAAGAAGCAGCGGTCGAAGGCCGTGCAAGAGTAGTCACGGCGCGGGGAAAGGAGCAAGTCGCATGATCGCCGCATGGTACGCCATCGTCAGCCTGATGCTTATTACTTACGTAGTCTTGGACGGGCGTAATTTCGGTGCCGGGCTGCTCTTCGCGGTAATTGCCAAAACGCGTGAGGAGCGGAGGCAGGTGATTGCCGCGATCGGCCCGCTTTGGTCATGGCACGAAGTTTGGCTGGTAGCTTTTGGCGGCGTATTGGTCGCGGTATTTCCCAAGCTCATGGCCTCTGCGTTCGCCGGCTATTACCTCGCGCTCTTCTTGATTCTGTGGTGCCTGATCCTGCGCGGCATCTCTATCGAAGTTGGCGGCCATATTAACGATCGCCTGTGGCAAGGATTCTGGGACTTCGTTTTTGTCTCTGCCAATTTGCTTCTTGCCGTTCTGTTCGGCGCGGCGGCTGGAAACCTGGCACGAGGTGTTCCGCTCGATGCCAATGGCGACTTCTCAATGCCATTCTTCACTGATTTCACGCCTCGCGGGCATGTCGGCCTGCTCGACTGGTACACCGTGTCGGTTGCTATCTTCGCTGTGGTCATTCTTACGGCGCATGGCGCAACCTATCTCACTCTGAAGACAGAAGGCCCTGTGCACGACCGTTGCGCGATTTACGCAAGGTATTTATGGGCGCTCGTTGCTCCGGTCTTGCTCATCATCACGGTTGAGTCGCTTGAGGTTCGCCCCGAGCTGTTTGGGCAAGCGATTTCCAATCCCATTTGCTGGTTGGGATTGCTCGTCATTATCGGGTCGGCGACCGCTCTAGTGTCGGGCCTGTGGACCGGTCGTGAACTGCGAGCTTTCCTGGCTTCCAATTTTCTACTCGCCGGTTTATTGATAACCGGCAGCGCCGCCATTTTTCCGGTCATGCTCTATTCGACCCTCTCGCCTCAGGATTCGTTGACGGCCAATAGCGTCGCTGCGCCTCACAACTCTTTGTTCCTGGCTTCAATCTGGTGGCCGATAGGTTTCGCGCTTGCGACCCTGTATTTCGTTTTCATCTCGCGACGCTACGCCGGAAAAGTTAGCGTGAACCGCGACAACCAGAGCGTTTACTAGAGGCTTGGCCGCACTAGGACCCGACGCTCCCTACAGATAATTGCTCCGAGGGAAATGGCTGTTTGGTCGGCCACAACACTCTTCCAACCAGCCAGAGCAAGGGACCCATCCTTTTCGCGCAGAAGGTTTCCACAAAATCTTGAGGTCCCCCAGACACACTTCGAACTGTCGCATCAAGGGAGTTGAGGGCTTGGGTCGATGGCCGCGTTTAAAAATTGATGCTCAAGCCAAACTCCATGGCACGGGGCGCGCCTAGGTTAAAGACGCCTGTGCCCGCTCCGACACGGTTAGTGATTCGGGTGCCGGGCGTCGTCCCATTGATCGAACCCGGCGTTCCTGTCAGACCGCCGGTTAACGCGTTGGGCGGCAGATCGAAGTTCGCCATATTAAACAGATTAAAGAAGCCGACACTAGGTTGGAATGCGATGATGTGCGAATAGGCTTCTATCTCGTAGGTCCAGGCAAGCTTCAGGTCGAAATCGCGCAGATTGCCCATGCTGACCTGGTTGGGTGGCGTGAATTGCAGCGTGCAGTTGGGACTGTTGATACTGCCTCCTGCAACACACGGCGCCACTCCCCCAAGCTGCTGCAGTTGCGCCAGCGTAAACAAGCCGTTCTGGATCAGCACCTGGCCGGCGGGCGTTGCCTGGTTGCCGTATTTGTTGTTGTACTGCGTAAGCAACTGGTTGATGGTACTCCCATTCACCTGCGATCCGAACGCTCCATTCACGGTTCCCGGAAGCGGGTCCTGCGTCGTACCGTCGCCCGTGAAGTCGGTCTGGAAGATTGCGCCCGGACCGCTCCCAGGCACCTCGATTGGCACCGACAGAGCTGAATAGAAGTGCCCAATGAACGATAGCTGAAAGTTCTTTGGCAGGTCACCTACCACGCCAAAGGACAACTGATTCGGCCGGTTCAGCAGCGAAGGTCCGAAATACCTGTTGGGGTTATTGTTGTCCAGAGCAGCAGGGATGAAGTCCTGGTCGCTATTGGCGATGCTGCCCAGGACGCCGAGAATTCCCGGTCCACCCCCCGAATTCTTGAACGGCGAATACGAGTAGGAGACCTGTGCGTTCACGGAATGCAGGCCCTTGAACGGATTCGTCTTCTGGTAGATCAGCTTCACATCCAGAGCGTTGTACTTGGAGATCCCGGCCGGAACGAGGAAGGGCATGGCCGGAGCGTTCGGATTCAAGCCGCCGAAGGCGCAACCGGTGAGACAAGTCCCACCGAGATCCCCCTGCGAGTCGAGACCGTTTTGCGCGAAGTTTGCCATCGTTGCACCGGCCGCAATCGCGCAGTTGATGGCGGCAGAGTTGGTTCCGCCGCCACAGCCAAATTGACTTGTGGTAGCGGATATGGCGGTCAGGGCGGCATTCTTGTAGAAGTACCTCACATCACCCGTGTGGTTCTGGTCCACACTAAGAAGCAGAGCGGTCGTGACGTTCCGCACATAGTCGACGCTTAAGACAACGCCCGGGGTCAGCTCTCGCTGAATGCCGACGTTCATCTGCGTCGAACGAGGCGTTTTGTAATCAGGAGCGAACAACCCGAGCGGAAAGTTGACCCCGCGGTCCAAGAATCCGGTTTGCAGGTAGTTGGGATTAGGATTGGTCAGGCTGAAGGTCGATAGCGCCTGATATTCCGCTTGCAATTGAGCAATTGCCGCGGCAGCATCTCCGATACGAACCGGGCTCCCTGGCGAGCCACATTCATCTTGACCCCCAATTAGATTGAGGCCTGGAAGCGGAAAAGCTTGACCCGCGTTGCAAGCGGTCGGCGTCTGCAGGAATGCTCCAGTTGGCAGCCGCAATGGACGGTCAAAAAGAACGTTATTCCAGATGACGTTTTCGTAGTAGAGACCAATGCCCGCGCGGATGGCCGTCTTACCGTTTTTCCACGGATCCCACGCGATTCCGAGCGATGGTCCGAAATTCAGATTCGGGTTGGGAATCGGAGCGCCGAGATTCGGCCAGGTCGGTATCAGATTGTTGAGGTACGTTTGCGCGGGCAGATCGCTGTCGGTACGGCCGGTGTCGCGGTCGTAACGCAGGCCAAGGTTCACCGTGAAGTTAGGGAACATCTTCCAGGTGTCGGCGATGTAGAGTCCGAGTCGATTATCGGGACCGAGTCCACCCGCGGGGAAGCCGAATGCCGGCTGCGTGGTGGAGAAGCCCTGTCCGTTGCCGAGGATCACGGTTTCCACCGGGTAGTTCAGCGGATTCGATGCACCGCCCGGGAAAGGACCAGTCGCAGCAAACGCCATGTCGTTGATTCCGCTGAATTCATTCTGGTTGGTGATGATCTGTGGCGCCAGCGCAAATGCCTTAGCGAAGTTGCCGCCCTGAATGTGGTTGAAGTCCACACCGTAGCGGAGGATATGCCTTCCCATGGTTTTCCCGCCGTCGTAACTGATCTGCTTGTTGCTCTGCAAAGTGCTCTGCGGAGCCAGAAGGTTTGGACCGGTTTGCGGCCCATTCACTAAGAAGATGTTGACGTGTTGCCCGTTGCCGGGAAAATCCGAAAGAGGCAGGCCGCTGCCAATCGTCGCATCAACGATCTCGTTCTGAAATTTCAAATAGCCGAAGCGGAAGCTGTGCGTCCACGACCCGGTCGTGAAATCGGCGCCGCCCACGTAGTTGCGTGAGTAATTCTTCGATTGATAGACCTGCAGGCTATCGGAGAAGAACGTTCCGTCCGCCTGGATCTGCGAGTAGTTGTAACGGAAGAACAGCTTTACGTTGTGCAGTGCGACGTAGTCGAGACGTCCAAGGAAGTTCGGATTTTTGTAAGGAGAATTGTAGCCGCCACCGAAGTTCTGAAACGGCGGCGCATACACTACAGGTGTGAACAGGTCCTGGTACGTCGCGTCGCCCTCAGCGAAATAGAACAGCTCGTCCTTGACGAATGCCCCTCCCAGCGTGCCACCGTACTGATTGCGGTGGTAGTTGGGATCCGGCTGGCCGGCGGGCTTGGGCAGCGACGCGTCGACATTGCTGCTGCGGTAGTACTCGTACGCGCTGCCATGGAGCGTGTTGGTGCCAGACTTGGTTGACACGTTTACCACGCCCGACGAGCTCAGGCCGTTGGAAACATCCATCGTGGACTGGGTGATCTGAAACTCCTGGATCCCGCTAGCGGAAATGTTGCCGGTGGTCGTGCCAACGGTCTCGTCCGAGATGTCGATGCCGTCCACCTGGATGCGGGCAGTACGTCCGAAGCGCGAACCGATCGAAACCGACTGATACCCGATCTTTGTCGGGTCGAAGTTGGTGCCGTCCTGGATCTGCACGCCAGGCTCGAGTTGCGCAAGGTCAAGGAAGTTGCGCCCGTTGACCGGCAGACTGTCGATCTGGCCGGAGGTGAGCACGCCGTCGACCGAGGTTGTCTCGGTATTCACCGTCACTGCCGAAGCATCCACCCTGACGGTGGTGGATTCCTGACCAATCTTCAGGCTGAAGTTGACCGCAGTATTGTTCGCGATCTTGACATTCACCTGCTCCTCGGCGGTTTCGAAGCCTTTGGCTTCCACTTTCACTAAGTATTTACTCGCGGCAACGGAGCCGGAATTGTAAAAGCCGCTGGAGTTGGTCGTCAGGTTGGTTGTGACACCAGTGTCCAGGTCGGTGATCGTGATCTTCGCGCCCGGTACGGCGGCACCACTGGGGTCAATGACCGTGCCGTTTATATTGCCGGTTGAGATTGTTGCCTGACCTTGCAGAATCGTGGGCAGGAGGAGAGAGACTGCCAGTGCAGTGATTACGACCAGGAGCCTTCTTTTCTCAGCGACCCCGGCCGTTCGAACCGTCATAGATCTCCTCCCTTCTGGAATCGAATTGAGAAGAAGCGTGGGTCCCGACGCGAACCACTACCGGCAAACGATTCTGCACACAGGCCACTCGGAAGTAACCCGATTAGGGAAGAGCTGCCGATAAACCGGGACCTGATTGTGCGGGAAGGTGTCCTCGTCAATAGCGCGGCGCGCTCGCCCCAAAATGTGCCGGCAATTATGCCACATGGGGCTGCGTGAATGCGGCCACGAACTCGAGAGGTTAAAGTGAGTTGCTGCCGACCAAGCGGCGAATGATGGTGCTTGCGCCATAGCCTTCGATACCCGGTAGCCTCCGCTAAGGTACGTTGGCGATCCCGCTCCTGAGATAGGGCAGACCATTTCGACGGGCGGATCCCCGCTGCACAACTCCGCCTGGTCGCGATTGGCTCTGCTAACCGTGCAGAGTGACCGAAGCGGTCAGCCGGGGGCGTCTAGTAAACTGTTTCCTATGACCCTCTTCGAGGCCCAACCTTACGATGAAGCGCACGCGCGCAAGCGGCGGAACATCATCATCGCGTTGGTCCTGCTGGGCTTGGTGATCGGGATCGTTTGGTGGCAGATGCGCTATTGGCCGGAAGAACGCGTCGTGGACCATTTTTTTGACGCTCTGCAGGAGCAGAACTTCAAGAAGGCCTACGCCATCTGGATGCAGGATCCTAACTGGGAACAGCATCCGCAGCAATACGCTCGTTATCCTTTTAGCGACTTCATGAAAGACTGGGGACCGAGCGGTGAATGGGGGATCATTAAAAGCCATCGCATCGATGGCGCCGGTGTTCCGAAGGGCTATAGCGGAACGCCATGGGCGGTCGCAAGTGGCGTGGTGGTCGTAGTCACGGTCAACGACCGCATCGCCGATAAAGCGCACCTATGGGTACAAAAGAGCGACAAGACCCTCGGCTTCTCGCCGTATTGACCAATGGGCATCCATCGATGATCGTTCGCGCGCTCACCGCCTGACCACTTCTCGCTTTGCCACAGGAACCGGCGCACCCCCAATGCGGGCTCTTTCAGGCCGCGGCGTCCGGAGCTCTGTCACTTAGGGAGCATTTCCACGCGCATTCCGACCCTATACCATAGCGCTTAATAATAAGTTCAATTTGGAACACGCCGTCCTATCGCTTCCTACCCGTCGGTAGCCGGTCCGTGTCTACAGGAGCCGCAATGAAAGTGCGGGTCACGATTCTTACGTTCGCCTTGCTGTGTGCTTTACCATTATTCGCTCGCGAGAAAACCGACACCCTGGTCATGAAAAACGGTGACCGGCTTACCTGTGAAGTGAAGGGTCTCGACGCCGGCGTGCTCTACGTCAGCCTCGACTACATTCTGGGGACGTCCTCGGTGCAATGGTCGAAGGTGGCCTACATCGAAAGCAAGCAGCTGTTCATCGTGAAGACGGCGGACGGGTCAGTCTATACCGGCACCCTGAGCACGGCGGAAACCGAGGAGAAGAGGCCGGTAAAGATCGAAGTGGTCGAGAGTCCGGAAAAGCGCACCACTCTGCCGCGCTCGCAAGTGGTCAATATGGCGGAGACGTCTGAAAAGTTCTGGCAGCGTTTCAGTGGAGACATCAACTCCGGCATCATCTATTCGAAGGCGAATGAGAACACGCAGTATACGCTCGGAGCTGATTTGGAATATCTTCGGGGGCGCTGGTCCGCCGATGCCGGCTATAACTCGACCCTGTCATCCAGCAGCGGAACTTCGTCGGCAGCAACCCGCAACCAACTCAACTTCAGTGCGCAGCGTCTTCTGCCCTGGCAAAACTGGTTCTATACGGGGCTGGGCAGCTTCCTGCAAAGTTCGGAGCAGGACATCCAACTGCAAACCAACATCGGCGCCGGAATCGGGCGCTACCTGAAGAACACCAACACCGCCAGAATTGCCCTCATTGCCGGTCTGGCATGGCAGGGAACGAATTATAAGCAAAGTGTCGAGCCGATTCCGACGCAAAACATCGCTGCCGGATTGTTTGCCGCGCAAGTGAAATTTTTCCGCTTCAACAAAACGAATCTCACGGTTACGGCGACGGCTTTCCCAGCATTCAGCGAGCCGGGCCGCATTTTCTATAACACGAACGCTACCTACTACATCAAAATTACGGGCGATCTTTCCTGGAATGTGTCGTTCTACGGCAACTGGGACAACCAGCCGCCGCCGCACTTGTCGGGCAGCGATTACGGCACAAGTTCGGGACTGAGTTACAACTTCGGGCTAAAGTGATGCCCCGTAGAGAAAGACCATTGCCTCGGGCAAACGGTCTGACCAGGCGGCCACATCATTTCCGTGGTTCGTGTCAACTGTGATCTTGAGGCGGGTGGTCGTCATGCCCTTCTTGCGCAGGACACTCTCGAGCTCCTGCAGGTCCTTCGCTGTCTCGGCGTTCTGCCGGCTGTCGCCGCTTTTTGCGACACCCAAACCGATGTACATCTTGTGTGGAAGCAGTTTCGCTGTTTCGACGCTTTTCAGGATGTCGTCCTGCCCAAGAACAGGGCTTTCCACCAGGACATGTCCGAAGACGCCCGGGTGCTCCAGCGCAGTGTAGATTGCGACATCACCGCCGAGCAGCGAGCCGCCAAGACCGGTATTCGTCGGTCCACGCGACACACGATAGTACTTCTCGATAAAAGGCATTACCTCGGTGACGATGTAGCGCGCGTATTCCTTTTCGTCAGCACGCGCCTGTTCCGGTGATGGAGCTTTTTCCACATGCGTCTCGGCAGTGGAGCTAGCGGAAGCACCCTGCGCAGCGGTGTCGTCAATGCCAACGACAAACATCGGAGGGATTTTGAAGCTGCCTACCAGATGCTCGACCGTCTCGTCCATGTGCCACTCGCCATCCTTGCTGATGGCCGCATCGAAAAGCGTCTGTCCGTTCTGCATGTACAAAACGGGATAGCTGCGATGTGCGTTGTACGGCGAGAAATAATTTGCCGGTACCAGCACGCGCAGCAGGCGCGTCTCATGGAAAATCTTGCTTTCCAGGGGAACGATCTCGAGCCAGCCGATTACCGTGTGGTTTCGATCGAAGGAGGTGATGGTATTGGTGCCGGGAGGAGTCGTCACATGGGCAGTAGCTTTGTGGTGCGATTGCGCCCAAAGTGCATTTGACAGAAAGGCCAGGGCAAGAACGGCAGCGGTGCAGATTCGAGACATGAAACTAGATTAGCAGTCGATGGAGTATCGCCGGCGAACTAGCCTTTTAGTTCAAGGTTCACCAACGTCATCTCCGGCGCGGCCTGGTTCCAGTCGGCGGAAATATGCTCCAGCGTCATGCGCACGGTCTTTGCCTGTCCAGGACCGATTGGATTGCGGCTGAGATCGACGAGGTCGGGGTATCCGCCCATCTGGTTTTCAACCAGCACGTGGAGGGGCAGAGTTTCCGTTTGCACGATCTCATTGAGGGTGTTCCTGAAAACCATTTTCATGTCGCCGCCGACCAGCGCCTGATCCCCGGTATTGGTGATCGTGGCATCAATGTAGGTGACTGTGCCGCCGACATAATTTTCGGCCTGGCTCGCTTTGGGATTGGATATCTTCAGTTTTTCCGCGTAGGGATTGACAACAGCGCTGGATCTTCCGCTGCTTCGTGTAAGAGCCGCAATAATGACAACCACAGCCAGCACGGCAACGATTCCGACGACGAAAGGCGTCCAATTGCGCCCGCGAGTTTCTTCTTTGGGAGACGTGAACAGGCTGGCCATGCTGCCACGATTCTACTCTTCGGCGGTCGGGCTTTCGTGACGCAGATGAGCGCGAAACCCAGCGCGAAGACGAATCCCGGAGGGAGGAATCTCGGAGGGAGAATGAATGGACGCCGCATTCCAACTTGCACCGGAAGGAGCAGATTTGCCAAGCACGTATTCGGCGAAATTGGCAACGATTTTTGTTGACAATCCCGAACGGTAAACGCAATATCTTGTGTAGTCGTACTGCCTAGCCAATATGTTGGGCAGCTGAAGTTGGGCCACGAAGTTTTATCTCTCAAGGGAGAAAGTTCCAACGAGGAGGAAAGTTCAATGCCTGCAAAGAAAAAGGCTAGCAAAAAGGCTGCGAAGAAAAAGAGCAAGTAAGCGTATCGCCGCGAGGCACCGGGCCTCGCTAATTTTTTTGTATGAAACAAAGCCTCCGCAAACCCTGTTCGCGGAGGCTTTCCGTTCTACCCTCGGTACTGAGGAATTACGGGTGTCCCTCAAGTTGGTAGTTGCAGGTTCCATTTGTGGGCTGCGCCGGCAAGGTCGGCGGCGTCAGATTTGTCGGCGAGTTGAAGTTGAAGAAGCCATTTGTTGGATCGGTCATGTCAGCTGCATTCGCATCGCGCTGGGTCAGAGGCGGCAGGCCGAAGCGCGTTTCGATGAGCTTCAGGATTGAGGTGTAGTCAGCCTGGAGATGCACAACCGTTTGCGCTTTCGCCCATGGCGACACCACGATGACCGGAACGCGGAAGCCGGTAACGTTGAACTCGCCCGTTTGGTCGCCCGGCTGCAGATCCGTCGGCTCCAGGAAATCGCCGGGCGGTGTCGCCAGGATGGGACCGACCTGGTCGTACAGACCGCCGCCCTCATCCCAAGTCAGGATAAAGGCCGAGTCAGGCCACGCCGTGCTGTTCAGCAGCGCGTTGATGGCATTCTCGGCGCGTACTGAGCCAGTCTGCACGTTATTGCCCGGGTGCTCATCATATCCGGTCGCGCTGGCGCGCTCGATGAAGATCACCTGCGGCAGTTGCTGATCGGCATTCGGGCTCGCCAGAATGTTGTAGTACTCCTGGATGTTGCGCACGTTGGCCTGGATCCCGGGATCGTTCCAGTCCGCCCACTGCGAGAGGAAGACGCTGTTGTCCTGATAATAGTAGCGCCAGCTGATACCCGCGGCTTGCAGTTCGCGGAAGATCGTGGGCCGCTGCCATGCCGGATCACTCTGACTCGTCGGCGGGAAAGCATGCCCATAGGAGGTCGCGGAGAACAAATACATCCGGTTCGGGATAGTATTTGCCGGTTCGGGAGAGTGCCATTGATCGTCCGTCGTGAATTGCGTGGCGAGTTCGTAGTAATACGGCAGATCGGTCTGATCGTAATAGCCGAGCGGCCGTGAGTGCGTGGGATCATACTGATCACCGGTTCCTCCCGACAGCGTCGTCCACAGGAATTTGTCCATCTTGTACTGTGAGTCTTGTGTCAGGTTCAGCCAGTCGTCGCCCACCAGATCCATGTCGTAGTGGGTTTCGTCCCACGAAGGAGACAGGTTCTCGATGCACTCGGTACGCGCGTGGAACGGGCCGAAGCATCCTCCCTGGGGATTGCAGATTTGATAATTCTGCGGCAATGTGTGCAGGTCCTCGACGTCGCTCAATTGCGCGCCTTGAATCGGGGGCTGATGGTTGACGCGATATTCCGCCAGCTCTCCGAAGTAGTTATCGAAGGCGCGGTTTTCCTGCAGCATGAAGATGATGTGGTTGAGGTTGGTGATTCCACCCGTGCTGACGGTCACCGTCGCTGTCGCCATGGCCGGCGGTGCACCCGGGTAAATCGAGGTGGCCGTCGCCGTATAGGTGGTCGTCTGCGTCGGATTGACCGTCGTGGACCCGCTGAGCTGCACCGGCCCGATTCCGGGAGTAATGGTAACCGAAGCTGCGTTGCTCGAGGTCCACGTGAGGGTCGATTGGCCACCCGGAGGTACCGTTATCGGGTTGGCGGTCAAGGTCACCATGGTTGGATTGCCAACCATAATCACCACCTGCGGCGAATAAGCTTGGCCCCCGGCTGTGCCTGTGGCCGTTACCTGGAAGGTAGTATTTGTGGCTAGGGGACCCGTCGTGTAGGTTCCCGTACAGCTGGTGCCGCTGCAAGTGGGAGGAGGCAGCTGCGTGGGATTATTGTTACCCACCGTCACCAACGCCCACGTGCTGCCGTTATTTGGGCCTCCATAAGTGAGGACGACGCTTTGTCCGGCTTCGATGCTCATGGAAGACGCCGTCAAGGTGACGGGCACAATGGTCACCGTCGCCGACACCGGCTGCGAGGTCGCGGAGGATGTGCTCGCTGTCGCTTGAAAAGCGGTTGTCTGTTGCAGCCCCTGTGTGTTGTAGGAGAATGCCGTCGCTGTCAACGGCAGATTTTGTCCCTCGTCTTCACCAATGATGGAGGGCGTGACGTTGAAACTGGTGGCATTCGCCGTGGCCCAGCTGAAATTGACGAATTCGCCGGGCGCCGTAATGCTCGGTGAAACCGTGAAGCTGGTTACCGTGGGAGCCGAAGAAGTACCTCCGCCGCCACCACCCGTAGTTCCTCCATTTCCAGTGGTATTGTTGGTTGTTCCACCACCGCAACCTACGGCGATTAAGAGTAAACACAGACTTGCAACACCTGCAGCACCGCGCAACCGGGACATGGCCATCAACCTACCTTTGATATGGGCGACCGCCGAAGCTCGCTCTGGATTTGAAGCCGCAACTTCGCTAAACATCAATCCAGCCTTCGAAGTGGGCATTTCCTAGGATTCAGCGGTTCACAACGGAGTTGTTCCGGGCCGGAGCAGCGGATGCCCAGTACTCAAAAAAATTACCTTAGACCCTCTTGCAGGCTTGAACGCTTAATCTGGCGCCCCCGCGACCGGCCAAACAGAGTACGAGGGGAAGCCATGGTCCACACACTAGTCACTACCTTCCGGCGCGCATTAGTGCGAAAATCAAGCAACATTGTCGGGCTTGGCGGACGCCTCCTGGTACGCCAGCTTCCTCGGAAAACCTGACAGCGGTTTTTTGCATGCCTGAGAAGAGGACAACCCGTAAAAGGGGCAAGTCAGTTGACCCCGTTATTCCGGACAAGCTGTATTTCCGAATTGGAGAAGTTGCCGGGCTGTGCAAGCTGCCGGCTTACGTCTTGCGATTTTGGGAGACGGAGTTTTCCCAGCTGAAGCCGGTCAAGAGCAGTACTGGCCAACGAATGTATCGCCAAGTCGACGTGGAGACGGTGATTCGCATCAAAAATCTGCTCTACGACCAGGGCTTTACCATCGCCGGTGCGCGCCAGTATCTGAAAGAAGAATCCAAACCGTCGCAGAGGCAATCCGGCTTGCCGTTTCCCCCGAAGCGCTCTGCGGAAGGCCTGAAGAAAGTTCGTCAGGGTCTGCAGGAGATCCTGGGGATTCTTTCGGCGCCGAAAAAAGCCCGTCGCCGTTGAGGAGGCGGGTGACCGCAGCCTTTTCGTCACTGGCCACAGACTCTAGTCACTCGCTACTGCTCATATGAAGACCAATGCTGTTCGCCTGCTCGACAGCCTCAACATTCAATACCAGTTGCGTGAGTACGAGGTTGATCCGGATGATCTCGCCGCAGAGACGGTAGCGACCAAAATCGGCTTACCTGCCGAGCAGGTCTTCAAGACGTTGCTGGCACGCGGCGATCGGCAAGGCGCATGCTTCGCCGTAATCCCGGGCAATTTCGAACTGGACTATCGAGCACTCGCTAAACTGACTGGCGATCGAAGGGTCGAACTGGCACACCTCAATGAGGTGCAACCACTCACTGGGTACGTTCGCGGAGGCGTGACGGCGCTGGGTGCGAAGAAGGAGTATCCCGTCTATGCCGACGAAACGATCGAGCTCTGGGATGTGATTTCTATATCAGCCGGAGTTCGTGGCACGCAGATTCTGATCGCTCCCGCTGATTATCTGCGCGTCACCCATGCGACGATAGGCGAAATCGGCCGTCCGAAGAGTTAGCTAATCCGGCCTTTGTGCTGCGGTTCATGCCCCGGTTTATAGGCTTTGCCCAGGATTTCGCCCTGCAAGGTCCGCTCGTCAACGGGATGGAGATGGTTGATCATCGCCCGCGTCAGCAGCTTGTAGTGCTTGATCTCGATCAGGTGATAGACGATGAACCACACCGGCTTCTCCGTCGTCATCCATTGCTGATCGTCAAAACGCTTCAGGTTTACCGGACCCGAATAAGTGCGCAGCGAACGCTGTTTGCGCATGTTGAAGTAGATCTGGAAGTAGCTCATCGCCAGCTCGCGCAATGAGCGGTAAACCGGCTCGCGGTAGCGGCAATTAGTGTAATTCGACTTCGCCACCGCCCCCCAGCGGCCTCTTTCCTTGTAAATCGCGATCACGTGGTCCGTGTCGTGCTCCGCCTCCATGTCCATCAGCAATGGCGGATAGCCATTAACCCGCAGGGCGGCGGCGGCGAAGATTGCTCCTTCGCAGCAATGCGCGGTGTTCTCGCGCAGTACCCGCCTTGGCGACCACGAAGTGTCGGAGATGTGATAGGGAAGGTCGTCGAGAAAGCGTTGAACCCCATAAGGGTTTCTTAGGCTGCGAAGTTTGCGCAGCTCCGCCGGAGTGAAGCCAAAGTCCTGTCTGGCCATGATCGGGTTGCATGCAGTTTACAGGATTGGCCGGCGCCAGCATCCGCCGCGAACTTGTAACTCAGGCTTCCCGCACTAATCCGACCGGCGTTCCCACCCCGGCTGCAAGCTTTTCCGCCGCCGACGCTTGTTTCGCCGCGATCTCCAGATAACCCGAACTCCCGATAATGGCGAACAGCTCATCCTCACCTCCTTCGGAATAGGACTTGCACAAACGCGTGAGGGTAAGGCCGCCGACGAGGATGCTCAGTTTCGGATCGTGATTGGCGAAAATCTCGGGTGCATCGAGTTCACCGATGTTGGTAATGAGGTTGCCAAATTTATCCACCTTCATGACCTCGCCCCGCAGTGTGTTCTCGCCGACGCGCTCGGCCTGGGGAATCTTGCGCCGCACATAATCAGAAATCTCCGGTCCGAACTCAGCCGGTGCAACTCCCTTGCTCAGCCAACCCGCCGCTGCCGCAAATATGTCACGGCCATGAAAAGTCCGGCTGACCGGCTGCAGAAAATAACGCTCGGCGGTTACATGCCGGACCAGAAACTTCTGTTCACGTGCTTCCACCAGCGAAAGAACGCCATTGTCCGGAGCCACAAAAACGTAATTTTCGGTTTCTGCGATGATCGGCCGCCGCTGGCCACCCACGCCGGGATCGACGACGACGACGTGCACGGTTCGTGGTGGGAAGAAGCGATAAGACTGCGCAACTGTCCACGCGCCGTCCGGAATGTTGTAAGAAGCGACAGCATGACACACATCGACAATGGCAGCGTTCGGGTTGATGTTCAGCACCACGCCGTGCATGATGCCGACAAACGGATCGCTCAGACCGAAGTCGGTGGTAAAGGTGACAACGCGGCTTTCAGACATGAGTGGCACGGTAGTCGGTTGAGCGGAAGAGAGTCAAGTCGGCGGCCCTCCCATGAGGTTGCGTGTTCCTGTGTGAATTCGCCGTGAATTCGCCATGCGCGCCGCGATGGCATGTCTGGAGTTCGCTGGCTTTTGATGATAGCTTCAAGTTCTGCACACATTTCCGACTTTGGAGTGCCCTCATTGTCTGCGACGGAAACCAGCAATAACCTGTATGACCTGATCGTGGTTGGCAGCGGCCCGGCGGGGCAGAAGGCGGCAATCTGCGCGGCCAAGATGCGCAAGAAAGTCGCGGTGATTGAACGCAAGCGCACCATCGGCGGCGTTTGTGTGCACACCGGCACGATTCCCAGCAAAACGTTTCGCGAGGCGATTCTCTACCTTAGCGGCCTGCGTCAGCGCACCTTCTACGGCCGCGGCTACGCGTTGAAAGAGAACATCTCGATGGAAGACCTGGTTTTCCGCTCCGATGCCGTGATGGCCCGCGAGATTGAGGTGATCAAGTCGCAGCTCCGCCGCAATCGCGTGGTCGTGTACGAAGGGAATGCACGTTTTCTGGATCCGCACAGTATCGAGGTGTCCAGCGAGGAGGGCTATACACTGCTGCGCGGCACATATTTCGTGATCGCCTGCGGAACCCGCCCGGCGCACAGCGCCGATATCCCGATCGACGGCAAGCGAATTTTTGATTCCGATCAGGTACACGAGCTGGATGAACTACCGCGGGAACTGATCGTCGTGGGCGCCGGCATTATCGGGTTGGAGTATGCGTCGATGTTTGCCGCCCTCGGCGTGAAGGTCACGCTGCTCGATCAGCGCTCTACGTTGCTGGACTTCGCTGATCGCGAGGTGGTGGAGAGCCTGTGCTTCCACCTGCGGCAATTAGGAACGGTGTTTCGCCTGGGTGAAAAAGTTGTGCAGGTTGGCTTCGACGAAGAGCGCGATCGGGTGTTCGCGAAGCTGGAGAGCGGCAAAACCGTACATGGCGGCGCATTGTTGTACGCGGTGGGACGTGCCGCCAACAGCGATCAGCTTAACCTCGGCGCGGTGGGGCTGACGGCTGATGGACGCGGCAAACTGGTGGTCAACGAGAACTTCCAGACCGCGGTGCCGCACGTTTACGCTGCCGGCGACGTTATCGGATTTCCGGCACTGGCGAGTACGTCGATGGAGCAGGGAAGGCTTGCCAGTTGCCACATCTTCGGCACCGCAGCCACCATTCCCCAGAACTTGATTCCCTACGGCGTCTATACGATCCCCGAGATTTCCATGGTGGGGGCGACGGAAGAGCAGTTGACGCGTGACAAGATCCCGTACGAGATCGGAATCTCGCGTTATGCCGAGTTAGCGAAAGGGCAGATGCTGGGCGACGACCAGGGCTTCGTGAAGCTGATCTTCGATCCGGCAAGCCTGAAATTGCTTGGCGTGCACATCATCGGAGAGCGGGCAGCGGAAATCATTCACATCGGGCAGGCAATTCTGGCCATGGGCGGAACTATCGATTACTTCCGCGACGCCGTTTTCAACTATCCCACATTGGCAGAGGCCTACAAAGTGGCAGCCTTGGACGGCTTAAACAAGCTGTGATCTTTGGTTAGAGTTCAAAGATGCGATACACCGCCCCATTCTCGCGCGTTTGATTGATGGCGAGCGCGACGTTGTACACGGGAATTCCCGCCGTAGTTTTTCCCTCTGGACTCCCTGCGTGGGCATGTCCGTGCAATACGAGATCGGCGCCGTGGCGATCGACCACCTCGGCCAAACGCGAGCTCCCAAGGTAAGGATAAATTTCCAGCGGCTCTCCCTTTACCGTGTCGCCAATCGGAGCGTAATGCAGAACCACCACGCGTTTTTGCGTGCGCAGTTGAGAGAGCGCGCGCTCCAGTTTGAGCGCTTCGTCAATGGCTGCCTGCACAAAAGCCTTAATTTCAGGCTCGCCAAATGCCGTCAAGGCGCCGCGGCCAAAGCCGCCAGGGAATCCTTTCGTTCCGGCGAAGCCGACGCCGTCGCGCTCGTAGGCGGTGCCGTCCAGGACCTTGATGCCTGCCTCACTCATCATCTTCATCAACTCGGGAGCATGGCCGCTTTCGTAATCGTGGTTTCCAAGAACAGAAATGGTGGGAATGCGGAGGCGTACCAGGACGTTGAGCAGCGACTCCATCTCCTGCGGTGTGCCGAAGTTGGTAAGATCGCCGCCCAGCACGAGCGCGTCGGCCTCATCGCGTACCCGGTTCATGTTGTCGCGGACACGGTCGTGCACCTGCGGGCTGAAGTGCAAATCGGCCACTGCCGCGATCTTCATAACCCGCCTTGTTCCGGATTTGGTTTCGCCGTTGTCGCGTCGAGCTTGGACTCGCGACGGCTGCGCTGTTCCTCCAGCAGGTTCTCCATGCCCCACTCCTGGACGTCGATGGCAAACATCTTTTCGTCGATCAGGCTGCCGCGAAACGGGGCTTTACCGGAGGGCGAATCGAGGTCTTGTCGCAAACGCGACAACAGTTCGTCCCAAACCGCCCGCGGCACGAAGTCCTGCTTTGCAGGATAGACATAGCGAAACAAGATCATCTCCCACAGCAGAAGTTCCCAGTGATCTCCCACCAGTTGCAGCAATCGATTCCAGTCCAGCTTGCCCTGGGTGCCGTGAATCACGTGAGCGATGTCAGCGCCGTCGAATCGCTCGCGAAAGGTGACAAATAACTTCGATGCGATCAACTCCTCCGGCGCGAGGACGCGCGTCGGAACGCCGAGGACGACAGTTTCCGAACTGCGATCAATCCACGATTGATCGACCGTGATGATGGCGTTGCTCATCCCGGTGATGAGGTCGACGAAATAGCCGTCGCGATGCGCCTTGGCGAGCCATACCGGGTCGCGGACTTCGGTTTCGAAGCCCTGTTCCTGCAGGTGCTGGAGCGCCCGCGGCACTGCCTCGGGCGGAAGAAATAGATCGAGGTCCTTGGTGTTTCGCCAGATTCCCGTGTGCTTTTGAAGAGCAAATGCGCCGGAGACGACATAGGGCACGCCGGCGAGATTCATGTGCTGCAGCACCGCGCAGAACAGCGCACGCTGTTCCGGGGGGAACTTCGGAGGCACAGAACTGCTTACCGGAAGCTTGATTTCCGCAGCCACGGCCTAACGTTGGATGGCGTAACCTGGTCGCAACGTTGTTGGCGCTAATAAAAAGAGCCCCCGGATCGATAGCGGCAGGCGGGAGACCGATGCTCAATACCAGCCCTCAACTCCAGAGGAGACCAGCCAAGCGAGGTCAGCGATCCTTGAATGCTTGCATACCTGCCGCTGCGCACGGCATCATTTGTAAGGTCTGGTGAGGACCAAATGGCAAAGGAAGACACCGTAGTTGATGTCCAGGGCAAGCACCTTAAGCTGTCAAACCTCGACAAGGTGCTCTATCCCGAAGCAGGCTTTACTAAGGGACAGCTGATCGACTATTACGTTCGCATCGCTCCGGTGCTGCTGCCTCACCTTGAGGGACGGCCGCTGACCATGAAGCGATATCCCAACGGCGTCGGCGGGATGTTTTTCTACGAAAAAAATTGCCCCAAGCATCGGCCCGACTGGGTGCAGACGGCGCGCGTCTGGAGCGAGGGCAACAACCGCTGGATGGATTACTGCCTGATCGAAGACCTGCCGGCCCTGGTGTGGGCTGCGAACCTTGCTGACATCGAGCTGCATACCAGTCTCTCGCTCGGCAAAGAGATCCTGCGCCCCACGTTTATCGTCTTCGATCTCGATCCGGGGCCGCCGGCAAATATTGTGCAGTGCTGCCGCGTGGGACTCTGGGTGCGCGAGATCTTCGCTCAACTTGGACTGGAAAGCTTTGCCAAAACCTCCGGTTCGAAGGGGCTGCAGATTTACGTCCCGCTGAATACGCCCGTCACCTACGACGCTACCAAGCCGTTTGCCCATGAACTCGCGCGAATGCTCGAGCGCCAGCATCCTGAGCTGGTTGTCTCCGATATGAAGAAGACGCTGCGCACCGGGAAAATACTGGTTGACTGGAGCCAGAACGACGACCACAAGACGACGGTTTGCGTTTATTCCTTGCGTGCGAAAGAGCGGCCAACCGTCTCGACCCCCGTGCAGTGGAAGGAAGTCGAAAGTTGCCTTGAAGCAGGCAATCCCAACCTGCTGGCATTCGATGCCGCGCAGGTTCTTGATCGAGTGAAGAAACACGGCGACCTGTTTGCGCCGGTATTGAAATTGAAGCAGAAATTGCCCCGGCTCGAAGTCTTACAAGAAATTCAGCCGGAGAGTACGAAGGCAGCGCAAACCGCAATCCCTGTTGCCGGTGCGAAGTCCCAGAGTAAACCGTCGCCACATGCTGGACGCACGAAAGCGAAGCGCGCGGCCAGAAAGTCAACACCGGTTCGCCGTCGCGGCTGAGGCGCGGCGGTCCGATCTCGTCGAGCAGTTCACTTTTGCAGCAATCTGGCAGAAACCAAAGCTTCATCCAAGCGCCGGATGTCGGAGCGCTCACGGCGCATCAACCAGGACCAATCGGCACGGGTCTTCGATGAGCATACGGAGAATGCCGAGATGAACGCCAAAACCCTGCGAGACTTCCTGGTGCAGGCGACCGCGGTCGATATCGAGGCCGGCGAAGCGCAATCGATCTGAGCGTCTCGAGTTTCTATCTCCGGCACGATGGGATGGGCTGGAAAGATGAAGGCTGCGACCACCATTGAGCCAGCCGAATCCATCGGACGCGCATTGGCGTGTTACACCGAAGCCTCCTACGGGAATTTTCAGTTTTTATTCGTAGCTGGGCTATTTTTCCCGGAAACCAGCATGTCTCGCCGTGGCCGAAGCTCTGCATCCGGTATCAGTTTCGCGATCAGATCAAGCAGGGTTTTAGGATTGGAATACCCCTTGATGAGAACTGCATCGACGATTGCGGCCGCGCTTTCGGGTATAGCGCTGTCTCCGGTGAGCATGATCAGCGGCAGGTCGGGATGCATCACGCGGATGTCACGCGCAATCGCTTCACCTGTTTGACCATGCGCAAGATGGTAATCGATGATCACCAGGTCGACGGGATTTTGACTTACCGCCCGCAAAGCCGAGAGATGATCTTCAACCCCTATGGCCTCACAACCGAACTGTTCCAGCAGCATGATGCGGATGTGCAGGTTGGGCAACTGATCATCGATACACAGCACTGTCGGTTTTTTGGACACACAATTCCTTTCCCGCTCGTGCTGGTTTCGGCGAGGAAATCGTATCACTGTTCCAGCATTTGAAAGAAAGTAGCGACAATTGCTCCTAGGTACCGGAAATTGGCAGACTACAATGATTGAGATGCCTGTCAGCCAGCTCAAGACCTATGCCGGACAGACTGGTTTCGTTTACCAGTACTATTTTGTTGGGCAGCGTGCGGCTCTGGATGGCGATCCCGAGGCCCCGGCGACAGAGTATGTCTTCGACGTTACCTCCGATCGCAAAAGAACCTTTGCCGTAAGTATCTTCTTGCCGGCGCAGGCACTGGATATCTGGGCCGCCGTTCGCGGCCGTCGCCTCGACGAGCCGGAGCGGTACGCAGCGGCGAAGCTGCGCCTGATGCAGGCCTTTGACGAAGTTGCAGACATGCTGCACGAAGGCCGGCGGCTGACAATAGACGGCGAGGAACTCGTCAGCCTGTTGGATTCGATCGGCGTGGACTAGCCGCAGCCGGACGAGGGGCCGCACCTTCGCGCTGCAGCAACTTCTGTTTGCGTTCAGCGCCCCAACGATACCCGGCGCCTTCGCTGTCTTTGCGCACAACACGGTGACAGGGCACTACGATTGCGACTGGGTTCGTGGCACAGGCGCGAGCTACGGCACGAACGGCCGTGGGCTGACCGATTTCACGTGCGATATCGCTATAGCTGCGGATTTCGCCGCGGGGAATTTCGCGCAGCTTCTCCCAGACGCGCAGCTGGAACGCAGTCGCGCGAACATCCAGGGGCAGATCGATCAGCGTCGCGCTGTCTCCGCATACCGCGGCCAGCAACGGATCGAGATATTTCTTCATCGCGGCGTCGTCGCGCTGCAATCGGGCGGAATGAAATTCCTGCCGTAGATCGCGCTCGAGGTGGGTGGCGCTGTCGCCGAAACGCACAGCACACAGCCCACGCCCGGTCGCGGCCACCAGCAATTGTCCAAGGGGGCTGGCCGCAAGCGCATAGGTAATTATCACGCCGGCGCCCCCTCGACGGTATTCGCCGGGAGTCATGCCGAGCTGCTGCGGCGCCTTCTCATACAAGCGGCTCGGAGCGCCAAAACCGGCGTCGTACAGCGCCGTTGTGACATCGCTGCCTTTCCGCAACCCGGCTTTCACGTGCTGCATACGCCGCGCGGACTGATACTCGCGCGGGGTCAGGCCCGTAGCCCGCTTGAAGAGACGCTGCAGATGAAACGGACTCAGCCCGACACGCTTGCTGAGTATCTCCAGGGTGACAACACCTTCTGCAGTGTCCAGTAACTGACGCGCGCGCATCACGTATTGCGCTTGGGAAGAGATTTGCGTGGGCTTGCAGCGCAGGCAGGCGCGATATCCGGCGCGCTCCGCATCACTGGGGCTGGCGAAGAATTCGACGGACTCGCGACGCGGCCGGCGGCTGGGGCACGATGGCCGGCAATAAACCCCGGTCGTGCGCACGGCAAAAACGAAGCGCCCATCCTGACGCGCATCGCGCGCCACCACTTGCTGCCATTGGTTCTGAAGTTCAGTTTGCATGCTCACACGATAGCCCCGTAGCGAAGAGCCAGCTATCCGCAGCTTGCGGGCAAAAGAAAACAATCGTCAGTTGGCAGCTTTGCAGGGCGGATGCAAAAAACACCGAGACACCGAGATCTTAGTATGCTCCGCGACCGGAGAGCACGATCGGGATGGTTCGCAGGAAGATTTTCGCGTCGAGCCACAGCGACCAGTTGTCGATGTATTTCAGGTCGAGCTGCATCCAGCGATTGAAGTCCACGTGGCTGCGTCCTTCCAGAACCCAGGTGCAGGTCAGGCCGGGACGCATGCGCAGCCGCCGCCGCTGCCAATCCTCGTATTGTTGCACCTCTTCCGGAACTGCCGGACGCGGGCCGACGAATGACATATCGCCACGGAAGACGTTCCACAGTTGCGGCAGCTCGTCGAGGCTGAAGCGGCGCAGCCAGCGGCCGACGGGGGTAATTCGCGGATCGTCGCTGATCTTAAATACCGGTCCGTCAACTTCGTTGAGCTGATGCAGTTCCGCGCGCAACTGCTCGGCGTTGTTGATCATCGAGCGAAACTTATACAAGGTGAAACGCCGCCCACCCAGACCGCAGCGCGTCTGTTGGAAGAAAACCGGGCCAGGGGAAGTGATCTTGATCATCACGGCGATCGCCAGCAGCAACGGGGACAGGACCGTCAGTGCTACCATCGCGAGCACCACGTCGATGACCCGCTTAAAGAACAGCCGCAGCTCGCTGTCAGGCGCGCTTGACAGGCTGAGTAGCTGGACATCGCGGAAGTTTTCCAGATAAATTCGCGAATACGCGGGCGGCAGAAATTCCAGTTGCAAGCGGGTGCGGATGCCGAGGTCGGCGCAATGCTGCATGACGGGTTCCAGCCGCGCGAGGTCCTGCAAATCGACCGCAAATACGACCTCATCGACGACATGATTTTGCAGAATGTTGCCGACCGATGGCAGCGGATAAAGATCATATCCGCCCAATTTCGCGGGAGAGCCTGCGGCAGCCTCGGGATCCACGAAGCCGACCAGCCGCAAGCCCATGCCATGGCCCTCTTCGATCAGCGCGGCCATCTCCCGGGCACGCTGACCGCAACCCACCAGCAGCAGGTAATGGTAGCGTCGCAGGCGATCGCGCATAAACGAAACGCCCCAATACGAGGCAGCGCGCCCGCAAAGCAGAAGGACAAAATCGACGACACCAATCAGCAGAACGTAGGAGCGGCTGATATCACCGCGTCTCAGGAGATACAGCAGCGCATACATGATCACCAGCACGATCGCCAACTGGCTGACGATATTCGCGATCAGACGAATGATGTTGCTGAGCTCCAGATCGCGATAAAAGCTGGAGAAGTAGCCTACGATCGCCCAGACCACCAGGAACGCAGCCAGCAGCGGAAGGTAGTGGCTGAAGGGGTAGATGTCGGGAAAGCGTTCGGTAAAAAATGGGTAATGAACCAGAAAACTGCGCAGCAAATACGCCAGCACGAAGGCGATGCAGGTCACGCCCAAGTCGTGAAGAAGGGTTATGGTGCTGAGCAGTTTGGATCGTCGATCGAACACAGCAAAACCGCTAACAAAAGCAGGACCAGCGGTCCTGCCGGTTGCAGGCGTCAGTTCGCGAAAAGAGCGCAAGAAGAACGGCGGATTTGGGACGCCGTCTTTACGCGAGTTGAGGTGAATGAGCCCTGACGTTACATGGGTACTGCTTGCCTACTGTAGCAGGAATTCTCGCCGATATGCCAGTGCCGGAAGCTGTGGGGTAACGCTACTTCTTGCCGATTGTATTCCACACGAACTGAATGGCGTCGGGGAAGTGCTGCATCGCAAACTCTATGCTGTGGCGGCCGGGGTAGACGTGAAAATCGTGCGCAATGCCGCGCTCGGTCAGCAACTGATTCAGTTTTTCGGCGCCCACTTCAAATCCGTAGTCGTCGTTGCTGCCGACGGCAAACCAGATCTTGAGGCGTTTTAGATTTTCGGCATTATCGGCCCGTGCGAAGTAGAAGACGTTATTGCGATTGAAATAGGCGCGGTTGAAGGGAGATCCGAATACCGGCGCGAGCAGTTGTCCCAGTCCGCCGTCGCTGCTGGTATTGAGATTCTTAGGGAGGTCAAAGATAAGCGCCGGCATCTCCGCGCTGACGGCAGCAAATTCGTTGGGATATTTGAACGCATAGTGCAGCGCTCCATATCCGCCCATGGAAACCCCGGTGATTCCCCGCGTCGCGCGCGTACCTTCGGCGCGGTATTTCTTCTCCATTTGCGGCATGAACTCCTGCAGGAAGAAGTCTTCATAGCGCAACCTGCCGTTTTCCGAGTTGACGTAGAAGGTTGCTCCTCCGCTGGGGGCCAGGATGATAAAGTCGCCAATCTTGCCTTCGCTGCGCATCTGCGAGATCAGGTCCCAGCCGCCGGAGTTCAGCAGCGACTGCTCGTTATCTCCCAACCCATGGAGGTAGTAGAGCACGGGATAGCGTCGTGATTTGTCCTTATGGAATCCCGGCGGGAGAAAAGCGCAGTAGGGCACTCGCTGTTTGAGAATTTGCGAGTTGATAACTGAGCACTCGGCGCGGCCCTGGGCACAGAGTGAGGGGACAAAGGCGAGCCCGCTCGCAGCGAGGGCGAGGCAAACGACCACGCGAGTGCGCAATCCAATGGACGACCTTTTCATTTCTTTATTCTCAGGAACAAAAGAATATTCAACAGCAGTTGGATGCGCATCTCGAGTACGAAACCACTGCGAGAAAGTACGTGTTTACTCGTACTTCAGCGTCTGCACCGGATCGAGACGTGCAGCCCGACTCGCCGGATACAGGCCCGCGATCAGGCTTACGAAAATGGAAAATCCAATCGCCGCGCCGATCAGCCACGACGGCAGAATCCAAACTGCTTCGGCAGGCAGTTGATGGTTGTGCAGGTAAATGCCCGTTCCCAGGTTGATCGCCTTGCCGATCGCGAAGCCGATCCCGATTCCCAAGATGCCACCGAAAAATCCCATCGCTCCGGCCTCGGCAAAGAACAGACGCTTCACGTCGCTGTCGCTTGCACCGATGGCTTTCATGATGCCGATCTCACGGCGCCGCTCCAGTACCGCCATCACCAGCGTGTTGATAATGGCGAGCGTCGCTACCGCCAGCGCCAGCGAGCCAAAGATGCCGAGAAACAAGTCGAGCACGGTAAAGAAGCGGCGTAGGCTCTTGGTGGCGTCCAGTACCGAAAAGGTGCGGAAGCCCATGTTCTTGATCGCGTCCTGGACCTGCGCGACTTTCGCAGGATCCTTCACGCGCACGGTCAAAGTCATAAATGTCTTGCCGCCGCTGCCCAGTGAGCTGCGCATGTCTCCGAATTGAGCCATGTTCAGCTTCTCGGTAAGATCGACGGGCAAAAAGATGCGTCCCCGCGATACGGTGCGCATGCCGCCGTACGGCTCCTCATCGACGATGCCCACGACCTTCAGTGGTTGCGTCTTGCGCACCACCGAGAAGCCGTAGTCATCGTTGGTAGAGGAACTGGAACTCTGCTCAGCCGCTACCTCGGGAGTCCCCGACGAATCCGCATCCGCGGCGAGCGGCTGATGCTCACCATAACGCAGCGTGACTTCTTTCCCGATCAGCGACTTCGGATCCTTAGGCTCAAGCTCCCTGGCGAAGTCATTGAGCAGGATCACCTCGTCAGCGTCGGATCGCGAGAAGAAGCTGCCCTGCATGCTGTCGAAGGCCTCGTTCTCGCGCGCGGACATCGGCAATCCTGTGACGAATCCAAAGTGCGTTTGCCCGCTGTAAACAATCTGGCCCATGACGCGAATCTCCGGCTCGACCTCGGTGACATATTGCAGCTTCTCCATCTTCTGCCGAGCGGCCTCGTCCAGCAGCGGAGCGTTTTCCGGATGCTGGTCCTTCTGGTCTTCTTCGCGGTCAAAGCCGCGGAAATCCTGCTTCGAAGTCACAAAAACGGTGTCAAACATTCCCGAGCCGGCCAGGCGCTTGGTGGCCAGTTGCTGTAGCCCCACACCGAGGGACAGCATTGCGACCAGCGAAGCTACCCCAACTGAGATGCCCACGGTCGTAAGGCCATTGCGCAGCTTGGATTGACGCAGGTTGCGTACCGCGAGCTCGAAAAGGTCATAGCCTTTCATACCCGCACCTCTTCTTCCCCTGCAAGTCCAAAACCGGACCGCGCCGCAGGCCCCTGACGGCTGGAGGAGATCACCTTGCCGTCGGCCAGGAAGATCAGCCGCCGGGCGAACCGCTCAGCCAGCGCGCGCTCGTGCGTTACCATCACCACCGTCATTCCAAGCGAGAGGCTCAAGTCGCGAATCAGGTTGAGAATGTCTTCGCCGGTCCGACTATCGAGGTTGCCCGTCGGCTCATCCGCCAGCAAAAGGGAGGGACGGTTTACCAGCGCCCGCGCAAGCGAAACTCGTTGCTGCTCGCCGCCCGATAGCTCTGCCGGCCGATGCTCAAGTCGATTGCCCAAACCAACCCGCTCCAGCGACTCGCGCACGCGTTTTGCGCGCTCGGCGCGATCGACTTCCGCGAAGCGCATGGGGAGTTCTACATTTTCGGTGATGGTCATGTTGGGGATTAAATGAAACGCCTGGAAAACCATGCCGACATCGTTCCGCCGATAGGCCGCCAGTTCCTGCGAGCTCATCGTGGCCAGATCACGCCCCTGCACGCGCACGAATCCGGAGGTCGCGTGGTCGAGCCCGGCAAGCAGGTTTAGCAAGGTAGATTTGCCTGATCCGGATTGCCCAAGCAGGGCTACGAACTCGCCGCGGGCGATCGTCAGCGAAATGCCGTCGACCGCGCGGATCAAACCCGCGCCCATCGGGTAATACCGGCACACATCCCCGGTTTCAATCGCCGGTGTCGACGTGGAAGAATTCATGGTTACTCGATTCGATGCCATCTTATGAACTTCGGCGCAAAGGGAAACGCAACCCGTACGATTCGCGCGTTCGGCTGCGCGTGATCCCAGCGATTTTGGCGGAGCCTCACTGCAACATACGAAACGAGCGCTGGCCTCGTCCCAAATGTCTTGTAACGATTTGTAAATTGCGGGAGGTGCCGCAGAAACGCAGGTTCAGTTCTGAGTAAAAACCCGTGGTCTATCGGAGGTGGCGGTTCGATGGTCGCACCAACGGTTACTGCTTCAGTCTGCCGAATTCCATCCGCTCACAAACTGGCGATGCGCTCGTCCGGTAGTGTCCGCAACTTTAGGACACTACCCGCTCGTCCGGCACCGCGTCCTCGGATAGTGGTTTGCTATAATTCAAACAAATTTCGCGTGTAATGGCGCTATCGTCTAGGGGTTAGGACGGAAGATTCTCAATCTTCAAACCCGGGTTCGATTCCCGGTAGCGCTACCACTTCATTCCATTCGACTTAGCTCTTACTTTTCCCACGCCCGTTTAGACCCCAGAGCCTTTATTACACCTGGCTTCTTGTTCTGTCCCTTCAAGTGCCGGCGTGGCTGAGGGGCAATTAACTTACTGGCCCGCTTTGGGTGTCTCCGACGGCTCTTCTTTGAGACCGGGGCACTGGTCGGTGTAGGCGATTTGCGAGGAGACCCAGTCTCTCCAGTGACTGTGACTCATGTTCCACATCAGTTTCGAGCAGAGGATGTCGGCCCAACGATCGGGCCCAGGCCAGACCAGAACCGTGTTCGCGTCGGCGGTCACGAAGAAGCCGTTGTGCGGAGCCACGGCCACGGCGCGAATGTCCTGCTGATGTCCAGCGAAGTTATCGCTGATCAAAACGTGCTCGCGGCCGTCCCATAGCTGGATCTCTCCCTCCTTGCCGCCAGCCAGGATAAGGTCGCCATCGCTGCTGGCGGCCATGGCCGTCAGCGCCTGAGGATGGCGAAGTTCGGGCGATCCAGTGCGGTACTTGAACTCGTCACGTTTTCTCAGTCCGCCGGCGGCCGGCGGCATAAGCACCGCCTCTTTGCCCCATTCCATGACCGTGCCGTCACTGCCGGAAGAGAGCAGCCATTCGTGCTCGCCATGGGACAAAGAAGAAATCCCTGTGGTGTGGCCCTGCAGCCATCGCTCGCTGCCGTCGTTGAGGTTGACCACGCGCAGGTCGGTGTACAGGTCTGAACCAGCGGCGATGTAGTCGCCATCATTGCTGAAGCCGATGGCGCGGAGCTTGTAATAGGGATGATCCTTAGGAGCAGGAATTGGAGCCCGCACTGGTTTGCCGGTCGCCGCATCCCACAGGCTGATCGTGCCATTCTCGCTGCCCGCAGCCAAGGTCTTTCCGTCGGGCGAAAGCGCAATCGAAACCACGGGCGATGTGCCGTTGTTAGTAGGAGCGCCAATTATTTTCTGATGGATGGGGTCCCAGCGTTTGACGCTGCCGTCGTCCCCCCCGGTAATAAGCATCAACTGATGGTCCACCAACGCATAAATCAGGCAACGAATGGCCGCGTCATGCGCATTCCACTGCTTGAACACGGGTTCACGAACAGGCTCCCCTGGGTTCGTAAGCTTCCACACGTGGACGTAGCCGCCGTCATCTCCCGCGGCTACGTACTTGCCGTTCGGGCTGACTGCAACGGAAGTCAACGACCCCAATCCTCCGGCGTCAAGCTCCAATCTTTCTTGAGAAAAGCTACCGGTACTGCGCATCCAGATACGGACCGAGCCGTCCTGTCCGGCGGAGGCCAGATGTTTGCCCTGGTTGTCGAAGGCAACGGCCAGGGTCAGTCCACCATGACCGGCGAGAACGCCTTCAGGTTGTACCAATTTAATTTTCGGCTGAATCGACTGGCCGGACGGACTTTCAGGCTTTTCGCAGGTCAGCTCGTCGTCGGCCAGCCAAAACAAACGCACATATCCGTCTTCGCCCGCTGAGGCAAGCATGTCTCCCTTAGGAGTGAGGGCTACTCCGTAAATCCTGGCCTCCTGAATCGCGCTTTCCTGAGTACGGCAACCTTCCTCAGTGTTCCACGCCATCAGGCGTCCATCGTCGCCACCGGAAACCAGCACACGCGGGTCGGCAGCAGAGAATACCAACTGCTGAACAGTGTTCCGATGACCTGCGAGTTCCATGGGTGGTTTATCGGGTCGGCTCAGGTCGGCGAGCTTCCAGACGCGGATCACGCCATTGATCCCGCCAGCCGCGACTTGGCTGTTGTCCGCGTTCACCGCCACAGCCACGACTTGATCATCGATTTTGACTTCATTCAGCTCTCGAGTATTGACGTCCAGCTTGCGCAGCGTCTGGTCAGATCCGCCGAAGAGCACAAACTCACTGCCGGGTTTGCCCCCGTACGCCACGCTGAGGACGTTAGCTTTTCCACGTCCATTGTCGAGAGTTGACCATCGCTCTATGATCGAGCGCTGTTGCACGTCGAAAACACAGATCAGACCGCTCCCCGGACTGGTACCGTCTCCGAGGGCGTACCCGGAGACCAGGCGAGCGCCATCACTGTTGAAGGCCAGTGACCAGACCGATTCTCCCTTGGGCCGCGCCGGGCAATCCAGAGTGCCCACGATGTGGAAGTCATGAGCGTTCAGTAGCCGAATGACACCGTCGTCGCCTCCAACTGCAAGAACGTCGCCTGCCGGACTGTACGCCAGCGCCGGCGTCGGGGTCATTCCTTTAAGCCTGAGGACGTGAGCCAAATGACCAGACGATGCCAGAATCAACTCGAGCGCGGTAAGGCTTGCCGTCTTGGCTTCTGCGAGCTCGCTGTTTTCGACGCTGAGGCGGTAGGTGGCCAGCGCCCGGTACATGGTCTGTTCCAGGGGCTCACTGCCAACCGGCAGCTCCAGCCGGCCCTCGGCCAGGCGTGAAGTCTCGATGGCAATCTCCCGACTAAGTTTCGCCATATCGCGGGCGCGCTTCTCGTGCCACACCCACCCGGCCAGAGCGAAAATGACGAGGCTGGTTATGACGGCGATGTTGCGCATGCGGCGCGCGACGTCACGCTCGTGCATCAGTTCCCGGCTGCGTCTTCGTTCCTCGTCGCGTTCGGCTTCGGCCTCGGCCGCTTTGCGCTCCGCCTCCTTTTTTTGCACCTCGACCAGCCGCTGCTCGCGCGCCTTGCTCACGACCGGCACAATACGGTCGTGAATCAGCTCGATGCGGGCGACCCCACCGCGATGTACGATTCGCAGCAGCCGCAAACGATCGGTCAAGGCAGACAGTTGCTTTTGGGTGATCTTGTTTTCCTCGAGTGCTTCGTCGCGGGGATAGTCGCCGCGATAGCGATCGCCCTGGATGAGGTGGTCCTCGATGAAGCGGGCAACGTCCGGTTCCCCCTGAACCTTGGGATCTTTCAGCGCGTCGCGATAGAAGCTCTCGAGGATGTCCTGTCCCGCCTTGTCGACCAGCGCCTTGTCGATCCGCTGGCCCGGATCACGCCTAAGGTTGAGCTGAGTGCAACACAGGCTGAGAAGTACGGGCTCAATCACCATTTCGGATATTTCAGCGGCAGTCGCCAGCGAATCGCGGTTGCCGACCAGATCGACGATATAAGGCGCAACTTCGTCCGCGAGCACGGCGGTTCCGACCGACTGGACGGCGTCGATCGCACGATCACGCGACATCGGCTCCAGCCGCAGGTAGTTTCGCAGTAGCGATGGGACCTTCTTCTCCCAGGTACGGATTTCCGGTAGGAAATCTTCCCGGAAAGAGAGGACTACACCATAACGTTGCGAGAGCAGATCGAGGCGCCCACGTCGCTCCTTGGCAGCATCGCTGGTCAACTCGGCTGGAATGCGATTCTCAATGAGATCGGCAAGTTCGTCGAAGACCTGCTCGACGATCCTTGCGTTGCCGCCCGTGCGGGAAAACAGCTCTTCGAATTGATCGAAGACCAGCAACGGAGTCAGCGGAAAATTGTCCTCGCTCCAAAACTCAGCGGAATCGCGGCGGTGCAGATACTCCCACAGGCTTTCGCGGGTCTCCATCGGGCAATAGTCTGCCTTGCAGCGATCAAGCGCCTCACGCAGGCGCTGTGCCACCTGCTCCAAAGGCGCAACCTTCATGCCTTCGGAAAAATCCAGGCGCAGCATGACGGGAAGGAAGTGGTCCTGCCGCAACAGAGGAAACAGGCCTGCCTGCAATAGCGACGTTTTACCCAGCCCCGACTTGCCGTAAATCACAGTCAGGGGTGCGCGGTGAATCAGGCGAAGCAGTTCTTCAGCCTCTTGTTTGCGACCGCAAAAGAATTCGGCAGAAGCTTCGTCATAGGCTTCAAGTCCCGGCCAGGGATTTTCGGGGCTGACCTTGGCTTTGCCCGTCACTGCGCTTTCTGCGCTGCATTCCGGTATGCTGCCAGCGGGGTTTTCTGTGGGCGTCACGATGCTTCTCCGCCGCGCCTTGCTTCGCGCACCAGGCGCTTCAGGGTGTCAGCCAGCCGGGCGTCCGGTACACCCGCTGGAGCCCATCCGAAATCGATGTGTCGCTGTCTCCATTCCCATACCGAATGCGCGTTATAAACCTCGGGACTAAATTCCGCGTCCACAATCACCGGCAGCACGAACTCGCGGTTCATCTGTGGCAGCCGTTTGCATGCCTCATCCCACTCGGTAAAGACCCATCCCTCACTGCGCTGATCGACCGCCTTGGAAATGACCGGGAGGAAGTAGCGACAGCCGCCGATGCCGTCCACGATTTTCCGCTGAAAGTCCTGGCCGGGATCGATAGTCTTACGATCGAACCAGACGTCGCCTTCGCCGACTCCCTGCTTGAGCAAGGCCTGATAGAGCGACTCCGCATTAGTGACATCGGTAGGGCGCGAGTAGCTGAGGAAGAACATGGCCCGTGGCGGTTGCGGCTTCTCCTCGGTGGACCCGGCTGGGGCGGCGGCAGCGCCGTACTCCGTCATCCAACGGGTATAGAGTTCATCCACAAACTTCACCGGCGAGTCCTGGGACAGGATTTCCGTCTCTTTGCTGTAACAGCGGAGGAACACGGTCAGACTCTCCTCCGGACGTAGAGGTTCAATCAGCCACGTGCGTCGGTCCTTTTCGGAGAGGCGGCGCAAATTCGTCGCCCGCAAGAAGAAGCGCGTGAGCCAGTCGGGGAAGTTGCAGCCCAGCAAAAGAAGATTGCGCTGCTGTAATTCGGCCAGAAACGCAATGGGAACCTGGCTGCCGTGGGAAATCACGTTGTGGGCATACTCCAGCACGTCCTCGTCGTGAATGGCGAACATGGGCGCGGAGCGCGCTTTGCCGAATAGGTAAAGCAACTGCACTTCGCCCCCTCTGTCCTTCCAATCGGCCGGCAGGTCTTTACCCTCGCTGGTTGGCAGGTTAGGGGAATGGACGATCTCGTTAACCGCAACGCGCTGCCGCAGACTTCGCGCCAGCAAATCGTCAGGCGTGAGCGTGACGTAAAGGCGAAAGCCGCTGATTTGAGCAAGCTGCCGGATGGGGGCAGGGACCAGGACATTGTCCGGCAGAACGCAACGCATCGCATCGTTCACCATGTCATAGAGGTCCTGCGTCTCGAAGTCCTCCTTGAGCACCGAAATGGCCGAGTTTAGCTCGCGAAAGGGATTGATATCATGGGAAGGGTCCGGAGTTGGCAAGGGCGGCAGCGGCCTGTCCGCCGACTTGGCGGCGTCATCAACCAGACGCTTGGCGATCTTCGCCTGCAACGACTCGCCGCCGGCGTCTACCAGCAGGCGCGAGCCGATGATAGGCACGACATTACTTTCCGCAATTTTTTCTAGAAGACGGTGCCAAGCGCTATCATTCATGGCGTTACTCCCGCGCAGGCGTACCCGCTTGACCGGCTGCCCAAAGGGCTTGGTATCGGGATAGCTTAGCTGAGTAGCCGGAAAATCAAGCTTCCCTGCAGCCCACTATCACGCCAACCTTTGTTTTTACCCTGATCCAAAAGCAAGTTTTGTTGCGGTAGAGTATAGCGCCAATAAGAGGCGGCGCAATGAGAATCATGTCGAGCGGTCAGGGCGAGAGCTGGTGCGCCTCCTTGTAAGGTCGCGCTTTTCGGACGGCGCGCCCCACCTTGGTAGCGCCTGAGAAGGCGGGCGCTTCTTTCGTATTCCGTCTTTTTTCTGTTTCTCCCTACCGGTTAGCCACTACGCTTGTACAGGGGTCGATGCCACCTGCCGCTGACAAGCACTTGAGTGCGCCAGGGGAAAACTACAGCAAGAATGACGGACTACATCAGCTTGGCGTACTCCGCCTTCGCTTGTTCGAGAATAGGGATGTCGGGATCGGCATCCTTCCAAAGCGCCAGGAAATCCTGGTAGGCGGCCTTAGCTTTGACTCTGTCGCCAGAAAGCACCAGCGCGCGAGCCAGCCCGAGATGCGCGAGCGAGCCGAGGGTTTCGTTCTGCACGATTCCCGGACGATCGAGGATCTTGCGAAACTGCGCCGCTGCCTCGGCGCCCTGCTGCCCTGCCAAGTATGCCTGGCCACGCAAGTAAACCGGATAGAGCGCAAAGGTTATCGTTTCACTGGTGTTTCCCAGTTCGTAGGGCGAGGTAACCCGCAGCGCCTCGATTGCTCCGGCAGCCCCCTTACTCATGTCGCGATTGCCCAGAGCAAGCGAGGCGTGGATCATCGGCAAGTAGTCGAACTGTATAACGGTGTCTTGCGGGAAGTGCTCGGCCAGGTCGGCGGCCAGTTTCATTGCTCTGGGAGCGTCGCCGGAAAGCGCTAGGGCGATAGCCGCGATGCCTTCCGCGTCTTTCACTTTGGCCAACGCCAGGGCCGCTTGGGCGTTGTGCCGTGCCGACTGCAAGTTACCCGCCAACGCCTCCCGGATGGCAGATTCGGCCGCGTAGCCCGCGGCTCTTTCCTTCCCATCCGCGCGCAGCGCCGATTCCGAGGCACGACGCGTCAACTCCCGCGCTTTGGCGAACTGTCCGGTATATGCCAAAGTATCGGATTCGAATTGCAGCATCACATCCTCAAAAGGAGGCTTGCCTGCGGCTGCAGCCACTTCCTTTTTCATGCCTGCGGGATCGTTGGCCATGAAATCCACCATGTAGAGGCTCTGGCCTACAATCGGAGACTTGATGTTGTGTTCCCGTGCCTGCCTGGCCGTTGCCTTGGCATCGTCAAGCCGATCGAGATAGGCGTAGCCGGAAATAAGATCGCCATAGTAAAGGGCACTTGCAGAATTAAGTTTTAGCGCCTCCTGCATGGCATTAAGCGCCTCGTCGTAATTCCCCAGGCGGGCGTCGATGACATACAGGCCCGCCCGCGGGCTGGGATCGCGCGCGTAAGTCTGCGCCCACAACTGATAGGTTTTACGAGCGCCTTCCAAATCGCCGCTCAGCATCTTGTAACGGCCAGAGATGTAGAACTTTTCGCGTTCGCTGGCGCGATCGCGAAGCTCGTAGGCTTTGCCGATATTTTCCGTTGCGCGCGTGGTTTCGCCGGAGTTGAGGTAACAAGTCGCCAAGCGGGCATAGGCCATCGCGAAGTTCGGATCCAGGCTGACGGCGCGTTCGAAGAACGAGATCGCTGCAGGGAAATCGGACTTAATGACCTGGGCCTTGTAGCCCAGGTCGTAAGCTTGCAACGCCTCAATCGAGGAGGTCGTCACCTTTTCCGCAGGCGCATCGTACTTCTGCACGGAAGCTAACGACTCGCCCAGCTTCTTGCGCAAGTTGGTGGCCGCTTTGCCCAGAGCGCCCATCACTTGCTCCTTGCTGTTAGCCGATGCTTGTTCTTCTCCCAAGACATCGCCGTCGCGGCAGTTTACCGCCCTTAATCCCAGCACGTACTGATTGCCCAACTTATCGATGGAACCCTCGATGATGGCGGTGCTTGCCGTGCGCTCACAGACGTCACGCGCCAGTTCATGAGTCAGCCGTGCATCCTTGGCTTGCGCCATGAGGGCGAGGGTCCGCGCTATTTGCATGTCGGAGAGCAGATTCAAATAAGGAGACTGCTCGAGTTGAGACGAAAGCCCTTGACGGAGAGGGCCGTCGAAGACCGGGTCTCCGGTGGTGTTGCTGAAGTCCGCCAATACCACCGTATCTTTTTCCGTGAGCGCGCTGGCTTTTTGCGAGTACCAATAGAACCCGATCACGACCAATGCCAAGGCAAAAACTGTACTCCCCACGATTGGAGCGCGCTTGAGGCGCCGGCCGCCTTCCGAGGCGGGTGCGTCCGACACCGGAGTCCC
>Ga0335073_10001020_pt1 | contig 36998 bp, 34 predicted proteins | sample Lox_Sample_22_FD_207093 | JGI IMG/M metagenome (GOLD analysis project Ga0335073, IMG submission 207093) | Soil microbial communities from Loxahatchee National Wildlife Refuge, Florida, United States - Lox_Sample_2.2 | ecosystem: Environmental > Terrestrial > Soil > Wetlands | place: USA... | reverse complement strand
ATCGCCGCCGACCGCCGGCTGACCGCCCGGCAGCGCAAGGCGCTCGCCGAGATCTACGAGTCGTTCGTCGCGTCCGCGCCGGCCGGGAAGCGAAGTTGAGCACCGCGACACCCCAGCGGAAAGCCGCAATCGTCACCGGAGCGGCCAGCGGAATCGGCCGCGCCGTCGCCGACCGCCTGACATCCGACGGGATGGACGTCCTCGCGGTCGACCTCAGGCCGGATCCCGACGGCCCCGGGATCCCCTACGAAGCGGACCTGACGAAAGCCGAGGCGAACGAGGCCGCCGTCAACGAGGCGATCAACCGGTTCGGCCGGCTCGATGTGATCGTCGCCAACGCCGGCATCCAGCACGTCGCGCCGATCGAAGACTTCCCGGTCGACAAGTGGAACACGGTCGTGTCGGTGCTCCTGACCAGCCCGTTCCTGCTCGCAAAATATTCATGGCCCGCACTAAGAGCATCGGGCGCCGGCCGCTTCATCGCGATCGCTTCGGCCCACGGCCTGGTCGCCTCCCCGTTCAAAGCCGCATACATCTCGGCCAAGCACGGCGTGATCGGCCTGGTCAAGACGATCGCGCTCGAGGGCGCCGACGACGGGATCACCGCCGCGGCCGTGTGCCCCGGCTACGTCCGCACGCCGCTCGTCGAGAAGCAGATCGCCGATCAAGCGAAGGCGCACAACCTCCCCGAGGAGGAAGTGATCGAGCAGGTGATCCTCGCGCCCCACGCGGTCAAGCGCCTGATCGAGGCCTCCGAGGTCGCCGACGTGGTCGCGTTCCTGTTGACCCCGGCGGGCCGCACGTTCACCGGCGTCCCGGTGACGCTCGACCACGGCTGGACCGCGCGCTAACGACCCGCGGACAAACGCGCTAGCCGGTCTGCGCCACCGACTCGCGCAGCGGCCGCAGCGTCGCCTCCATCGTCACGAGCTGGTCGAGGAGAGCCACGGCAGCCTGCTCCATCACGTCGTTCGCCCGGAGCACGCCGTCATCGATGAACTGCTGGTAGAAGGGAACGTTGACCTGCTCGATCACGGGGTAGAGCTTGACCGCGGTCACGACCTGCTGAAGCTGCTCGACCGACCGCGTCCCCGCGGCCACCCCGCCGTACGAGACGAACCCGACCGGCTTGTACCGCCACTCGTGGTGCAGATAGTCGATCGCGTTCTTGAGCGACGCCGGGTAGCCGTGGTTGTACTCGGGCGTGACGAACACGAACGCGTCGACGGCGTCCACCTTCTCGCTCCACTGGTGCGTGTGTCGATTGACGTATTGACGCAACCGGGGATGGTTCGGCTCGTCGAGCAGCGGCAGCTTGAACTCGACGAGATCGACCACCTCGACGTCGAACCCGCCGTGATCGCCGGCTCGCGAAATGAACCACTGCGCGACGGGCCATCCCCCGCGGCCGGGCCGCGTGGAGGCGATCACGATCATCAGCCGAGGCATAGTCCCGGCAGATTACCCGGACGGCGCTACCGGAACCCTACGAGCGAGATGCTGCCGTGAGCGGTGGCGCCGCCGTCGGTGATCGTGACGCTCGCCCCGAGCTGGTTGCCGTGCGCGCGCGCGAGCATCGACCGCCCCGCCGAGGTGAGCGAGAAGATCAGGTACCCGACGTCCCGGGCGCCCAGCAGCTCCGATCCGGTGCTCGCGATCACCGTGTTGCCGACCGAGACGGTGGTCTTCGTGTGGCACGGCGTCGACGCGAGGCACTCAGCCAGGATGCCGCCGGTCCCGCCGGAGGAGACGAAGTCGGTGAGCCCCAAGATCCGGAGCGTCGAGGACTGACTGGCGCTGTGCGCCGGCGATGCGCCGCGCGTCGAGAACGGGACCAGCGTGATGAAGCGGTTGAGCGTCAGCGTCTTGGACGCGCTGCCGCTGAGGCGCACGAGCAACCGGTGGCCGCGGGCGTGCGCGAGCATCGACCGGCCGGCGCCGTTCAGCGTGAAGTAGATGATCCCGCCCCCGTTGGCCGGGATCTGCTCGGAGCCGGTGCGGGCGACCACCGTGCGACCGACCGTCGCCGTGACCGAGATGTGGCACGTCCGGCCGTTGTCGCAGATGGCCGGAAGGCCGCCGGTTCCGCCCCCACCCACGAACGCGGTCCGGCCCGCGACCCCGATGTGCGGCTTGGCCGTGGCCATCGGCGAGGTGCCGAGCACGTTGCCGCTCGAGTCGAGCGCCTGCACCTCGAAGTCGCCCACGCCGGTAGGCGCGGCGATCGAAGTCTCGAATCCGGTCCAGTTGGCCGTCTGCAGCGGAACCAGGGTCCTTGCGCTCGTTCCTGCCAGCACGCGCCACGATGCGATCGCGGTGGCGCCGTTCCAGCTCGTCCACAACTCGGTCGTCCCGTCGTTGTTGGGCGCGAGCGTCATGATCGGCGTCCCGCCCGGGTCGGCACTCCACGGCAACTTGTACGCCCGGTAGCTCGAGGTGTTCGAGGTGAAGCGGGCGTCGAACACCTCCTGTCCGGCCGAGTTGAACTCGGTGAAGTACGGCTGCTGCCCCCAGCCGACGAACAGGTCGCCGTCGGGCAACACCTGAGCGCCACCTTCGAAGTTGGTCTTCAGCCCCGGGCTGTGCTCGAACTGCTTGGCCAGCGTCACCGTCTTGCTGTTCTCGTTCACGGAGAGCTCGACCGCCCGGGCCTGACGAACCGTGGGCGGACCGCCGCCGTCGTCGAATGCCGTGAACACGCCGTTGGGCTGCACGAGCACGTCGTGCTGGAACGCGGTCTGGGTGCCGGCTCCCATCTTGAAGTTGTTCTGGTTCGAGCCGAGCGTCCAGATCACCGCTCCGGTGTTGTGGTCGACCTTGTACACGGCCCAGGTGTTGCGCATCGAGATGATCAGGTTGCCGTCCGTATCGAGCGCGACCGAGTTCAGGTGGTAGGGGTCGTACACGTACCCGGGCGCACCCTTCTTGAAGAACGACTCTGTGATCGGGATGTGGTCGAGCGCGTGCCACTCGAACAGGACAAGCCCCGTTTTGATGTCGATCTCCTGGACCACGGAGTCCATCAGCGGCCGACCCATCCCGGGGTAGTGAACCGGCGAGACGCCCACGATGTAGGCATCGCCCTGGGGCGTCACGAGGAACTCGTGCAGATCCATACCCTGCAGCCCGTTGGCGGCCTGGACGGTGGCGATCTGCTGATACTGGGTGTTGAGGATCACGCCCTCGCCGCGGCCGCTGCCGTTGTTGGTGTACCCCTGCCACCAGGTCAGAACCGGCTGTCCGTTCAGCTGCTGCACGCGGAAGTCGGTGGCGAGCTGATTGGCCCCCAGCGGCTGGAACCAGAGCGTGCGCCCGCTCGAGTCGAGGATCATCGGGCCGTTCTGCACCGGGCCGTACTGCGGCGTCACGAAGATGTCGCCGGGGGCCTCGGAGGACGAGTGCTTGTTGACCGTGATCGACGCCGGCTCCAGATCGGGGCGCGAGTGGAAGTGCTGGACGCCGTTCGATCCCGCCGGAACCATCGGCAGATTCATCGGGTTGATCGTCCCGAACGGGGTGGCGATGCCGAAGTGGAACGAACCGCTCGTGCCGTTGATCACGTCCAACCCGGTGGTCACGGTCACGGTCTCGCCGGCGGTGAACGGCGTGCTCGGGATGAAGCTCCCGCCCTGCCCGTCGGAGTCGGCCTCGATCGTGCCGCTATGCGCCCCGCTGCTCGACCCGGTGACGGTGACGTGGCCGATCTGGCTCGCGGGGACCCCCCGGAACGTGATCTGCGTCTGGGGCAGCGCGCTGGTGGTGTTCGGGCTCGGGAACACGGCCACCTGCGCCTGCGCGAGCGCGGCGCCCGGCGCCGCGAGCAGCATGCAACACGCCACCACCGCGAACACCGTTCCCCAGGCGACCCCAGACCACCGTCGGGACCTCATCTGTCTCGTTACCTCCTGCAAGCAACCATGAAAACCCACGACGGGCGCGAACGTTTCGGAGCGCAGGCTAGCTTGCGGTCCGTACGGTTACAGTCAGCGGGGCACCGGCCGGACACCGCGCGCCCGGCCCACGTATCTTTCCGGCGCGATGCGATTCGCCTCGGTCGAACACGAAGGGAACCACCTCGCGGTGGCGATCGAGGGCGACCGGGCGATCCCGATCAGCGGCGTCAGCGAACTCGGCCCCCAGACCCCGCTGAGCCTGCTCAGGGATCCACCGCTCGATCGACAATCGAGCCTCCCGACAAGCGAGCTGTACAGACGGCCGGTGGTCCCGCACCCCGGGAAGGTGATCTGCGTCGGGCTCAACTACGCGGCCCACATCGAGGAGACCAAGCGCGAGCAGTCCGACTACCCGGTCCTGTTCACGAAGTTTGCAACCACGCTCACCGGTCCGTACGACCCGATCCCGCTTCCCCCGGAATCGGAGGCGATCGACTACGAGGGCGAGATCGTCGTCGTGATCGGGGATCGCGGCCGCCGCATCGCGCGCGAGCGCGCGCTCGAGTTCGTGGCCGGGTACTCCATCGCCAACGACGTCTCGATGCGCGACTACCAGTACAAGACCCATCAGTGGCTTCAGGGAAAGGCGTGGGACGCGTCCACGCCCGTCGGCCCGGATTTGGTCACGCTCGACGAGGCACCAGGCCCCCTGACCCTGAGGACCTTCGTCAACGGCGAGAAGGTCCAGGAGGCGACGACCGAGCTGCTGATCTTCGATGTCGCGACGCTCGTCAGCGTGATCTCGGAGTTCGCCACGCTCGAGCCCGGCGACCTGATCCTGACCGGCACGCCCGGCGGCGTCGGCTACCGCCGCGAGCCCCAACTTCTTCTGAAAGACGACGACGTGGTCGTGGTCGAGGTCGAGGACGTCGGCCGGCTCGAGAACCGTTGCGTCGCCGAGCAGCTCCGCTAGACGGCCACGAGCGCGCCGCGCACGGCCGCGGCGAACCCGTCCACGTCCTCCTCGGTCGTGTCCCACGAGCACATCCAGCGGACCTCGCCGGCGGCCTCGTCCCAGGTGTAGAACGGGTACTGGGCCTGGAGCAACTCGATCACCGCCGGCGGGAGCGTCGCGAACACCGCGTTCGTCTCCACCGGCCGCGTGATCGACAACCCGGGCACATCCGCCAGCGCGCTCGCCAACCGAGAGGCCATCGCGTTCGCATGCTCCGCACACCGGAGCCATAGCTCGTCGCTCAGCAGCGCGTCGAACTGGGCCGCGAGAAACCGCATCTTCGACGCGAGCTGCATCGACTGCTTGCGGATGTACAGGAAGTCGTGCGCGAGCGCCGGGTTCAGGACCACGACTGCCTCGGCTCCGAGCAGCCCGTTCTTGGTGCCGCCGAACGAGACCACGTCAGCGCCAGCCGCGACCTCGGCGAGCGGCACCCCGAGCGCCGCCGCCGCGTTCGACAGGCGCGCCCCGTCGACGTGCAGCACCAGATCGTGCTCGTGGGCGAGCGAGGCCAGCTCCCGCATCTCCTCGACCGCGTACAGCGTCCCGAGTTCGGTGCACTGCGAGATCGACACCGCGTGTGGCTGCACCGCGTGCTCGTCGCCGATCCGCGTGATCCGGCTCTCGACCAGCGCGGGGGTCAGCTTGCCATCGATCCCGGGCACGGTCAGCAGCTTCAGCCCCGCGATCGCCTCGGGGGCGCCGCACTCGTCCACGTTCAGATGCGCGGTCTCGGCGCAGATCACGCCCTCGAACCGCCGGCACGCCGCCCGCAGCGACACCACGTTGGCGCCGGTGCCGTTGAACACGAAGAACGCGCTCGCGTCCGGGCCGAACGCGCCCGCCACCCGCGCCTCCACCGACAACGTGTAGTCGTCGTGACCGTATCCGAACGTATGCCCGACGTTGACGCGCCCGATCGCCGCGAGGACGTCGGGGTGGATCGTGGCCGAGTTGTCCGAGGCGAAGCCGCGCGCGCCGTTCAAGCTCACGCCGCGAGCTTAGCCTTGAGCGACGAATAGAAGATCGACAGCGGGAACTCGTCGTCGCGGACGAGGTCGATGTACGGCCGAGGATCCTCGACGTCGGTGAAGTCGCGCACCGTGGCGATCCACTTCGAGCCCGCCGCCGGCGGCACGCTTGCCGCCACCAGGTCGTGCGCCGCCGCCCAATGCTGGAGCTTCGTGCGGTCGATCCCCCGGCGGTAGAGCTCCTCGACCTCGGCGCGCAGCGCGGACACCCCGTCGGCCACCCGCTCCCACTCGATCGTGAGCTGATTGTCGGTCCAGTGGAGGTACCCGTGCCGGTGCAGATAAGCGAACAGCAGCTGCCCGCCGAGCCCGTCGTAGTTGCGGATCCGCTCACCGGTGATCGGGAACCGCAGCAGCCGGTCGAGCAGGATCGAGTACTGGACGTAGCGCGCGAACGACACGCCTTGCGCCTCGAGCGCCACCGCCTGGCCGAACGCGGTCAGATCGCAGCGGAGCTCCTCGAGCGAGTACATCCAGTACGGCGCGCGCTGGCGGATCATGAACGGATCGAACGGAAGGTCGCCGTGGCTGTGCGCACGGTCGTGGATCAGGTCCCAGAGGATGTAGGCCTGCTGCGACATGCTGGGGTTGGCCAGCATGCACGCCGCGTCGGGCGGGAGATTCAGGCGGAGCAGATCGGCCGCCTCGCCGGCCAGACGCCGCAGCCGAGCGGCCTCACGGTCGCAGAAGATCGCCCCGAAGTTCGAGACCGGCCGGCCGGCGACCGACACGGTCTCGGGGAACAGGACCGCGCACTCCGAGTCGTAGCCGCGCGTCGCGTCGACGAGCTCGACGGGGACGAACTTGGGGTTGTCGAAGCCGCCGCGCTCGAGCCCGGCGATCCAATCCGGCCACGGCACCCGCACGATCAGCGCCTCGAAGCAGGTGTCGCGCGAGCCATTCTGCTTGTACATCGGGAACACCACGAGGTGCTCGATCCCGTCGGTACGCATCAGCTCGGGCCGGAACTCCGCGAGAGCGCGCGTGAAGTCGGGCTTGCCGAAGTCCCAGGCGCGAAGATCCTCGACCGTCGCCGCCAGGTATTCGATGTCGTGGGGGAACCGGTGCGCAAGCTCCTCGATCGCGCCCACCATCGCCTCGATGTGGCCGCGGGCGGCATCCGGGTTACCGGTGAGCGATCCGTCAGGCGCCTGGAGCAGCCCGAGCGCGTTGGTCTCGTCGCGGAGGCGCGCCCACGCCGGATCGTGCTCGGGGCCGTGCCCGTTGCGCTCGGCGCGCACCGGCCAGATCCCACCGTCGGGGCGGGCGGCCCAGTAACAGATGTTCAGCCACAGCATGCGGTGATCGAGCTCGTCGATGCAGTCGTCGCCGAACAGATCGGAGTCCGCGAGCACGACTACCCGGCCCTCGCCGTGGGTGGTGGCCACGATCAAAGGCGCCCCCGGGACCGACGCGGTCGCGTAGGTGCGGGCCAGCACCGCGGCGCCGTTGGTCGACGAAATCGTCGTCGCCCGGTATAGGCAGGCCGCGTTCACCCGCGCCAGCAGGTCGCCTTGTCGTCCCCGACCCCCCTGCCCCAGCTCCGCGAGCACCCAGCTCGGAGCATTCCGGTAGTGCTCGTAGTCCTGGACGGTGTCGTTCTCGAGATGTAGTCCGAAGCGCGCGAGCAGCGCGTTCAGGTTGTTGCCGTACTTCTCCTGCTCGGTCTCGCCGAGCACGATCAGCCCGCCACCGCGCGCCACAAACTCCTCGACCGCGTCGAGTTCGTCGGCGCTCAGCCGGGGCGAACCCGTACCGGTCGTGCGCTCCCATGACGGGTCCGACGGATGCGCGATCACGAGCACGCCTGCGCCGGTCAGCGTCTCCTCGCTCAAGGGCGCATCGGCGTTGACCTCGACCACGAAGTCGCGCTCGCCCAGCGCCGCGGCGGCACGGGCGTACGAGGCATCGCCCGGGTGCGCGGGCTGCATCTGGCGGGCGAGCTCGGGACGGACCGTCCACGCCTCGCTGTGCGCCTCATCGAAAACGACGCGGGCAAGCATTCCGGACTCGGTCATCGACAAGAGGCTAGCCGGGCCTCCGGCGGATGTCGATGCCGAAATCGATGTAATCTCTGCAATAGATCGCCATATGGATGCCCAAGATCGTCAGATTCTTGCGCTGCTCGTCGAGGACGGCCGGCGCACCTACGACGACATCGCCCGTCGCGTGGCGCTGTCGGCGCCGGCGGTCAAGCGCCGCGTCGACCGGCTGCGCGCCCGGGGTGCGCTCCAGGGGTTCACGGCGATCGTCGACTCGGGCGCGCTCGGCGACCACACCGAGGCGCTGATCGAGCTGTTCTACGCGCCGGGGACGCTGCTCGACGCCGTCACCGACACCCTGCGCCGGCATCCTGAGGTCGTCGAGGCCTGGAGCGTGACCGGCGAGGCCGACGCGATCGCGCGTGTGCGCACGCAGAACAACGCCGACCTCGAGCGCCTGATCATGGACCTCCAGCGCGACGGCCACGTTGTCCGGACCCGGTCGCAGGTCGTCATGTCGCGACTGGTGTCCCACGGGACTTAGGGGTCTCGCTTCGCTCGACGTCCCTGGGGCCGTTCCGCGCGGCATCCATGCCGCGCGGGGCCGCCGCCGCGTCCGCCGTTCCGCCGGGCGTCCATGCCCGGCGGTGTCTGCAGCCGCCCACATCCCGAACAAGTCGCCACTCGACCCGGCATTGCGCTCGAGTGTGTCGAAACTCGGGCCAGGGCCGACTGAACCGCCGTTCACCCGGCCGGGGGTGCCGAGTGGTGGTTTTCTCGGGTTCGGAGATCCCGTCCGGCTAGGGTCGTCCGTTCCCATGACCGCGCGGCACGGATGCCGCGCGGAACCGGCCCCAAGGACGTCGAGCGCAGCGAGACCCGGACCTAACCGAGAGACCAGCATCCAACCTTGACAGGATCATGTCAAGGTTTGGTACAGTCCCGCCAATGCGCGACTTCATGGCGGCCACACGCGACCGGGTCATCGTCTACGACGGCGGGATGGGCGCGACGCTCGAGCAGTTCGACCTCAGCCTCGAGAACGACTACAAGCTTCCCGGACGCTGCCACGAGGTGCTCGTCCTCAACCGTCCCGACGTTATCGAGGGCGTCCACACCGCGATGCTCGACGCCGGCGCCGAGGTGCTCGAGACCGACACCTTCCAGGCGTCGCGGCTGAAGCTGTCCGAGTGGGGACTCGCGGAGCACACGTTCGAGATCAACCAGAAGGCCGCCGAGATCGCGCGCAAGGCCGCGGGCGAGAACCGTTTCGTCGCGGGCTCGATCGGCCCGACCGGGTTCCTCCCCGCGAGCGACGACCCGACGCTCGGTCAGATCCAGTTCCCCGAACTCGTGACCGTGTTCGAGGAGCAGGCGCACGCGCTGCTCAAGGGCGGCGCCGACCTCATCATCATCGAGACCGCGCAGGACATCCTCGAGGTCAAGGCCGCGGTGTTCGGCGCCCGCGAGGCGTTCAAGCAGGTCGGCCGCACGGTCCCGATCCAGTGCAGCGTGTCGCTGCTGCCGCAGGGCGGGAAGATGCTGCTGGGCACCGACATCAGCGCGGTGCTGGCCACGCTCGAGGCACTCGACGTCGACGTGATCGGGCTGAACTGCTCGACCGGCCCCGAGGACATGCGTGACGCGATCCGCTTCCTCGGCGAAAACTCCCCGGTCCCGGTCCATTGCATCCCGAACGCCGGCCTCCCGCTCCAGGGCCCGAACGGGGAGACGATCTTCCCCGAGGAGCCCGAGCCGCTCGCGAACGTCCTCGGCGAGTTCATCGAGCGCTACGGCGTGACGATCGTCGGTGGCTGCTGCGGCACGACGCCGGCGCACATCGAGGCGATCGCCGAGCGCGCGCGGGCGAACAAACCGGGCGAGCGTCCCCAGCGCCGGTCGCCGCTGGTGTCGAGCATGATCGCCGCGACGCCGCTCGTCCAGGACCCCCGCCCCACGCTGATCGGCGAGCGCGTCAACTCGCAGGGCTCGCGCAAGGCCAAGGAACTGCTGCTGGCCGACGACTATGACGGCCTGCTGACGGTCGCCGAGGACCAGGTCACCGGCGGCGCCCACGTGCTCGACGTGTGCGTGGCGCTGACCGAGCGCCAGGACGAAGCCGAGCAGATGCGCCAGGTGGTCAAGCGGATCTCGCTGACCCAGCCCGCGCCGATCCAGGTCGACTCGACCGAGCCCGACGTGATCGAGACCGCGCTCCAGCAGATCCCGGGGCGCGCGATCGTGAACTCGATCAACCTCGAGGCCGGTCGCGCGAAGCTCGACAAGGTCGTGCCGCTCGCCAAGGCCCATGGCGCCGCCGTTATCGCGCTGACGATCGACGAGGTCGGAATGGCCAAGACGGCCGAGCGCAAGCTCGAGGTCGCCCAGCGGATCACCCAGCTTTGCTGCGAGGATCACGGGCTCGACCCCGAGGCCCTGATCTTCGACTGCCTCACGTTCACGCTGACCACGGGCGATGAGGAGTGGCGGCCGAGCGCGGTCGCGACGATCGACGGGATCCGCGCGATCAAGGAAACGATCCCCGGGGTCAAGACGAGCCTTGGCGTCAGCAATGTCAGCTTCGGGGTCAGCCTGCCCGCGCGGTCCGTGCTCAACAGCGTGTTCCTGCACCACTGCGTCGAGGCCGGACTCGATCTGGCGATGGTCAACCCCAACCACATCACGCCTTACGCGGAGATCCCCGAGAACGAGCGCGAGCTCGCCGACGACCTCGTGTTCAACCGGCGCGAGGACGCGCTCGAGCGCTACATCGCGCACTTCGAGTCGAAGGGCCCCGCCGAGGCCGAGGACAAGGCGGACCCGACCGAGGGCATGGAGCCCGAGGAGGCGCTCCATTTCCACATCCTCCGCCGCAAGAAGGAGGGCGTCGAGGACTGGATCGACCGGAGCGTCGAGAAGATCGGGGCGGTGCCGACGCTGAACGACGTGCTCCTGCCGGCGATGAAGGAGGTCGGGGATAAGTTCGGCGCCGGGGAGCTGATCCTCCCGTTCGTGCTCCAGTCGGCCGAGGTGATGAAGCGCGCGGTCGCCCAGCTCGAGCAGTACCTCGACAAGATCGAGGGCTACACGAAGGGCACGGTCGTGCTCGCGACGGTGTTCGGCGACGTCCACGACATCGGCAAGTCCTTGGTCAACACGATCCTCACCAACAACGGCTACAGCGTCGTCGACCTCGGCAAGCAGGTCCCGATCCAGACGATCATCGACGCCGCGGTCGAGCACAAGGCGACGGCGATCGGGCTGAGCGCGCTGCTCGTGTCGACCTCCAAGCAGATGCCCGCGTGCGTGCAGGAGCTCCACTCCCAGGGGCTCGAGTTCCCGCTCCTGATCGGCGGCGCCGCGATCAACCGGAACTTCGGCCTGCGGATCCTGTACCCGAACGGGACCGAGTCAGACGAGGTCTACGAGGCCGGCGTGTTCTTCTGCAAGGACGCGTTCGAGGGGCTTCACAAGATGGACCAGCTCGTCGACGCCGAGGCGCGCCAGGCGCTGGTCGCGAAGATCCGCGAGGACGCGCGCGAGCTCCGCGAGCGCCCCGAAGTAAAGGACGACGACGCGCCCCCCGTCACCGACTCCTCGGTTCGTGCGGCGGTGTCCATCGACAACCCGATCCCCGAGCCCCCGTTCTGGGGCGTGCGGGAGATCGAGGTGCCGATGGACGAGGTCTTTCATCATCTCGACACCCACGTGCTGTTCAAGCTTCACTGGGGTGGCCGTGGGGTAAAGGGCGAGGAGTGGAAGCGGCTCGTGGGCGAGGACTTCAAGCCTCGCCTCGAGCGCATGTGGCGCGAGCAGAACTACCTGCATCCGCGCGCACTCCTCGGGTATTTCCCCTGTAACTCGGACGGCAACGAGCTGATTGTCTGGGACCCCGACGCCCCCGGCGAGCGTGAGCTGCACCGACTCGTGTTCCCGCGGCAGCCCAGGCACGATCGGATCTGCCTCGCCGACTTCTACCGGCCCGTTGGCTCCGGCGAGGTGGACGTCGTCGCCTTGCAGGCGGTCACCGCCGGCGACGAGGTCACCGAGCTGATGGCGAATCTCGAGGCCGACGGGGAGTTCGCCGAGCAGCTGTTCGTCCACGGGCTCGGCGTGCAGACCGCCGAAGGCATGGCGGAGTGGCTGCACGCGCGCGCCCGGTCGGATCTCGGCATCGAGCCGGCGCAGGGACGGCGCTACTCCTGGGGCTACCCCGCGTGCCCGGAGCAGTCAGAGCACGAGAAGGTGTTCGACCTGCTCGACGCGCCGTCGATCGGTCTTCGGCTGTCCGGCGGTTACGCCGTCGAGCCCGAGCAGTCGACGCTCGCGATCGTCGCCCACCACCCGCAGGCCACCTACTTCGGGATGAAGTCGGGCTTCCTGCCGAAGACCGCCAAGCAGGCCGCCGACGAGCTCATCGCCGGAACCGATAAGGATCCGACGCGGTTGGACGAGCTGACCGATGCGGAGCCGGAGCTCGTCGACGAGGGCGAGCCGGCAATGGCCGAGGCCTGAGGGCCCGTTAGCTCCGGGTACCGGCTGCGCTCGGCGACGCCGAGCGGCCGGCGATCCTCGAGCTCGGGCGCGCCGGCAGCTTGACCGGCGTGGTGTGCATCGCGCGGAGCCGGACCTCGCGCCAGGACATGCCCTCCTTGAGCAGCGCCGGCATGCCCATGACGATCGCGGTGGTGACCTCGACGGCCTGCAGGATCACGCCGTAGGCGACGCCGTCGCCGTAGCCGATGTGCCAGCCGGTGTGGAGCACGGTGGCGCAGGCGGCCTGGAACACGCCGAGGTTCGCCGGCGTGGCCGGCAGCACCGCGGTGATGTTGACCGCGAACAGGACGGCCGCCGCCGCGCCGATGCCGGCGTGCTTGTCGAGCCCGAGCGCGACCAGCAGCACCCAACAAGACAGACACTGCAGCGCCCATGCCGATAGCTGCGAGACGGTCGCAATCCCGCCGAGCCGCGGGTTGCGGAACACGCTGAGTCCTGCCCGCACGCGGGTGAGGGCGGTGCGGGCCTGCACGGCGATCGCGTGCAGCCGGGAGCCGGGCGAACGATTCGCCGCATCGCGCAGCACGAGCGGCGCGAGCATCACCACCACGAGCAGCAGGACCGGCGCGATCGCCGCCACCACCAGCGCGTTCTGGTGGCCGTTGAAGAAGTTGACCGACGAGAACATGATCGCGCCGAGCACGATCAGGGCCACGATGTTGAGCAGCGTCTGCGACACGACCGTGCCGAGCACGATCGGGAGGTTCTCCCGCGGGCGCCCGGTTCTGCGGGCGACCACGAGCGCGCGCGACGGCTCGCCGAGGCGCGCCGGCAGGGTCGACGACATCAGCACGCCGATGAACGTTCCCTGGGCCGCGTCGGCCAGCCGGACCCGGGAACGGGGCAGCGCCGCCTTGAGGATCGCGTGCCACGAGAAGGCGCGCATCACCATCGCGCTGCACATGACCGCGAGGCCGAGCAGTATCAGTGTCGGGCTCGCGGTGATCAGCGCCGAGGCGATGCTGGTCAGGCCGATCTTCTGGAGCGCCAGGAACGCGAGCACCGCGCCGCCGATCGACACGCTCGCGAGGCCTGCGCGTCGCGCGATGCCGAGCGCCTTGCTGTGCTTCTGCGGCCCGGTGAGCGGCGGCTCGAGGCTGGCGAGCCGCTGGGCAGGGACGTGCGGCTTCAGGTCGGCCGCGCGGACGCCGACCTTGACCGCGGCCCGCTGAAGAGTGGTTGCCGGCTCGGGGACGGCGATCGCGTCCTCGTACGCGGTCAGCACCTGCTCGGCGACGCGGGGCCAGGCGAAGCGCTCGGCGCCGAGTGCGGCCGCGCGCGCCATCGCAGCGCGCCGGACGGGCTCCTCGTAGAGGTCGCGGAGCGCCTCGGCCAGCGCCTGGGCGTCGCCGCGCGGCACGAGCACGCCGTCGACGCCGTCGCGCACGACGTCGCGGTAACCGGCGATGTCCGACGCCACGACCGGCGTGCCGGCGGCAAATGCCTCGGTGAGGACCATGCCGAAGCTCTCGCCGCCCAGGGACGGGGCACACAGCACGTCGCCGGCCTCGAGCTCGCGGAATTTCGTCTCGTCGTCGACCTTGCCGAGCACGCGCACGTCGCGCATGTCGAGCATCAGCGGGGACAGCTCCTGCTCGGACGGGCCGATCACGGTCAGCTCGGTCGGGATGTGCTCGCGCAGCGCCTCGAACGCCCTAAGTAGCAGCGGCAGCCCCTTGCGCTCGACCGCCTGGCCGACGAACACGATTCTCAGCTTGTCTGATTGGGGTCGCAGCGCGCCGAGGGCGGCGCGCTCCGAGTCGACGTGCACCCCGTTGGGGATGATCCGGTAGTGGCCGCCGAAGAAGCGACGGGCGGTCCAGGCCGCCGCCTCGGACACCGCGATTCGCACGTGCAGGCGGTTGAGCATCCGGCGTGCGCCCAGCACGTTCGCGATCCCGTTCGAGATCCGGTTCTCGTTGTAGGTGTGGAAGGTGCCGACGACCGGGAGCTTCGTCTGGTCGGTGATGAGCCATGGAGACACCGGCGCGAGCGGCTCGTGAACGTGAACGACGTCGTAACCGCCCGTGCGGAGCTCCTGCAGCGCCGTGGCGTACGCATGCGGCGTGATCGAGATGTTCGAAACCGCCTGGTTTGCCTTCAGCGAGAACGTCCGTCCGAGCGACACCAGGTAGTCGGGCTGCTCCATCTGCTGCGGCGACGCACCTCGGTGCAGGACCGATCCGAACCGGTCCGGCGGGTCGTACGGCGCGAGCACGCGCACGTGGTTCCCATCCGCGATCAGACACTCGGCGAGCGCCTCTATGTGCCTCGTGACGCCCCCCGGATACGTCCACGAGTACGGCGACAGAATCGCTACTCGCATCGGGTCTTATGGTAGTCGTTGGGGAACCGGATCATCGGGCTGTGCGGGGCCACGCGTATCATCAACTACACCGGTGCCGGTTAGACATTTCGTCAAATACACCTTCCTCAAGGTGGATCCTGCGTGGCGGCGACTCGACGATGAGCGCCGCGCCGAGGACAAGCGCGAGTTCATCGCCGCCTGCGAGGACTTCGCCGATGGGCACTTGCTGCGCGCGTTCTCCTTGGTCGGGACCCGCGGGGATGCGGACCTTATGCTGCTCTCCCAGGCGCAGAATCTCGAGCGGATCCACGAGTTCCACGTGGTGCTCGCGCAGAGCGGTCTGATGAAGTGGTGCGAGGTCCCGTACTCGTTCCTGGCGATGACGAAGCCGTCCGAGTACTCCGACGAATCGCGCCTCGAGGTCCGCCCTGCGCACGGCAAGTACCTGTTCGTGTACCCGTTCGTGAAGACGCGCGCGTGGTACGCGGTGCCGGCGGACGAGCGGTGGCGGATCATGCAGGAGCACATCCAGCTCGGACGCGAATATCCCTCCGTCGACCTGAACACGAGCTACTCGTTCGGGCTCGACGACCAGGAGTTCGTGGTCGCGTTCGAGACGGATAACCCGGCGGATTTCCTGGATCTGGTGCAGCGGCTGCGGACGACCGAGTCGAGCTCGTACACGCTCCGCGACACGCCGACGTTCACGTGCATCTCGTGCTCGGTCGGGCGCGCGCTCGGCGCGCTCGACGGCGCGGCGCTGACCGTGACGGAGACCGTCGACGGTTGACGACCGCGGACGCCGCTCCGGACATCGATACGGTCGCGGTCGCGGCCCTGCGGGACGCCGACCCGGTGCTTCGGGACGTGATCGACCAGATCGGGACGAGCGGGTTGGGGGATTTCCGCCACTACCTACCGAGCGACAGCTACGCGACGCTGATCCGCGCGATCGCCGGCCAGCAGCTCTCGAACGCAGCCGCGGCGTCGATCTACAACAAGCTGCTCGACCGATACGGGGGGCGCGCGCCCACTCCGGCCGAGATCCTCGCCGAGGACCCGGAGGAGCTCCGAGTCGCCGCCGGCCTCAGTCACGCCAAGGTTCGGTATTTGAGGTCGCTGGCGGAGCACGTGCTCGACGGCTCGCTCGACCTCGACCACCTCGAGGAGCTCCCCGACGACCAGGTGATCGCCGAGCTTGTGGCGGTCAAGGGCCTCGGGCTCTGGAGCGCCCAGATGTTCCTGATCATCCACCTCAAGCGGCCCGACGTCCTCCCGGCCGGCGACCTCGGGATCCGCAAGGCGGTCATGAACCTCTATGGGTTCGAGACGCCGCCATCGCCGGCGCAGGTCACCGAGATCGGAGAGGCGTGGCGCCCCTACCGGACGCTCGCGTCGCTGTTCTTGTGGCGATCGCTACACGCGGCGCCGATGTGAGCGCCGCCCGCTGCGCGGGCGCCACTTAGACGGCTGAGACTTCTTCCTCTTCGGCGACCCGGAACGAGGAGCCGCAGCCACAGGCCGCGATCACGTTCGGGTTGTCCACCTTGAAGCCGGCGCCCTGGAGGCCGTCGACGAAGTCGATCACCGAGCCCTTGACGTACGGCAGACTGGGCCGGTCGACCAGGAGGCGGATTCCCTTGTCCTCGAACACGGTGTCATCGCCACGCTGCTCGTCGAACGCGAGCGCGTACTGGAAGCCCGAGCACCCACCGCCGCGGACGCCTACCCGAAGACCGGCCGTCTCGGCCACCGCGCTCTGCGAGGCGAGAAATTCGCGGACCTTCTCAGCACCTTTGTCGGTCAGTGTGATCATGAAAATCGGTATCGGCAGCTTGCTTCATTCAGTATAGCGATGGCATCTCGCTACGCTAAGCAGCATGGCAGCCACAGACGCACCGGCCACCCCCGAGGAGCTCAAGGAGCGGATCGAGGCGGGCATTCCCGGCGCCACCGCAGCCGTGACCGGCGACGGCCACCACTTCAACGCGGTCGTGTCGGCGGCGGCGTTCACGGGCCTGTCCCGGATCGCCCAGCACCGGCTTGTTTATGACGTGTTCGGCGGGGAGGTCGGTGGCCGGATCCACGCGCTGTCAATCCAGACGAAGGCAACGGCTTCGGAAACGGAGAACATCGCATGAGCGACGACGTCAGCACCCAGATCCACGAGGCGATCGAAAGCGCAATCACTGAGAACCCCGTGATCCTGTTCATGAAGGGCACGCCGGACCAGCCGATGTGCGGATTCTCGGCTCGCACGGTTGCGATCCTCCAGTCCGTCGGCACGCCGTTCGCGGCCGTGAACATCCTCCCCGACCCCCGGATCCGGCAGGAGCTCTCGACGATCTCGAACTGGCCGACGATCCCGCAGCTGTTCGTCGACGGCGAGTTCGTCGGCGGTTGCGACATCGTCACCGAGATGTACGAGTCGGGCGAGCTCCAGGAGGCCCTCGGCGTCGAGGCCGGCGAAAACGGTGCCAACGGAGCGCCGACGCCCGAGCCCGCGGCCCAGGAGCCGGCGCCGCTGTCGATCGAGAACCGCCTCTAAGGCTTCTCGGCGAACATCAGCAGCGTCGTCCTGCCGGTGATCAGCAGCGACGGGTCGCGGAACACGCGACGCTTGCGCTGACCGGGCACGTTCGCGTACAGCCCGTCGTAGGTCGGGATGGACGCGATCGCGGCCCGCAGCTCCGGGAGCGAGGAGATCGGCGCCGATCCGCCCCCGCTCGGCGCGCCCCCCGCGGATAGCGATATGACGAGCGACGAGGTCAGGCTGTTGCTGCTCGCGGGCGGCGGCGGCGTGGCCGGCCCGTGGATGGTCACGGCGATCGGACCGCTCGCGCCGGCGGGGATCCGCAAGCGGAACGACACTGTCCGCCGCCTTCCCCGGTACACGCGCACGACCAGGCGGACCCTGACCGTCCGCCCCGCCTTGACGCGGGACGGCGCTTGCGCGCTCACGATGCTGGCTGTCGCGAGGCCCCGCTGCGCGGCGATGTCGGCGACCACGTGAGTGACATGGAGCGCCGCAAAATCGACCCGCTCGAAGTCCCCGAAAGCGGTCGTGACGTCGCCCGAGGTGGCGCTCGCGAGCTCCGGTGGCGACGCACCCGCGTCACCGGCGGTGCCCGTGCCGACGTAGCGGTTGCAGAACCCGAAGGGCGTGCGGCTCTCTCGCACGTAGATCCGCAGGCACATGCGCCCCGACTCGGCGGCCGGCGGTCCGTCGTAGATCTGCGTGGCGGCCTGGGCCACCTCGAGCGGCGCGATCGTGTCGACGAGCGAGGTCCCGAGCGGCAGGCCGATGTCGGTCTCGTCGGCGACCTGGGTGTCGAGCGACAGCGACTGCCCGGTGTCGAGGTCGTGCGCGGTCACGTCGACCGGGACCGTCGGCGGCGGCGTTCCGACCTCGCCGATGATCGCGTTGGGCGTATCGCTCGTCAGGATCCCCTCGGTGTGGCCGGGTGAGGCCAGCTTGTAGCTGGGCGCCGTCGTCGGGTCGGGGTTGTTCACGACGTAGTAGACGTAGGCGTCCTGGAGCAGGAGCGAGCGGCGACCGGCGCCATCGAGCTCGTGTCCGAATGCGTACACGGTCGGACCGTCGACGTAGGTGACCGTTCCGACCGCGCCCATCGGGATGTCGCCGGACGAGTAGCTCGCACTCACCGACGCGCCGGGTATCAGCGGCTGCACCGGGAAGTTGGTCGCCTGGCCCCCGTCAGTCGGCACGGCGATGATCTGCCGCCCAACGCGCTCGCCGGCCTCCTGGAGCAGGCCGAACACGGCCGGGGACAGGCCTCCGACCGTCAGCGGGCCGACCAGCGGAGTCGGTTTCACGGCGAGGCGCGGCGCGTCAGGCGGCGGCTGGACCGGCTCGCCAAGCATCTGCTCGATCGGCGTCACGAGCGCGACGTTGTTCCCGTACTGGCCGATCCCCTCGGAGATCGCGCCGGCGTTCTCGATCGTCCCCAGCGAGTCCGGGCAGTACACCGGCGAGCCCGAGAATCCCTCGGCGATGCCGGTCGCATCGACGGCCGGCCCCGACACCTGGACGAGGATCCGGGCGCCCTCGCCTGGCTGGTCCACCACGTCGATCACCTGGACGTTGAACGACGCGATCGTCGTCCCCTGGACCACGGTCTCGCCGGTGCACTGCATCCCGGGCTGGACTTCCGATAGCGGCATGATCGGGCCGCCGTCGGCCAACGCCGCGGGGACCGGCACGCAGACCCCGGCAAGCACCAGCGAGATGAGCAGTCGCAACCTCGTGAGGAACCCGTCTTTCCGCGGCCCCGCGCGGCGCGGACAGCATACCCGGGCGGCGTCGGGATAGCATCGGCTCGATGGCCACGACTCGGGCCACACCGACGAGCGTTGTCGCGTTGCGGTTCGACGGCAGCGCCCTGTGGGCCATCGACCAGACCGAGCTTCCGTGGCGCGAGCGCCAGCTCGAGCTGCGCAGCGCAGAGGACGTGGCCGCCGCGATCCGGCGTCTGTCGATCCGCGGGGCGCCGCTGATCGGCGTCGCCGCCGCGTACGGCATCGTTCTCGAGCTCGCCCGTGACCCGTCTCCCGAGACGCTCGACCGCGCCTGCGCGCTGCTCCGCGAGGCGCGGCCCACCGCGGTCAACCTGTCGTGGGCGGTCGACCGCGTCGGTGCCGCCGTCCGCGCGCGCCCCGAAGCCGATCCGCACGCTGCGGCTGTGAGCGAGGCCCGCCTGATCGAGGCCGAGGAGGAGGCCGCCAGCGGCGCGATCGCGGCGCGCGGCGCCGAGGTGCTCGCGGGCGCCCGCCGGATCCTCACCCACTGCAACACGGGCGCGCTTGCTGCCCCTGGCCGGGGGACGGCGCTGGCCGTGATCGCCGAGCTGGCCGCGCGCGGCACGCTCGAGCACGTGCTCGCCACCGAATCGCGCCCGCTCCTCCAGGGCGCCCGGCTGACGACGTGGGAGCTTCGCCACCTGAACATCCCGCATCAGCTGATCGTCGACAGCGCCGCCGGCGGGCTGATCGCCGGCGGGGCGGTCGACGCCGTGATCGTCGGCTGCGACCGAGTCGCGGCCAACGGCGACGTCGCCAACAAGGTCGGCACCTACGGGCTCGCGCTCGCCGCGAGCGCTGCCGGGATCCCGTTCGTGGTCGCCGGTCCGACCTCCACGATCGACTTCGCCACGCCCGACGGCACCCACATCGCAATCGAGGAGCGCGACCCCGACGAGGTGAGGTCCGCGGCCGGACGGCCGTTGACAGCACCCGGCACCCCCGCGTTGAATCCGGCATTCGACGTGACGCCTGCCGGGCTGATCACGGCGCTCGTCACCGAGCGCGCCACGATCAGATCGCCGCGCGCCGAGTCGCTGGACGCCCTGCGCGCGCGATGAGGGTCGCGCGGTCGTTCGCCGCCGGCGACGTCCGGATCGAGGAGGCGCCCGAACCCGAGCCGGGCCCCGGCGAGGTGGTGTGCGACGTCCTCGCATGCGGCGTGTGCGGGTCCGACGTGACCGACTGGTACATCGCCTCGCGGCTGCCCGCCGTGCTCGGGCATGAGGTCGTCGGGGCGGTCCGCGCGGTCGGCGACGGCGTTTCCGGCGTGACGCCCGGCATGCGCGTGGCGATCCACCACCACGCCCCGTGCGGCGAGTGCCGACGCTGCCGCCGCGGCCACGAGACCCTGTGCGAGCGCTTTCGCGCGACGCGCCTCGATCCCGGGGGGTTCGCGGAGCGCGTGCGGATCTCCCAGGATCTGGTCGCCGAACTGCTCGAGCTTCCCGACGGCATTGATCCGATCACGGCGACGTTCATCGAGCCGCTCGCGTGTGTGCTGCGCTCGCAGGACCGCGCCGGGCTCCGCGCCGGCGATTCGGTGCTTGTCGTGGGCGCCGGCGTCAACGGGCTCCTCCAGATCGCCGCCGCCCACGCGCGCGGGGTCGAGGCCGTGTGGGTCCGCGAGCCACGCGCGGAACGGCTGGAGCGCGCCGAGGCATACGGCGCCGAGCGCCACGGAAACGAGCTCGTCGACGTCGCGATCGTGTGCACGCCCAAGCCGGACGCGATCGCGTCCGCGGCGGCGGTGGTTGCCCCGGGCGGCACGCTCTGCTTCTACGCGCCGCCTGCGCCCGACGCCCCTCCGAACCTCGACGCCACCGCGCTTTACCTCCGCGAGATCACGGTCACCGCGAGCTACTCGGCGGGCCCCGCCGACATGCGGGCCGCGCTCGCGCTGATCGCCGACGGCCGGGTCGATCCGCGGTCGCTCGTGTCCCACCGGGTGCCGCTCGCGCAGACCGGCCTGGCGCTCGACCTCCAGCGCAGGCAGCAGGGGTTGAAGGTCGTGGTCGAGCCGTGAGGGCCGCGGTGCTGTTCGGCCCTCAGGACCTGCGGGTCGAGGAACTCCCGGAGCCGGGCACCGCCGACGGCGAGGCGCTCGTCGAGGTGCAGGCGGCGACGACGTGTGGGACCGACGTCAAGATGTGGCGCCACGGGCACCGGGTGCTGCCGCCGTATCCGTGCCGGTTCGGTCACGAGACCGCGGGCGTGCGCACCGACACCGGCGAGCGGGTGCTCGTGTCCGACTCGGTGGCCTGCGGCGCCTGTGACCCGTGCCGAGCGGGCCGGGCGCAGATCTGCCGATCGCCGACCTGGGTGCTGGGCGGCTTCGCCGAGCGGATCGCGGCCCCCGCCGCCGCCCTGCACCCCATACCGGACGGCCTCCCCGCCGAGGCCGCGGCGATGGCTGAGCCGCTCGCGGCCGCGGTTCACGCCGTCGCGCGAGGCACCGACGCGAACGACGTCGGCATCCTCGGGGGCGGCCCGATGGGGCTGATGCTGACCTCTCTGCTGGTGGGGCAGGGACGAGACGTGACCGTCGCGGACCCGCACGAGGAACGCCGGGAGCAGGCGGAGGAGCTCGGCGCAAACGCCGCCGAGGGGCTCGACGACCGCCACGCTCTCGTGTTCGAGGCCGTCGGCCGCGTAGACGCCTGGCGCGACGCCGCCGCCGCGGCCGCGCCCGGCGGCGTCGTCGTCCTCGTGGGCGGCTGCCCGTCCGGCACCGAGGTCAGCTTCCAGACCGGGCCGCTCCACTACGAGGAGCTCGAGTTTCGGGGCTCGTTCCATCACTCGCCCGAGGAGATCGACGAGGCGCTGGCCGTCCTCGCCGCCGACCGCGCGCTGTGGCGCACGCTCCGCGGACCGACGATCTCGCTCGAGCAACTCCCGGAGGCGCTCAGGGCGCCGACCCGGGGCCCGTCGAGGAAGTGGGTCGTGAATCCGCGGCTTTAGCGGAGGTCGAGCTGGTCCGGCGGAACGCGAGGTACTCGACGATCCGCCGCGAGTCGCAGATGACGTCTCCGTCGATCACCAGGACGGGCACTCGGCGCTGACCGGTGAGCGCCTCGACCTCGGGCCGGCGCGAGCGTCGCTGCGGGACCTCGACCTCTCCGAACTCGATGTCGTCGTGCTTGAGCGCCCGGGCGACGCGCCCGCACGGACACAGCCAGTTGGTCGGGGTGGTGCAGCGGTAAAGCGTCGCCACTACCGCCACCGCCCGGCCACTAGCGCCACCGCGCGGCCACTAGCGCCACCCCAGCGGCGCCCGCCGCGCGAACGCACCGGCCATCCGCAGCACGACCGGCTGACGCGCTCCCGGCGGCGACATCCGCTCGCCCTCGCGTTCGCGGTACCACGCGATCGTGTCCTCGAGGCAGTCCTCGTGGGGCGATGTCCACCAGCCGAGCTCGCGCTTGGCCTTCGCGCTCGAGAATGCCCAGTTCAGCGACGCGGCCCGGACCTCCGACGGGAGCGGCATCGGGACCCCGCCGGGAGTGAATCGAGCGGCCTCCGCCATCAGCAGCGCCGCGTGGAGCGGCAGCTTCAGCGACGGAGGCTCGACCCCGGACAGCCGGGCGAGGTCGTTGAACAGGCGGTCGAGCGTGAAGTTGCGGTTGCCAAGGATGTAGCGCTCCCCGGGCAGCCCGTGCTCGTCGGCGAGCACGTGTCCGCGGGCGACGTCCTCCACCCCGACGACATTCAGCGTGCCGTCGACATACGCCGGGATCTCGCGACGGAGGAACCGCCGGACCAACACCGTCGACGAGCGGCCGGGATCGCCCGCGCCGAGGACGTGCGCCGGATTGACGATCACCACCGGCAGCCCCCGCCCGTAAAGTCCGAGGGCGATTCCCTCGGCGTCGTGCTTGGAGTCGACGTACGGGATCGCGTACGGGGCCGCGTCCCAACGGGCGCGTTCGGTCGCGACCCGGCCCTTGGCCGACGGGCCGATCGCGGCCGCCGACGACGTGTACACGACGCGCTCCACCCCGGCCCGAAGCGCTTCCTCGAGGACGACCCGGGTGCCCTCGACGTTCAGCGCGAACACGCGCTCGCGGGACAGCCTGAGGTTGGTCGTGCCGGCCAGGTGGAACACCCGGTCGATGTCGCGCATGGCGCCACGGACCGCGCGACGGTCGCGCACGTCGGCCCGCACGGTGTTGACGTCGAGTTCCTCCAGGCCGCGGGCGTTCGAACGAGGGCGAACGGTCGCCCGGACCTCGTCGCCGCGCTCCACCAGCAACCGGGTGACGCGCGAGCCGAGGAAGCCGGTCGCACCGGTAACGAGCGTGCGGGGCATCGACGGTCTCCCTCTGGTGCCAGTTGTACCGGTGTCGGAGCCTGGCGCTCAGCGGCCGAGCTGCCGCCGCCGTCGCCCTCCGAACGCCAGCGCGCCCAGCGCCGCGATCCCGCCCCCGAGCACGAACCCGGCGACCCCCGCTCCGATCAGGACCTCACGCTGGTGGCGTCGGATCTGTCCCCGCCAGTCGGTCAGCTCGGTCACCTCTGCACGGAGCTTGTCGAGCGACTGGCCGAGCTCCACGCGGTTCTGCTCGATCGAGGCACGGATCTGGTCGGGGGTACGCGTCGCCATCAGGATCCGGATCCGATCTCGGTCTTGGACGCGACCGTCTCGCGGATCCGCTTGGCCTCGTCGATCGCCATCGTCGGCGCCGGCGGGGTACCGCGCTGGAACGCCCGCCACGCCAGCATGAACGCCGTGACCGCCAACACGGCGAGCACGCCGAACACGATCAGGAATCCCTCCCAGATGCTCCCGGCCCCGGGCACGAGGATCGCGTTGAGCGCCCAGGCCGCGGCCTCGAGCCCCATCACGATCGCGAACACGCCGAAGACCGCCCCGGCGAGGACCGCGACGGTCCCCCGCGCCAGGCTCATGGCCTTCTGGCTGACCTCGGCCTTCGCGAGCTCGATCTCGTCCCGGACCAGGGTCGAGACCCGGTCGGAGACCTCCGTCACCGCTTGGACGAGGTTCTCGGACGTGCCGTTGGTGTTAACGGGCAAGGCGCTTGAGGATCAGGGCGACCACCAGGCCGCCGGCGAAAGCAGCACCCACGGCCACTTCCGGACGTTCTTCGGCCAGCGCCGCGGCCCGAGCCTGCAGCGGGATACTGTCCGCCGCACCGGGAGATGCACCGCCCGGAGAGGCACCGCCGGGTGAGGCGTCCGCGGTGGGCTGCGTACTGGAGGTCTCTATGTCTTCGGTCACTCGGGCGGATCCTCGCCGAACACGCGCGTCCAGATGATCGCGGACACACGCGTCGACAGGAGCGTTGCGAGCGCGCCGGTTCCGGCGAGCAGGCCCGACCAAAGCAGGCGCTTGAGGAGGGGGCTCTCAGTCATCGGAAGGATTCAATCAGAGATGGAGGATCAAACCGTCGGAACCTTCGGTCCGAGATCGACGCGTAGCCTGCCGAACCCTCAGTCCGGCATCGGGGCGTCGGTTGTCGAAGCCGCCGGCGCGACCCCCAGCGGAGCCGCCGAGGCGTCTTGCTCCAGGCCGCGACAGATGGTCTCGACGATCATCCGCTTGGCGGCGTCGAGCTCGTCGTCGTCGACCGCATCGCGGTCGAAGATCCAGCGGGTCAGCACCTGCTCGATCGACCCGTAGAAGGCCAGCGCCCCGAACTCCGGCGAGATCTCCGTGCGGAAGACGCCCTCGGCCTGGGCGCGCTCGACGATCCCCGCGATCTGGGCGTAAGCCTCGCGAATCTTGGCCAGGTGAGTGCGGCCGAAGGTGTTGGCGGCGCGCGTGACCTCGACGACGATGACCTTCATCAGCTCGGGTTCGTGGCGGTAGGAGTCGACGATGAAGCCGGCGATCGCCGCCAGCTTGTCGCGGGGCGACCGTTGCGAGCGATCGGCCTCGGCGATCGCCGCCAGCATCACGTTCCAGCGCTCGAGGAACAGCGTGTCGAGGATCTGGTCCTTGGACGAGAAGTAGTGGTAGACGAGTCCGTAGGCCACCCCGGCCTCGTCGGCGATGTCCGACACCCGGCAGGTGTGGAAGCCCTGGCGGGCAAACACGCGCATGGCGGCATCGAGGATCACCCGGCGCTTGTCGGCGGCGGCGGTGCCCGACGCTGCCATCAGAGCTTCCAGCCGTAGACATCGGACCGCCGATGCTCGAGGGCCGGGATGCGCCGGCGGACGCCATCGAGGACGTCGAAGTCGAGGTCGGCGACGATCGCAGTCTCGGTGTCGGGCGCCGACGCGAGCACCAGACCCCACGGGTCGATGATCAGCGAGCGGCCGCCGGCGCGGTTGCCGGGCGGATGGGCGCCGATCTGGTTCGGCGCGACCACGAAGCACTGGTTCTCGATCGCGCGGGCCCGGAGCAGCACCTCCCAGTGGTCCCGCGTGGTCGCAAGCGTGAACGCGGCGGGCACCGTCACCACGCGGGCGCCCCGCACGGCGAGGATCCGGTACAGCTCGGGGAAGCGGACGTCGTAGCAGATGCTCATGCCCAGCGGCACGCCACCCGGCAACTCGGACACGACGACCTCGTCCCCGGCATCCTCGGAGGCCGACTCGGCGTAGACGACGCCGTCGACCTCGACGTCGAACATGTGGAGCTTGCGATACACGGCGCGGATCTCGCCGTCGGGGCCGACGTGGACGCTCGTGTTCGCGGAGTTCTCCCGCCCGTCGATGCGCTCGACGATCGAGCCGGCGACGAGATCGATCCCGAGTTCGCGCGCGGTCGATCGCGCCCACGAGATGCATCTTCCGTCGAGCGGCTCTGCCGCCGCGGTCATCTGCTCGTCGGTGCCGAGGACGCTCCACTTCTCGGGTAGAACGACCAGCTCGGCGCCGAGCGACGCGGCCTCGCGAACGAGGCGGTCGGCCGTCTCCAGGTTGCGGTCGGTGTCCTCGGTCGAGTTAAGCTGAACGGCCCCGGCGCGCACGGCCCCTCCCAGGTTCGATTGACTCGTCAGTCAAGTCTACCCGGCCTGCGCTCAGCTCATGAAGGTCGTCGTCGGCGCCTCCGCTGGACCCGCCACCGCGCCGGAGGCATGAAGTGCTTCGATCTCGTCGGCGCTGAAGCCGGCCTCGGCGAGCACCTCGCTCGTGTGGTGGCCCAATCCAGGCCCCTGGGCGCGCGTTGGATCGCCGGGCGTGCGGCTCAATTTGACCGGGACGCCGAGGAGCCTGACCGGACGCTCGGCACCCGGCTGCGCGAGGTCGACGACCATCTCGCGCGCGGCGACCTGCTCACTTTGGAGCGCCTCGTCGAGGTCCAACACGGGCTCGAGGCAGCACTCGTGCTCCGAGGCGAACGCGCGCCACTCCTCCCGCGTGCGCGCTACGAAGATGTCCGACAGCGCCCGGTGCGCGGCTGAGCCGGGTGCGTCGAAGGCGTGATCGAGCAGATCCTCGCGGCCAACGCCGCGGCAGAACTCGGCCCAGAACTTCGGCTCGAGCGCGCCAAGCGTGACGTATCCGTCCGCGCACTCATACGGCCGGTAGCAGACGATCCCGCCGGCGAGGCGGAGATGCCCGCGCCGAGGTGTGCTGTCGTCGGCGAGCATCTCCCCCGCCAGCATCGCGAGAAACGACAGCGAGCCGTCGAACATCGAGCAGTCGACGCGCTGCCCCTCGCCCGAGCTCGCCCGTTCCTGAAGGGCCATCAGGATCCCGGCGACGGCCATCAGGGCGCCGCCGCCCAGGTCGGCGATCTGCGCGGCGGACGAGACCGGCGGGCCACCGGCCTCGCCGCTCAGCCCGAGGATCCCGTTCAGCCCGAGGTAGTTGATGTCGTGCCCGGGCCGATCCCGGTTCGGGCCGTCCTGGCCGTAGCCCGTGATCGCGCAGTACACGAGCCCGCCGTTTTCGGTGCGCAGCCGCTCGTACCCGACCCCGAGCCGGTCGAGCACGCCCGGCCGGAACGACTCGAGCAGCACGTCGGCGTCGCGCACGAGCCGGAGCAGGACACCCTTGCCCCCTGCCGACTTCAGGTCCACGCGGATCGAGCGCTTGCCCCGGTTGAGCGACAGGAACAGCGCGCTGCTGGCGCTCTTCTCGGCGCCCTGGTAATGCGGCGGCGCCCAGCGGACATAGTCGCCGAGCCCGGTGTCCTCGACCTTGATCACGTCCGCGCCGAAGTCCGCGAGCAGCAGCGAGCAGAAGCCACCCGGAAGCAGCCTCGTGAGGTCGAGCACTCTGAGGCCGTCGAGCGCGCTCACGCGGGGGCCTCGACGGGGATCGCAAGCAGCTCACGGGCTTCCTCCACGGTCGCCGGCCGCCGCCCGGCATCTTCGGTCATCCGCCGCGCCTTCGCGACCAGCTCGCCGTTCGAGCGCGCCATCGAGCCGTCGGGAAGGTAGAAGTTGTCCTCGAGCCCGACGCGGATCGAGCCGCCGAGCGTCAGCGCGGCCGCCACCAGCATCCACTGGTCGCGCCCGATCCCGATGACCCCCCAGTGGTGCTTGGCTCCAGGCCCCGCCGCCCCGGGGACCTCCGCGAGGTTGTCGGCCATTGCCGCGAGGTTGCGCGCGCTCGCCGGTATCCCCCCGACCACCCCCATGACGAAGTCGGCGTGCAACGGCGCTTCCAACAGCCCCATGTCCACGAGCGGGGCCAGCGACCCGACGTGTCCGACGTCGAAGCACTCATGCTCGGGCTTGATCCCGAGCCGGCGCATCGCCTCGAGTAGCTCGACGATCTCCTCGAACGGGTTCGCGAACACGAACTTGAACACGAAGTCCTTTCGGCTTCGGGAGTACTTGGCGTAGTTCATCGAGCCCATGTTCAGTGCGGCCACGGACGGGCGGCCGGCCTCCAGGTAGGCGATGCGCTTGGCCACCGGGACGCCCACGGTGCCAGTCGAGAAGTTGATGATCACCGCATCTGAAACCGCGGCCCGGATCGCGTCCCGGATCGCGAGGAAGTCCTCGACCTCATAGCTCGGGGTTCCGTCGGGCCGGCGGGCGTGAATATGGATGTGGACGCCACCCTCGTCGACGATCCGGCGCGCCTCGGCGGCGTACTCCTCGGGCGTGTACGGGATCGCCGGGCACTGGTCGCGGTTCGCGATCGCGCCCGAGATCGCGCACGTGATGATCACCGGGTCCTCGACGCTCATCGGTGGCTGCGCTGAATCGGGGTTCTCATCAGCTCCTCCGGGTCGTCAGGGTGGCGAGCATCTCCTGGCACGCGGCCTCGACCGTCGCGAGGTGGGCCGGAGTGGCCTGGCACTGCAACTCGTACTCGTCCTTGCCGAGGAACACGTTCACGATCATCACGCTCGCTTTCACGGGAAGTCCGACGACGGGCTCGCGCGGCCAGAAGATCGCGGGAAGGCCGCCCGCGGCGCCGACCGTGCCGCGGATCTTGCGCCCGAGCACCTTGCTGAGGACGGCGTCGAACTGAGGCTTGACCGCGCCTATGTTGGCGCTGGTGACCGGATATTTCAGACCCGGATAGCGGGAGACGATCAGCAGGTCATAGTCGCCGATAGCGATCGCCGAATGCGTGGCCCGTGATGTGCTACCAGCAATGCGTCGGCTTGGCGCGAGTGCCACCGCGTGAAATTGCGCGGGGTACTGGAAGTGGATCGCCATCCCGGGCGCGCTGAACGTCATCTGCCCGTTGGCTGCCTTCGACGGTTGCTCGTTGACGTTGCCCGGCCCTTTGCTGGTCGTGCTCGTGCTCGTGCCGCCGCCGCAGGCGGCGATCGCCAGCCCCGTCGCGACGGCCGGCCCGACCCGCTTTACGAGCCTCATACGGGCACGACCCCATTGCGCTTCCACGGGCGCTCAACCCGCTTGCTCTCGGCGAGCTCCAACGCGCGGCAGATCGTGAGGCGTGTCTCCCGCGGGTCGATCACGTCGTCGATCATGTCGTTGCCCGCCGCGATGTAGACGTCGATGATGTGGCGAAAGTTCTCGATCAACTCGCGTCGCTTGGCCGCCGGGTCCTCGGCTTCCTGCACCTGCTTGCGGAAGATGATCTCCACCGCGCCCTCCGCGCCCATGACGCTGATCTCGGCTGACGGCCAGGCCACGATCAGGTCAGGCTCATATGCGCGGCCGGCCATCACGTAGTACCCGGCGCCATAGGCCTTGCGCAGCACCACCGTGACCTTCGGGACGGTGGCGTTCGCGGTCGCGTACAGCATCTTGGCGCCGTGGCGGATGATCCCCGCCTGCTCGACCTTGGTCCCGACCATGAAGCCGGGGACGTCCATCAGGTAGATGAGCGGCAGGCCGTAGGCGTTGCAGAGGTTGATGAAGCGGGCCGCCTTGTCGGCGGAGTCGTTGTCGAGGATGCCGCCGAGCTGCCGCGGCTGGTTGGCGACGATTCCGGCGGGCCGGCCTCCGAACCGGGCCAAGCACGTGATGATCGTCTTGGCCCACTGCGGCTTGAGGTCGAAGTAGACGCCGTCGTCGGCGATCCGGCGGATGACCTCGTACATGTCGTACGGCTTCCGGTTCGAGTCGGGGAGAACGTCGAGCAGCTCCTCGTCGGCGCGGTCGATCGGGTCCGCGGTGGGCTTGATCGGCGGGGCCTGCTCGCAGTGCTGCGGGAAGTAGCTCAGGTAGCCCTTGATCGCCTCGATGCACGCCTCGTCCGACTCGACCTCCAGATCCCCCACCCCCGACTTGCGGCAGTGGACGCGCGAGCCGCCGAGCTCTTCCTGGGTCACGTCCTCGCCGACCGCGGCCCGCACCAGGTGGGGTCCTGCCAGCGCCATCGAGCCGCGCCCGCGAACCATCGGCACGAAGTCGGCCAGCCCCGGGATGTAGGCGGTGCCGGCGGCACACGGCCCCATCAGCGCCGCGACCTGCGGGATCACGCCCGAGCTCACCACCTCCTCGCGGAACAGCTGGCCGGTGCCGGCGAACAGCGAACCCACGGCCTCCTGGATCCGCGCGCCCGCGGAATCGAGCAGCCAGATGATCGGGATGCGCTTGGTCAGGGCCAGCTCGCGCAGCCGCCCCACCTTGAGCTCACCGGTCATCCCCATCGACCCGGCCATCACGGTGAAGTCATAGGCCGCCACGGCCGCCAGCCGCCCGTCGATCTTGCCGTAACCGGTCACAACCCCGTCGGCGGGTGCCTCGCGGCCGTCCATCGCACGCTGCGAGGAATGCGGCCGCCCGTGGATACCGAGCTCGACGAATGTCCCGGCGTCGATCAGGAGATCGATCCGCTCGCGCGCGGTCAGCTTGTCCTGCGCATGCTGGGCGGCGATCTTCTCCTCGCCGCCGCCGAGCTTGATCTTCTCTCGCCGTGCGCGCAGGTCATCGGCCAGCGGGCGCAGCAGGCTGGTGTTCACCGTCCCTTCCACTGCGGCTCCCGTTTCTCGAAGAACGCCTTCACCCCCTCCTGGATGTCCTCGGTCGAGAGCGCGATCGTCAGCTGGGAGCGGAGGAAGTCGAGGGCATCGAGGAACGCCATGTCCTGCTGGCGGAACATAGCGTCCTTGCCGAGCCTCATCACCAGCGGCGACTTGCCCGCGAGCTTCTCCGCCCACTCGATGACGCCGGCGTCGAACTCGGCTTCGGGGAAGACCTTGTTGACAATCCCGATCCGCTCGGCTTCGGCCGCGGAGATCTGCTCGCCGAGCAGCAGCAGCTCGTTGGTCTTCTTGCGTGGAACGTTGCGGTAGATCAGCGCCATGATCATGAACGGGAACACGCCGACGTTGATCTCCGGGGTGCCGAAGCGGGCGCCCTCGCGCGCCAGGATCAGGTCGCAGGCCAGTGCGATCCCAAGCGCGCCGGCGAGCACGTGCCCGTTCGCGGCGCAGATCGTCGGCTTTCCGAGTTCGCCGATAGTGCGGAACAGCCGGGGAAAGCGCTCGGTCCCGAAGTGCTTCTCCACGAGCGAGGTGTCACCGGCGAACCCTCCGAGGTTGGCGCCCGCGCTGAAGATCCGCTCGTGTGTCGAGGTGAGGACCACGCAGCGGACTTCCGGGTCCGCACCTGCGTCCTCGAACGCCCCGATCAGATCGTCGAGCAGTTCGTCGGACAGCGCGTTGCGGGTGTCGGGCTGATCCAGCGCGATCGTGGCGACGCCTTTGTCCGAGGTCTCGTAGCGAAGCGTGGCGTAGGACACGCCCGGGAAGCCTACGGATCAGACGCCGTTCGACAGCCGCTACGCCCTCCGGCCTGCTCCGGTAGCGTGCCGGTCATGGCCACCGCAGACGTCCTCAAGCCCGACTTCGCCACCACGCGAACGCACTTCATCTTCACGGAAGACCACGCTCAGCTACGCGACTCGATCCGCCGGTTCGTGATCAAGGAGCTCCAGCCCCACGCCGAGGAGTGGGAGGAGACGACCTTCCCCGACTGGGTGTTCGAGCGGATGGGCGAGCTCGGATTCCTCGGTCTCGACAAGCCGACCGAGTACGGCGGACAGGGCGGCGACTACTACACGACGCTGGTCCTCGCCGAGGAGCTCGTGCACGCCCACTGCGGCGGGCTCGGCATGGGCATCGCGGTCCAGACCGACATGACGATCCCGCCGATCCTGAAGTTCGGGACCGAGGAGCAGAAGCAGGAGTGGGCGGTGCCGGCGATCGCCGGCAAGAAGATCCTCTGCCTCGGGATCACCGAGCCCGACGCCGGCTCGGACGTTGCCGGGATCAAGACACGTGCCGTCCGCGACGAAACGAGCGGGGAGTTCGTGATCAACGGCTCGAAGACGTTCATCACCAACGGCCACCGCGCCCACGGGATCGTGCTTGTGACCAAGACCGATCCGGACGCCGGCTACGACGGGTTCACGCTGTTGCTGGTTCCGATGGACTCGCCGGGCGTGATCCGCGAGAAGCGCCTGCAGAAGCTCGGCATGCACGCCTCCGACACGGCGCTGCTGGCCTTCCAGGACGTGCGAGTGCCGCAGTCGGCCGTGCTCGGACAGGTCGGCAAGGGCTTCTACCACATCATGTGGGAGCTCCAGGGCGAGCGCCTGATCGGCGCGGCGGGCTCGGTCGCCGGCGCCCAGCACGTGTTCGACCGCACGCTCGCCTACGCCAAGGAGCGGACGGCGTTCGGCCGCCCGATTGGGCGCTTCCAGGCGATCCGCCACAAGTTCGCCGAGATGGCGACCAAGATCGAGACCGCCCGCCAGATGGTCTACACGACGGCTTGGCGCTTCCAGAACGGCGAGTACCCGGTGCGCGAGATCACGATGGCCAAGCTCTACTCCGCGCGGATCGCCGTCGAGGTGGCCGACGAGTGCATCCAGATCCACGGTGGCAACGGGTACATGAAGGAGTACGGGATCGAGCGCTCGTGGCGAGACCTGCGCCTGAACCGGATCGGCGCCGGCAGCGACGAGATCATGCTCGAGGTCATCGGCCGCTCATACGGGCTCTAGCCCCTCGTCGTCAAGGGGGGCTAGACGAATAGCCGATGGTGGATTTCCGCCGCGGCGGTTACTCTGCCCTGCGACGAAAGCGATGGTAGGTCGCTGACGTTGTTGGTTGGGCATAGGGGGCAGGAAGCGCTCTGACGGCGGGGTAACCCGCACGACCGAGCACGGACATGGGCATGCCGTGCAAGAGCTGTTGACACATCCGTCGCCGGATGGCTACGGGCTGCTCTCAGCTGGGGCGACTCGAGAAGGAGGAGGTTGGCATGCCGCGCATGAGTCACTAGGCCGCTCACGGCGGTGGGCCGGCCCCTGGGGGGCGTCGGCTCACCGTTTTCACTTCGGATAAACGATCTACACCACTCCACGTGCTGTCACTACTCAAATCGGGCGCGACGCGCCGGTTCTTCATCGCACACTTTCAGTCGGAGCTCGGGAACGGGGCGGCTTACGTCGCCCTCGTACTCGTCGCCTACCACCGCCTCCACTCGGGCTGGGCGATCGCGCTCGTGTTGCTGGCCGACTTCCTTCCGGGGATCGTGTTCGCCGCTCCCTTCGGCGCGCTGGCCGACCGGTTCTCCCGTCGGGACCTGGCGGTTAGCGCCGATTTGTTGCGCGCCGCCGCGTTCATCGCGGTGGCGGTCATCCCGTCTTTCCTCGCCACCGTCGGACTGGCGCTTCTGGCCGGGGTCGGCACGGCGTTATTCCGGCCCGCCACGAATGCCGCGCTCCCCGCGCTCGTCGGCGAGGAGCAACGCTCGCCCGCGATGGCGCTCTACGGAACGGCTGTCAGCCTGGGTCTGACGGTGGGTCCCGCGCTGACCGCCCTGGTTCTCCTGTTTGGCTCGGCCACAGTCATGCTCGCGATCAACGGCGTGACCTTCCTGGTGTCGGCGGCGATCCTCCGGACCGTCCCGCTCGGTGCCAGCCCGCGCGACCGCGAAGGTGCCGGATCTGCGGAGGAGCGCGGTTCGCTGTGGTCGTCCACGGTCCAGGGAGCACGCTCGGCCACGCAGATCCGGGGCGTGCGGACGCTGCTGCTGATCGGAACCGGGTCCGCGCTCGCCGGAGCGTTGATGAACGTCGCCGAGCCGCTCCTCGCCACGGGGCCGCTCAGCGCCGGTAAATCGGGCTACTCGGTGCTCGTCGCCGTTTACGGAGGCGCGATGATCGTCGGATCGCTGACCGTGTCGCGGGCCGGCTCGAGCGTGACTGGGCTGCGCCGCCGCTTCCTCGGCGGCCTCGCGCTGCAGGGCGCCGGGATGCTCGGGTCGGCCGTTGCCCCCAACCTCGGCTGGGCGGTGGCGAGCTTTGCCCTCACCGGCGCCGGGAACAGCCTGTGCATGGGACCGGAGCTCCGCCTGGTCCAGGAGCTGGTCGGCGAGCGGCTGCTCGGGCGCGTGTTCGGGCTCCGCGGCACGCTGATCAACATCGCCTACGTGGCGTCGTTCCTCAGTGCGGGCGCGGTCCTGGCCGCCCTCGGCGTGCGCGCGGTGTTCGCGACGGGCGGGGCGGGACTGGTGGCGCTCGCCATCGCCGGGCTTCTCTGTTTCCGTCCCGACCGGGCCGGGACACCGCTGCCTGCGGTTCCCGAGCCGGCGGGCGCAGTTTGACGCTTCTCAGTGAAAACAAGGAGGTGGGAAATGCCGCGCATGCACGTGTAGTAACCGTCGATACGCGGGACTCGAACGCCAGAAAGGAGGCACAGATGCCGCATGAAATGCGACGCCGCTAGCCCGAGTGCCACACCAGAGTATCTGTCACAGACAACCTAGAAGGACAAACGGAGGCCGAGCCACGGACGGGACTGCCCGCCGGGCTCGGCCTCCGTTCACAACTACGTGTTGCGCCTCACCACATCATGCGGGGATCGACGTAGATGTCGTCGATCTGCGAGGACCCAGTGACCTCGGTGAACTTGAGCGCGACCTGCGGGATCCCGCGGGCGAGCAGCGCGTTCACGACGGTCTGGACTTCTGAAGCCGTGAGCATTTGCGCGGACGGACCCCACTTGGGGCTCAGCACGACCGGGCCGCCGAGCGGCAGCGTCACCGGCCCGAGCAGCGGCTCCTTGTAGACGACCGAGACCAGCATCGCCGAGAGGAGACTGTTGTTCCGAACGAAGAACCGGAACGTCGGATAGGCGAAGTCGACGCACGTGTACGGCGACTGAACGCTCGCCCCCGCGGGCAGGTACAGCGAGTTGTCCCCAACCGAGCCGGTGGCGCCGAAAGGCTCACTGCCGGTGACCAGCTTGGCGCCGTGCGTCAGGGTCCAGCCGGCCATGCTCCCCTCGAAGTCACCCCCCGGAACGAGCTTGTAGTAGTTCGAGTCGCCGAACTGGGCGAACGGCTGAGTCAGGGTGGCGTTGTCGCAGGGGTCGGTGTTGATCAACCCGTCGGCCCGCGCGGACGCGGCCGGGATGCAGACGAGCGCAAGAGCGCCGACCAGACCCTTGAGCGCGAGGCGCCGGCGAGACGGAACGATGGACGCAAGCAAACTTGACACGTAGAGCCCTCCATGGCTGTACCTGGCAACCGAGCTATCTCACCTGGGTGAGACCTCTGGCTTTGCGTCCCCAGCTCACGCCGGGTTTGCCCTTTTTCAGTCTGGGTTTACGCCTGTGTGATCGGCCCAGCTGCCCGACGGGAGAGCGCAGCCGCAAGGAATTGGACACTTGTTCGAGGAATGCAGATGAATTGGGCGGATTGCTAAGGATTGGCCGGGCTCAAATCGATATCTCAATCGAGATGTCCTTCGAGCCGAGCTACGAGGAGCAGGAGCAGCTCGCCGACACGGTCGAGCGCGAGAGCTCCGGCATGAACCAGCGTGAGCTGGTCTCCGGCGTGATTCTCGCCGCTGCGTTCGCAATCGCGGTGGCCGGCGTCTGGCGGCTCAGTCCACCCCACTCGTTCGACCTGATTCCCGCGTTGGTGTGCCTCGGCGTACTCGTGCTCGCCATGCTCGTCCGGTTCGAGACGCCCTTCGGCTTCACCGCCGCGATGCAGCTCGGGTTCGTTCCGGTGCTGTTCGCGATGCCGCTGAGCATCGTCCCGATCGCGGTCGCCCTCGCCGTCGGGATCGCGGCCTTGCCGGCTGTCATCGCCGGTCGGCTGCGTCCGGCCCGGTTGCTGCACATCCCCGGCAACTCGTTCTTCGCGTTGGGCCCGGTCGCGGTGCTCGCGCTCGCCCATGTGGAGCCGCGCGACGCCGGTCCCGCGTTGCTGGCGGCCGCGCTCGCCGCCCAGTTCGTCGCCGACTTCATCGTCTCGTCGCTGCGGTACGCGGTCCTCCGGGACGCGAGTTTCTCGTCGGTCGTGAGCTCCACCTGGGTCTACGCGATCGACGCGGCGCTGTCCGGCATCGCGCTCGTCGTCGCCGAGGACATCCACACCGCGCCCGTCGCCGCCCTGGCGGTGGTGCCGCTGCTCGGCCTGCTCGCCGTGTTCGCCCACGAGCGTCACCAGCGCCTCCAAAGCATGCTCGAGCTCTCTAGCGCCTACCGCGGCACCGCCCTCGTCCTCGGCGACGTCATCGAAGCCGACGATGGCTACACCGGCGAGCACTGCAAGAGCGTCGTCAGCCTCGCCCTCGAGCTCGCCCACCACCTCAATCTCTCCCCCGAGCGCCAGCGCAACCTCGAGTTCGCCGCGCTTCTGCACGACGTCGGCAAGATCGCCATCCCCAAGGAGATCATCAACAAGCCCGGCAAGCTCGACGCCCAGGAGTGGACGATCATCAAGACCCACACGCTCGAGGGCCAGAAGATGCTCGAGCGCGTCGGCGGGTTCATGCGCCAGGTCGGCCACATCGTCCGCTCCCACCACGAGCGCTGGGACGGCGCCGGCTATCCCGACGGCCTCGCCGGCGAGGCCGTCCCGCTCGAGGCTCGGATCATCACCTGCTGCGACACCTGGAACGCGATGCGGACCGACCGCCCCTACCGCCAGGCCCTTTCCGAAGAGGTCGCGCTGGCCGAGCTCACCTCGGTCGCCGGCAGCCAGCTCGACCCGCACGTCGTCGACGCGTTCGTGGCCTTCGTGGTCAAGCCCGCCACCGCCGAGACGGCGACGAGCAACGGCGCCATCGCCGCCGCCGCCGCGCGCACGGCGCCGCTCGTCGCCGGTCCCGCCGCCGAGCTCTAGCCGCTCGTTCGCCCGGCGCCGGCGCCGGGGAGCGCCCGGTCGCACCCGCGGCGGACCGCCCGCATTCGTATGTGTTAGGCCCCAAAGCGACCCGAGATCCGGGCTCCCTTGGGACATAAGCATCCCCCAGATGCTTATGTCCCAAGAGTCGGCGGCGGGGACCCGGCTTTCGGGCGTTGATCAGGGCCGAACCCGCTGGATGCACCGCCCCGCCCCGGAACCGACACCCCCCGATCGCGCCGAGTGCGATCGTTTGCAATCATCCCTAATGATCCTTGTGGATTCATGAGGATCACACAAAACACCGTTTTGCGGTGTACTTGTGTTAGTCTCGATTTCTGCTCCGGAGGTCTGCCCACTTTTCCGGACAGCCTGCCCCCCGCTCAGCTTGCGC
>Ga0335073_10001019_pt1 | contig 37028 bp, 19 predicted proteins | sample Lox_Sample_22_FD_207093 | JGI IMG/M metagenome (GOLD analysis project Ga0335073, IMG submission 207093) | Soil microbial communities from Loxahatchee National Wildlife Refuge, Florida, United States - Lox_Sample_2.2 | ecosystem: Environmental > Terrestrial > Soil > Wetlands | place: USA... | reverse complement strand
CTTGATCACGGCTGCGCAGCGCATTGAGCATTACGAGATCGCCGCGTATGGAGCGCTGCGGAATTTTGCGCAGACGCTCGGGCTCGAGGGCGATGCCGAGGCGCTGAACCAGACACTGCAGGAAGAAGGAGACGCCGACCAGCTGTTGACCGGCATCTCCGATCGCCTGAATCACGCCGCGGCGCTGCTGCCATAGCTCGGCCATGACGTGAATTGCGCAGAGCGCGCCGAGTCGATTCCCTATTGATTCTGCGGACTCTGCGCCCAAGGAAAAATGAGCAACTACCACTGAGGGAGCGGCATCAGAAAGGGAAAGTGCCCCCGTGCACGAGGCGTTGGGTAAAGCGCCCGACTTATCGGATCTGGAGGGTGTGGCCAGTCCGAACCAGAGTTGTGCGGGTGGGCGCTGCGGGTTTTGGAAGGGTGTTCGAGGCACGTGGGTGCGGTAACGCCGCGCCTCGTTCAATGACTGGAAGCGCGGGAGGGTGGAGTTGAGAGAGGATATTATTCATATGCCTGTGGGCTTATTCACACAGGAGCCCGAGACGATTGCCGCATCGCTGGCGTCGAAAGAGGTATCGCCGCAGGGTCCGGCAACGGGCATGCGGCTGCTGATGTTCTATATCACCCGAGCCGGCCGGCGGCTGAGCGCGTCGCGGCTCAAAAAGCTGGAGAAGGCGCGGAAACTGCTCAACGTGGAAGTGGAGAAGGCTATCCGGGAGGAAGAACGCCGCAAGATCGCCTAGCGGCGTTTCTTGCGGGCGGAGACTCCCGTATCCGGCAGCATCTCTTCTGTGAGATGCTGCTTTGTTTTGGTCATTTCCTTCCAGGGATCACGGTTCAGGCGCGAACGCCACTGCGCGAAGTCTGCGACGTGAAAGGCGGGCGCAGCCGCCGATTTCAGTTCCTGCCAATCCAAAGGCATTGCGACGGGAGCGCCGCTCCGCGCCCGCGGAGAGAATGGCGCGACTGCTGTCGCCTCGCGGTCGTTGCGCAGGTAGTCGAGGAAGATACGGTTCTTCCGCTCGGCCTTTGACATCTTTGTGATGTAAAGCCTGGGCTGCTCAGCTTCCATCTCCAAAACGAGCTGATGGGCAAACTGCTTGACGCGGGGCCATTCGAATTCCGGCTCGACCGGAACGACGACATGCAGACCTTTGCCTCCGGTGCTCTTCAGGAACGAGACGAGACTGAGCTTCTTCAAGCGCTGGCGCAGATCAACCGCCGTGGCTGCCAGCGTGCTCCAGTCGATTGCAGCGTCAGGATCGAGGTCGATGATGATGCGGTCGGGCTGCTCGAGGGTCTTATTGTGCGATCCCCAGGGGTGAATTTCGAGCACGCCCATCTGCGCCATGCCAACCAGACCCTCTGCCGTGTTCAGCGTGAGGAACTCCTCAATCTTTCCCGTCTTGCGGTTGGGAATCGGGATGCTTTCGACGCCATGCGGCAGCCCGCGGCCCACATGTTTCTGAAAGAAGCATGGTTTGCCACTGCCTTCCGGGCAACGAACCACACTGAGAGGCCGATCGGCTATGTGCGGTAGCATGTGCTTGGCAACTGCGGCGTAATACTCGGCGAGAGCGAGCTTGGTTACGCCGCTTTCTTCGTCGAGAACCTTCTCCGGATGCGTGATGTTGAACTGAGACGCCACTGTGCTGTTCTTTCTCTCCCGGTTGGGCGTTGAGGCGGGAGCGCTTTGCCGTCCGCGCGGTGCGGGCTCTGCGGAAACCGGTGATTCGCGCACCACTTCTTTGGCCGGCTTGTCTTCCCGCAGGCCTTTGAATGAGGCCTGGCGCACCAGATTGTCCCGCGTCCAGGTAGCAAAGGCAATTTGCGCCACCAGTTCCGGTTTTACCCATTTTGCGCCTCGGCCGGCGCCATTGGGTAATTGTGCGAAGGAAGGCTTGCTTTGGAGCAGGGAATCGAGCCTGGTGCGAATCTGCCGCCGCGTGCGGTCGGTGAATCCGGTGCCGGAGCGGCCTGCGTACTGCAGCTTGCCGTCCTGGTAGTAGCCAAGCAGCAGTGCGCCGATGCCGTGGCCTCCTTTGGAAGGAAGCGTGTAGCCGCCGATGACGAGCTCCTGCTCCTGAATGCATTTGATCTTGAGCCACGCGCCACTGCGGCCGGAGATGTATTTTGCATCCGCGAGCTTCGAGACCACACCTTCTGCACCGAGGCGGCAGGCGTGCGCAAAGACCTTTTTGCCCTCTTCGAGAAAATGGTCGCTGTAGCGAAGCAGGGAATTGTCGCCGCTCTGCGCGAGAAGCTTTGCGAGCAGTTCCTTGCGTTCCAGCAACGGCAGTGTGCGTGTGTTGTGGCCATCCAGGTGCAAAAGGTCGAAGGCAAAGTAGACGAGTGGCTTCTTGGGGCCCTCCTGGAACGCGGCCTGCAGGTCGGCAAAGCTGGCGATGCCTTCGTCATTGAGCGCTACCACTTCGCCGTCAAGGATGGCGTCCTGCACGGGGAGCTGCTCGGCAGCGCGCGCGATATCCGGCATGCGCGCGGTCCAGTCCAGCCCTTTGCGCGTAAGCAGAGTCGCGCGGCGCCGCTGCTTCGAGCGGAGATGAATCTGAATGCGGTAGCCGTCGAGCTTAATTTCGTGCGCCCATCCTGCGCCGCTGGGCGCCGACACGGCCGATTGCGCCAGCTGCGGCGGAACGAAGCCGGGAAACGCTTCGCGCGGGCCCGCCGGCGTGGGCGCGGCGATGCGCGGCCTTTTTGTCTTGCCGCGTGTGTGCGGTGCTTTTGGGGCTTTCGCGGCGGTCTTCCTTTCGTGGGTCGCCGCGCCGCGGAGGCCATTCTCCGAGTCCCACACGGTGTCTGCATTTTCCGCGATGCGATCGATGCTGCGGCCGGTCATGGCGCTGTCAGGCGCTTCGTCGGTGATGGCTGGATCGGAAGAGGATCGCGCGAACTCGTCGCGGTCTTTGATCAGGAGCCAATTGGGCTTGTCGGGGCGTTCTCCATGCCCGTGCATACGCACGAGCGCCCATCGCCCCTGGAGCTTCTTGCCATGCAGCTCGAATTTCAGATGACCTTCTGACAGCCCCTTGTCGACATCGCCAAGCGGCATCCAGTCTCCGTAGTCCCACACCATCACGGTGCCGCCGCCGTACTGGCCCTTGGGTATGGTGCCTTCGAAGCCGCCATATTCCATTGGGTGATCTTCCACCTGTACGGCGAGGCGGCGGTCGCCGGGATAGAAGCTGGGGCCCTTCGCGACGGCCCAGCTTTTGAGTACGCCGTGCCAGCCGAGACGAAAATCGTAATGCAGGCGTGTAGCGGCATGCTTTTGGATGACGAACGGGAGCGCCTTTACTGTGGGGGCTGCAGCTTTTCCGCCTCCACGCGGCTCAGAGGTGATGTGAAAGTCGCGCATGGAGCGATAGCGCGCAAGCTGCCGCTGGACCGTTTGCGCCGCTTTGGATCGAGATTGTGCGGAGGTGGCCATTTTACGCGGCGCGGGACTTGCGCTTGTTGCCCTTCACAAGCATCGGCCCCTTCTTCGGCGCCGCCGCGGATGCTGCGCGTTTACGGGTGACAGCGGGCTTCTGCGACTCATTGAGGCTGCGGCGCAACGCATCCATCAGACCCACAACCTTGGGATGTTTTGGAGCTTCCTCTTCTTCCAGCGGCAACGGCAGGTTCTTTTCCTTTGCCGCCACGAGCTCACGTAGTGCATCTTCGTAATCGTCCTTGAAGGACTCGAGATCGAACGGCTTCGAATAGGCGCGGAGGAGATCGGTCGCCATGGCCAGCTGCTTCTTATCGATGGCTGAGTTTGCGATGCCGGAAAAGTAATCTTTCGCAGCGCGCAGTTCTTCCGCGTAGCGAAGCGTGTAGGCCATCATGCCTCGGCCTTCTTTCTCCGGCGCCGCCGTGAAGGCGACCAGGTGCTCGCGCCCGCCGAAGGCAACCTCGCCCAGCGCGCATTTGTTCTCCTGCTCCATGGCTTTCCGGATCACGATGAAGGCATCGGGCGATTCGCGGGGACTGGGCACGACAAAATAGGGCTTTTCGAAGAGCGCGAAAGGGATCTCGGTCATCGAAGCGAGCTGGTGGATCTCAATGACGCTTTTTGTCGGGATGCGCAGCTTGCGGATCTCCCCCGGGTCAATGGCGATGTATTTGCCTTTTCTGTATTCGTAGCCTTTGACGATCTCGGCGTTTTCTACCGGCTCATCGTCATCGACTACGTTGCGATGGTGCACGCGCTGGCCGGTATCGCGGTCAATCTGGTGGAAGGTGACGCCGGAACGGGGATTGATTGCGGGATAGAGCCGGATGCCAAAGGAGACAAGGGAAATCTTCAGTTGACCGGACCAGAACGGGCGACCGACCATTCGCATCCTCCAGGTGTGCAGCGTCTTCGGCCACAGGCAGATACCTTGGATGCCGCAGTAACCGAATCAGTTTACTGCCGGTAGACCCCATCCGGGCGCGAACGCACGCAGCGGCGGGAGCATGTATCGGGCGAAGATGGCCGCACCGATGTGCCGGCATTCAAGCCCGGAAAGCAAGCGGCGGTATGGCGGAGGAAACGGAGCTCGCGCGCGGGCAGTAATTACTTCGTAAGCGCGCTGAGGATCTGCAGTCCCGCTCCCGCACCCGAGCTGCCGTTGTGCGGAAGCGGCGCTGACCTGGCTGCGCCATCTCCTGCGCTCATCTCGGCGGCGGGTCCGGGAGAGCTCAGCGAAGAGCCGACGGGCAGGAAGATGCGGAAGCACGTAGCGGACCGCTGGTTAAAGCGGCAGCTGCGGCAGGTAATGCGGCCGTCGTATTTCTGGATGATGCCTTTGCTGATCCAGAGCCCCAGGCCGGTACCTTTTGTCGATTTGGTGCTGAAGAAAGGCTGGAAGAGACGCCGTGCATCCTCCGGACGGATTCCGGCGCCTGTGTCGAGAATCGAGATGGCGGTGCCGCGGCGCTGCGTAGTCCAATCGGTCGACTCGCGGATAAAGACGCCCAGCACACCGCCGTCGGGCATAGCCTGGATGGCATTGCTGATCAGGTTCAGGAAGACCTGGCGCAGCTCGACAGGGAAGCCCTGCACCATGCACGTGCTGAGATACTGCTTGCGTACAGTGATGTGGGCCTGTTGCAGAGCACGCTCCTGGAGCGCCAGCACATCTTCGAGCACCTCGGGTACAACGACGGGGATGGGTTGCTTGGACTCGCGGTAGAAACTCAGGGTCTGCCGCGTGATATGGCTGACCCGCTGCAGTTCCTGCTCGGCAAGATCCGCGCAGCGGCGTGCTTCTTCGTCCAGGGAAGGATGATTGCGGAGCAGGTAGAAGATGTTGGTGATGGCCGCGAGCGGATTGTTGATTTCATGCGCGATGATACCAGCGACGCGGCCCATGGCAGCGAGCTTTTCCGTTTCGCGCAGAGCCTCTTCCGCGCGGAGCTGCTCGGTGATGTCGCGGCCGACTTCGAGGACTGCATTGCCTTCATCATTCATATTCTTGCGGCAGGCAACGACAATCTCGGTTCCGTCTTTTGTGGTCTGCACCAGGTTGCCCTGCCAGGACCCCTGCTCGCGCAACGCCTTGTCGATCTCCCTGCGAGGACAGGGGAAGACAGTTTTCAAGACAGCGTGAAGGTCACGGCCCAGGACCTCTTCGCGTTTCCAGCCGTACAAGTTCTCTGCACCTGCATTCCAAAACTGGAGACAGTCCTGCATATCGCGCAACATAATGGCTTCGGAGGCAGCCTCCAGCAACTCTGCGCGAATGCGGAACTGCGCTTCGCTCTTGCGCAGCGCCTCGGTTCGCTCGACGACGCGTTGTTCGAGGTCGCGGTTCAGTGTCTCCAGCATCCGCGTCTTCCGGTGCAGCTCCACGAACACTGCGATTTTGGCGCGCAGCACCTCCGGCACGACCGGCACCGAGATGTAGTCGACGGCGCCGCTTCGATAGCCCTGAATTCTGTCCGAGTCGCTCAAGTGGATGCCGGAGATGAAGATGATGGCGGTTTTCTGAAAGCGCGGATGCTGGCGGATGACATCGGCCAGTTCGAAGCCGTCCAGGTCGGGCATGCTGACGTCCATGAGCACGACGGCGACGTCGGTCTTCAACAGAACGTTCAGCGCCTCGCTGGCAGAGGTCGCCTTGATGAGATTTTCGCCCAGGTCCCCGAGAATCACCTCATAGCTCAGGAGCTTCGCCGGTTGGTCGTCGACCATTAAAATGTTTGCTTTCTCGTCCCCGGTCATTGATCCATCTCCAGCATTCCCCGAATAGCTTTAGCGGTGCAACCACATGCGCAATGCAGACAACAACTGCTCCGTATTGACCGGCTTGGCCAGATACTCGGACGCGCCGGCTTCAAGACATCTCTCCCGGTCACCCTTCATGGCCTTTGCTGTGAGCGCAATAATGGGCAGCCGCCGCAGCGCCGGATTCTGGCGGATGACTTGCATGGTCTCATATCCATCCATCTCCGGCATCATGATGTCCATCAGAACGATCGCCAGATCAGGCGTCGACTCGATGGTCTTAATGGCTTCGCGTCCCGTGCCGGCGGAGAGCACGGTCATACCGCGGCGCTCCAGCACGCTGCTGAGCGCGAAGATATTCCGCACGTCATCGTCCACCACCAGAACCTTGCGGCCGATGAGCGCCTCGTCCGAGCCATGGAGCCTGTCGAGCATCTGTTGCTTCTGAATGGGAAGCTTGGAGATAACGCGGTGCAGGAAGAGCGCCGTTTCATCGAGAAGGCGTTCGGGCGACTCTACGTCTTTGACCACGACGCTGCGCGCCAGCGTATGCAACTGCGCATCTTCGTCGGCGGTGAGCTCTCTGCCGGTGAAGACGACCACGGGCAGATCGCGCAGCTTCGGGGTGTCGCGGAGCCGCTCCAGGACGTCAAAGCCGCTCATGTCGGGCAGGCGCAGATCGAGCACCGCGCAATCGTACTCGGAGCTTTCGAGCGCGTTGAGCGCAGAGTTGCCGGAATCGACCACGTCGATGTCGATGTCTTCGTGACCCAGCAGCTCACGGGTGCTGAGCTGTTCGGCCGGATTGTCTTCCACCACCAGCAGGCGCTTGCGGCGCGGCTGCGAGTATTCCTTGATGCGGGTGATCGCCGCGTTGAGGTCCTCCGGAGAGGATGGTTTGGTGACAAAGGAAAATGCCCCGCGCGACAGGCCGTGATGCCGGTCTTCGTCGAGTGTGAGCATCTGTACAGGGATGTGGCGCAATTCCGGATCCTGCTTGAGATGGTTCAGCACGGTCCAGCCCAGCATGTCGGGCAGGAAGACGTCGAGCGAGATCGCGGTGGGCTTGAACTCACGCGCGAGGTTGAGTGCCTCGGTGCCGGTAGGCGCGGCCAGCACCTTGAATCCCCTGTCGCGCGAGAGATCGCAAAGAACGCGCGCGTAGTGCGGATCGTCTTCGACGATGAGCAGAACAGCGTCACCCTCGGCGAGATTGCCGCGATCGTCTTCGATGTGCGTATCCTTATCGCTGACCGAGATCGTAGTGAGAAAGGTCGGCGTGGCAACCGGCGCGCCGCTCTTTTCCGGCTTGGGCATGTTCGGGACGGCTGGACCGACGTAGGTTTGCGGCAGGTACAAGGTGAAGGTGCTGCCTTGTCCCGGAGAGCTCTTGAGTTGAATTTCGCCACCAAGCAGGTTGGCCAGCTCGCGGCTGATGGCCAGGCCGAGGCCCGTGCCGCCGAACTTGCGGCTTGTGCCGGCATCGGCCTGCTGGAAAGCTTCAAAGATAATGCGCTGCTTTTCGGGTGGAATACCGATGCCGGTATCCGTTACCTGGAAGGCGATCACCGAGCCGGCGCCGCTGAGAATCGGATGATCGGGGCTCCAGCCATTCGAAGCGCGCGAGACATTGAGCCGCACGCTGCCTTGCTCAGTGAACTTGAACGCATTCGAGAGCAGATTCTTGAGCACCTGCTGCACGCGCTTGGAGTCTGTAACCAGGCTGCGGCCGAGCCGCGGATCGCTTGTGACCTCGAAGAACAGCTTGCGGTTTTCCGCTTCGTGACGGAACGGCCGCGACACTGTATCGAGCAGCGCGCCGAAGAAGATTTCCTCGGCATCAACGGAGACGGTGCCGGACTCGATCTTCGACAGGTCGAGAATGTCGCTGATGAGGTTGAGCAGGTCGGTTCCGGCGCCGTGAATGGTGCGCGCGAATTCGACCTGTTTGGGAGTAAGGCTGCCATCCGGATTTTCGGCGAGCTGCTGGCCCAGCACCAGAATGCTGTTGAGCGGCGTGCGCAGCTCATGCGACATGTTGGCCAGGAACTCGGATTTGTACTTCGACGTGAGCGCCAGTTCCCGGGCTTTTTCTTCGAGGGCACGACGGGCCTGCTCGATTTCCTGATTTTTACGTTCCACCTCGTAGTTCTGCTCGGCCAGCTCCTGGGCTTTTTGCGCCAGCTGCTCGTTGGTCTGCTGCAGCTCCTTCTGCTGCATCTGCAGCTCGGTGGCCAGCTGCTGCGACTGTTTCAGCAGGCCTTCTGTCTGCATGGTGGCTTCAATCGAGTTGAGCACGATGCCGATACTGGCGGTGAGCTGCTCGAGGAAGGCTAGATGCGATGCAGTGAAGGCGCTGAGGCTGGCGAGCTCAATAACGGCCTTGACGCGATCTTCAAAGAGCACCGGCAGTACGATGACGTTTTTGGGCTTGGCTTTGAAGAGGCCGGAGCGGATGGGCGATGTTCCTCTGGGCAGCTCGCTGATGAGCATGCGCCGTTTTTCGGCAGCGCATTGCCCGACGAGGCCCTCGCCGATACGTACTTCGGCGAAGCTGCCTTCCGGCGTATCAGCGAAGGTGGAGAGGAGCACCAGCGTGCCGTCGCTACTGGCGGTTTCGCCGCCCATCTGGTAGATAACACCCTGCTGTGCGTTCACGAGCGGAGCGAGTTCCGACAGCAGCATGCGGCCCACGGTGCCCAGATCGCGCTGGCCCTGCAACATGCCGGTGAAGCGCGCGAGATTGGTCTTTAGCCAGTCCTGCTCCGTGTTGCGGTCGGTCGTCAGGCGCAGGTTGTCGATCATGGTATTGATGTTGTCTTTGAGCTCGGCGACTTCGCCGCGGGCTTCCACCTGAATCGAGCGCGTCAGGTCGCCCTTGGTCACGGCGGTCGCCACTTCGGCAATGGCGCGGACCTGGTTGGTGAGGTTGTCGGCCAGCAGGTTGACGTTGCCGGTGAGGTCTTTCCACGTACCGGCCGCGCCTGGCACATTGGCCTGGCCGCCCAAACGGCCTTCCACGCCGACTTCGCGGGCCACGGTGGTGACCTGGTCGGCAAAGGTCGCCAGCGTGTCGGTCATGTTGTTGATGGTCTCGGCCAGTGCGGCCACTTCGCCCTTCGCGTTCACGGTGAGCTTTTGCGTGAGCATACCGTTGGCGACAGCGGTCACGACCTTCACGATGCCGCGTACCTGTTCGGTGAGGTTGGCGGCCATGACGTTGACGTTGTCCGTAAGGTCCTTCCAGGTGCCGGCGACGCCGGGCACGACGGCCTGACCACCGAGCTTGCCTTCGGTACCGACTTCGCGGGCCACGCGCGTGACTTCGGCGGCGAAGGCGTTGAGCTGGTCCACCATGGTGTTGATGGTGTCTTTGAGCTCCAGAATCTCACCCTTCACATCGACGGTAATCTTGCGCGAGAGGTCGCCGCGGGCGACGGCCGTGGTGACCTCGGCGATGTTGCGGACCTGTGCGGTGAGGTTGCCGGCCATGGCGTTGACGGAGTCCGTAAGGTCCTTCCAGGTGCCTGCGACGCCGGGCACGTTCGCCTGGCCGCCTAGACGGCCTTCGGAACCCACTTCGCGGGCTACGCGCGTTACTTCGGCAGCGAAGGAGCGGAGCTGCTCGACCATGGTGTTGAGCGTCTCTTTGAGCTGCAGGATTTCGCCGCGCACATCGACGGTGATCTTGCGCGAGAGGTCGCCGTTAGCGATGGCCGTGGCCACTTCGGCAATATTACGGACCTGTGCGGTAAGGTTGCCGGCCATGAAGTTGACGGAGTCGGTGAGATCTTTCCACGTACCGGCGACGCCGGGGACGACTGCCTGGCCGCCCAGTTTGCCGTCGGTGCCCACTTCGCGGGCCACGCGCGTCACTTCGCCGGCGAAGGCGTTGAGCTGGTCCACCATGGTGTTGATGGTGTTCTTGAGCTCGAGAATTTCGCCCTTCACGTCCACGGTGATCTTGCGCGACAAGTCGCCGCGGGCCACAGCGGTGGTGACCTCGGCGATGTTTCTTACCTGGCCGGTGAGGTTGCCGGCCATGAAGTTCACGTTGTCGGTAAGGTCTTTCCAGGTTCCGGCCACGCCGGGCACGTTGGCCTGGCCGCCCAGTTTGCCTTCGGTGCCGACTTCGCGGGCCACGCGCGTGACTTCACCGGCGAACCGGTTGAGCTGATCGACCATGGTGTTGATGGTCTCTTTCAGCAGCAAGATTTCGCCGCTGACGTTCACCGTGATCTTCTTGGAAAGGTCGCCGTTCGCGATAGCCGTGGACACTTCGGCGATGTTTCTCACCTGGCCGGTGAGGTTCGAGGCCATTGAGTTCACATTGTCGGTGAGATCCTTCCAGGTTCCGGCCACGCCGGGCACCTGCGCCTGGCCGCCGAGTTTGCCGTCGGTACCGACTTCGCGGGCTACGCGGGTGACTTCACCGGCGAAACCATTGAGCTGATCCACCATGGTGTTGAGGGTGTCTTTGAGCTCGAGGATCTCGCCCTTCACGTCAACGGTGATCTTGCGGGAGAGATCGCCGCGGGCCACGGCCGTCGCTACCTCGGCGATATTTCTCACCTGGCCTGTAAGGTTTGAGGCCATGAAGTTCACGTTGTCCGTGAGGTCTTTCCAGGTTCCGGCTACACCGGAAACCTGCGCCTGACCGCCGAGGCGGCCTTCGGTGCCGACTTCGCGGGCCACGCGCGTTACTTCGCCGGCGAAGGCGTTGAGCTGGTCCACCATGGTGTTGATGGTGTTCTTGAGCTCGAGGATTTCGCCCTTCACGTCCACGGTGATCTTGCGGGAGAGGTCGCCGCGGGCCACGGCAGTGGTGACCTCGGCGATGTTGCGGACCTGCGCCGTGAGGTTGCCAGCCATGGAGTTGACGGAGTCCGTAAGATCCTTCCAGGTTCCGGCCACGCCGGGCACGTTGGCCTGGCCGCCGAGACGGCCTTCAGTGCCGACTTCGCGGGCCACGCGCGTTACTTCGCCGGCGAACCGGTTCAGCTGGTCCACCATGGTGTTGAGCGTTTCTTTGAGCTGCAGGATTTCGCCGCGGACGTCGACTGTGATTTTGCGGGAGAGGTCGCCGTTGGCGATGGCAGTGGCCACCTCGGCGATGTTACGCACCTGGCCGGTGAGGTTGCCGGCCATGAAGTTTACGTTGTCGGTGAGGTCCTTCCACGTTCCGGCGACGCCGGGGACGTTGGCCTGGCCGCCGAGTTTGCCTTCGGTGCCTACTTCACGGGCCACGCGCGTGACTTCACCGGCGAACGCGTTGAGCTGGTCGACCATGGTGTTGATGGTCTCTTTCAGCAGCAGGATTTCGCCGCTGACGTTCACCGTGATCTTCTTCGAAAGGTCGCCGCGGGCCACGGCAGTGGTGACCTCGGCGATGTTGCGGACCTGCGCGGTGAGGTTGCCGGCCATGGCGTTCACCGAGTCGGTAAGGTCCTTCCAGGTGCCGGCCACGCCGGGCACTACGGCCTGACCGCCGAGCTTGCCGTCCGTGCCGACCTCGCGGGCCACGCGTGTGACTTCGGAGGCGAAGGACCGCAGTTGGTCGACCATGGTGTTGATGGCTTCTTTGAGCTGCAGAATCTCGCCGCGGACGTCGACCGTGATCTTGCGGGAAAGGTCGCCGCTGGCCACGGCCGTCGCCACTTCGGCAATGTTGCGGACCTGGCCGGTGAGGTTCGAGGCCATTGAGTTGACCGAATCGGTCAGGTCCTTCCAGGTGCCGGCCACGCCAGGCACCACGGCCTGGCCGCCGAGCTTGCCGTCGGTTCCCACTTCGCGGGCCACGCGCGTCACTTCCGCAGTGAACACGCCGAGCTGTTGAATCATCGTATTGACGATGTTGGCCGAGCGCAGGAATTCGCCTTCGAGGGGGCGGCCATCCACGTCCAGGCGGACGGTCTGCGTGAGATTGCCCTGGGCCACGGCCGCGATGGCGCGGGTGACCTCGTTCGTTGGCCGCAACAGGTCCTCGACCAGGGTATTGACCGAGACTTCCATCTCATCCCAGGCGCCGCGGCGCTGCTCCACGCGGATACGCTCGCGGGTTTTGCCCTCTTTGCCAACGGCCTGGCCAACGCGCTTCAACTCGGAGGCCATCTGCTCATTGGCGCTGATGATCTCGTTGAAGTTGTCGGCAATCTTGCCGGGCAAGCCCGTCCAGGTGACCGGCAACCGGACACTGAAGTTGCCGTTTTTCATGGTTTGCAGGCTTTCGAGAATGGTTGTCAGGCACTCGTGTGCCGGAGGTTCCAAGGCGGCAACTGGAAGAAATTCCTGTCCGTTTTGGCCGTTTACGGACGCATCAACGGTGGTCCCCATCGTCGCAAACTCCTGGGTGAAATGTAGCTATAGACTGCTTTTGAAGAATTCCCCTGTCTAGGGTTTTCCCCCAGTGACCCTGTTCATGGAGCGGAGAGATAGATGCAAACTGCCGGAGGAAGGTTGTCTGGGCTCGATTTCCGCAGATTTCAGCCGTGAAATTGTGCCCGAACACTAACGCAATCGGGGAGGGGAAGAAGAAGAACATTCGTGTTTCCTGAGCGAATCGAATCAGTCGATTGAATTCATATCAGCTTTATCCGTATTTACCCACATGGCCCGCGCTCCCGATGGAAGATTTGCCGGGTCACTGAAGCAACGAGCGGCCTTTTGTAACCACCGGGGCGACTGATTTTCCTCAAGAATACGGCAATGCAAAACCCCGGCCAAGTCTCTGGCCGGGGTTCGCCTTGCGGTGATGGAAAGGTTTGTTTAGAAGGTCAACCGCGCCGAGAGTTGTATCTGGCGAGGCGTGTTGTAGGAGCTGCAGACCGAGGTCCCGGCCGAGAAGCAGGTTTCGCCCGTGCTTCCGTTGGGGTTGGCGAGGCCCTGGTTGTTGAAGACGTTGAAGGCATCCATATTGATGCGTAGGCTCACCGATTCCTCGATGGGGAAGACCTTGAAGAGCGAGGCATCGACACCCCAGTTCCATGGCCCGTTCAGAACGGTATGGGCAAACGGGTTGGCGACATCGACGGCATCCTGCGAAGCGCCGTTGTTGGCGGTGCTTGGCGCGATGCCATAAGCAATGACGGTGCCATTACTTTGGGGCTTCGCGCCTGGATAAGCTAGTCCTGTAACGCCGCTCATCGCAACTTCGTTTTCGCCATAATACTTGTCTGTCACGGTCTTGCCGCCCACGGGCGCGCTGCACGAGGTGTCGAGGGGAGCCTGGTAAGGCTGCCAGCCTCCGGGCAGACCGCTGACCACGTTCGTCAATCCACCGGAGCAGACATTGCCGGAGATTGCCGTCGGGGCAACGTACCCGTTGAACCACTCGTACTCCTTCACGCACTGGCCGCTGGTGCAATCGGTGATCGGTGCGGATTTCTTGTATTTCACCAAACTGCTGGTCGGTCCCCAGTTCGTCTTGTTGGTCGAGCCGGAAAGATTAAGCTCGAAGTCCTTCATAGTCATATTGCCCGCGGCGGCAAGCTGCCAGCCGCCGACCAGTTCGTTCAGAGGCTTGTTCACGTTGCTAAGCCAGCGCTTGCCGCGCCCGAACGGGAAGTCGATCAGGCCGTTGAACTGCAGGTGCTGCGGCGGTGTGTTGGTGTCCACCATATAGTTTTCCCAGCGGTTCAGAGCCTTGTAGTATTGCCAGGGCTTGGTGCCGGCGGGCGGAGGAGGCGGAAGGTTCACCGGTCCTGGCACGACGCCGGCGCCGGCAGCCCCTACGGTTACCGAGTTCGCACCGGCAAGGCCGTAGTTGCCGACATACGAGTTCACGAAGTCAATGTACGGCTCAACGTCGTCGCCGTTCTCGCCGCCGTAGTCCCCGCCTGTACGCAGGTTCTTTTCCCAGACATACATCACCTGCCAGGCAGAACCGCTGTGGTAGAGCTTCTGGTACACGGCCTGGAGAGCGTTGTAGTTCGACCAGCCCGATTTCTGGATCTGGTAGCTCCCGGAACCGTAGGTCTGGTTGTCATACGGACCAGTGCCGGTGCTCGAGTTGTAGGGCGAGACCGCGCTTCCCGGATTGGCTGGCGTTGGCGCACCCTGCTGGACCTCCCAGATATAGGTCGACGGGTGGTCGTTGTAGTAGAAGGAATTGTTCAGATTGGTCCCATGCGTGTAGAGATAGCTCACGCGCAGCACCGAGCCCCACTTGATCGGTTGCTCAACGGTGAAATTCGCCTCGTCGACGAATGAGGGTGGGTTATCGGGATTGATGTTGACGATCCCCAGGCCGGGCGTGATCGCCGTGGTGCTGTTGGTGTTGATCACGTTGGCGCTGTTGGTGCCCATGATGGGCCAGCCGGCTCCAGTCGTCGGTGTCGTTGTGCCGTTGCCAAAGCTGGGCGAGTAGTTCGGCCCAGAGAGCATCATGTAACCGGCGTGCGGCGTGTAGGTGGCGCTGGTGTAGTTCTCAGAGTAGCCGGCGGTGAAGGGATTGTTGCGATTGATCAGGCGAGCTTCTTCGCGCACGGGATTGGGATAGATATACCGCCCGACGGCGCCGCGCAGAACCGTGCCCCAGTGGCCGAATGGCGTCCAGGCTGCACCCACGCGCGGACTGAAGGTGAGGTCGTAGTTGTGAACCAGCATCGGCGGCAGGCCCGCCTGAGCCGGGGATTCAAACTTCACGCCATCGAGCATGTCGTTATTGATGACGGCCTGCGTGGTCAGCCCTTCTGCGATGAGCTGCGAGGTCGGCCCGGAGGTGACCACTGCATCGTTCTGGAGGTCGAAGCCCATCATGGCGCCCTGGCCTTCCCACATGGCCGGATGCGCCTCCCAGCGAAGACCGAGATTCAGAGTAAGGTTGTTGCGGACGCGATAGTTGTCCTGGATGTACGCGTCGATCTCCATGTCGTGCAGGTGCTGGTATGGCGGCTCGATGTTGTTGCTGTAGGAGTAGGCCGCGCCCAGGAACTCGTCGGCGTTCGCCTGGCCTGTGTTCGCCGTCGCGGTCGCAGCCGAAGAGGTGTACTTCGTAGGATCGCTGAGAGCCGTCGCGTAGGCGCCGAACTGGAACGTGTCCTTGATCTCGTCGGGGATCGATCCGATGTGCTCGAAGCGATACCGGCCGCCGAACATCAACTGGTGCTTGCCCAGCGTTTTGCTCAGGTTCTCGTCGATGTTGTAGGTCGTCGTGGTTACGCTGTACTGGAACTGCGTGCCGCCGAACTCGGAGAATGTGCCGGCAATTTCAGGGAAGCCCGGTGCGCCGAAGTTGTTGGGCAGCCCGAGTTCCTTCTCGAAGTCCGCGTTGGGAGTGCCGCCGGCGAAGTTGTGTTCTCCGTACCAGGTCTGGCTCAGCACTGTTTCAGAAAAGAGGGTCGGAGAAAAGACGTGTGTGTAGCCCAGCGCAGCGGCATAGAGGTTCGTCGGGGTGTAGGAGACGCCGCTTGCCAGGGCAGGGATGGCCGCTCCACCCGGCGCCGTGGCCGCGAGCGTATACGAAGCGTTGTTGGGGTCGTTGCGCGGGGTCATGCTGGTGGTCAGGTTTTGCGTGTAACGCAGATAGGCCCGGTTGTTCTCGTTAAACACCTGATCGAGGCGCCAGGTGATCTGCGGCTCGATGGCGAGTTCCTTCACTGAACCGGTGTAGTTATTCCCGGCGACGGGGCTGATGTTGGGGTAGAAAACTCCGTACTTGCCGGTGGCAGTTGGTTGCATCGCATTCAAGGTTTTGGTGAGAGCAGCTTCCTCGCCGGCAGGAATGCAATTTATGTCGCCATTGCAGTTGGAAGGACCCGCGCCTGGACCCTCGGTGTACTCCTTCGTGAAGGTCTGCCGGCTGAAATTGCTCGCCGCAGTGCCGGTGGTCGCCGGATCGTAGAGCTGCTGCAGGACGTTCGAGCTGTTGGTCGCCTGGCTGAAGTCGCCGTTCTGCATCTGCGGAGTCGGCACAGCTTCATTCTGGAAAGGGGACTGCGCCAGCGAATAGCGCTCATAGGCAAAGAAGAAGAAGGTCTTGTTCTTCCCGTGATACAGGTGGGGAATCACGATGGGACCGCCCACGGAAGCGCCGAACTCGTTGCGGATATATTGCGGCGCGACATAGTTCGACGGGTTGTTGCGGCCGCGGGCGATTCCGATGGCATTGTTGCGCGCGGTCTCAAAAGCCGAGCCATGCAGCTGGTTGGTGCCGGACTTGGTGTTGAGGATGACGGTCGTTGGAGACGCATACTGCGCACCGGCCGCGGCGTCTTCTACACGGACCTCCTGGATGGCGTCCGGGTCGATCATCTGGCTCTGGCCCTGGTGCGTGCCGCCAAACTCGCGGTTGGTGATGGTGGCGCCGTCGGACTCATACTCGGTCGAAGGGCCCTCCTGACCGTTGGCACAGGAGCTGGACTCCGGACAACTCTCCAGGCCGGGGGTGGTTTCGTTTACCAGGCTGATGATGTTGCGCCCGTTCATGGGGAGCTGATTGATGCGTTGATTTTCGAGCGTCGAGGTGATTTCGCCGTTGTCGGTGGTGACGAGCTGAACGGAGCTGGCGTTGACCTGTACGTTCTGGGTCACAGTGCCGGCGGCTAGCGTAGCGTTGATGACCGCGTTCTGGGCGACCAGCAGCTCCAGGCTCTGCTTAAAGACTTCCATACCCGGAGCGGAGATCGAGACAACGTAGGTTCCGGTGAAGAGCCCCGGCACCTGGTAGAAGCCCACGCTGTTGGTTCTCGTGTCGACGACGACGCCGGTAGCCTGGTTGACCACATGGACCGCGGCGTTGGGGATGATGGCGCCGGTGGTATCGCCGACCGTTCCCTGAATGGAGCCGGCGCCGCTTTGGGCCGATGCCGGCAGGCAGCAGAGGGCAGATCCGAGGACGATTCCGAAGAGAAGGGCTGCGGGGAAATAGAAGTTCTGACAGAGATCGAGGATGCGCGTCCTGTAACTGGCCAGATAATGCATAGGAAGACTCCTCCTAAACAAACCGTGGTGTGGCCACGGGTGCGTGAAATGGTGCGCTTCGGTGTAACCCGCCCAGTGGCGGACTTTATGCCAAAGCACGAATTAAATCGGCCTTACTCTTCTGCTTCCTCTGATAATCGACACACTGCAACGCGCGGAACGTGCTCGAAGAGCAGCTTGACTATCCGGGGGAAGTGGGGTGAGCAATGACAACTTGCTCAACTGCGGATTTCTACCAAAGGCGAGGGAAGCACTGGCAAGTGACTCACCGTTTGACACGCATCGTACAGAATAATTATCGTAGATCGAGTAATTTAAACCGGGCTTTGATCTACGTGTCAAACGTTGATACTACATGAGGAATCGGTGCTGGCGCTTCGGTGATGGGAAGAGCCGCAGCCCAGCATGCAGCTTCGTGGAGAATTTCCCGATTTTGGAATCGGCCGAGTGATCGGTTTCCCCGCCCGGCCTCCTAACGATTCGAAGAGCCGATGACCAGATTCCACATAGAGCGGGAGGAGGCATGGCACCCCCAAACGCAGGAGGATCGGGACGCCGTTCTGCGTGAGCTGCACGATATCCTGGCCAGCGCGCAGTTCTGCAACAGCAAGCGGTACCCGGCTTTCCTCGAGTACATCGTCCGTAATACGCTGGCCGGCAAATCGGAACTCCTGAAAGAGCGGACGCTCGGAGTGGAAGTCTTTCACCGGCCGGCGACCTACGATACCAATACCGACACGATCGTGCGCTATACCGCGGGTGAAGTCCGCAAGCGGTTGCTGCTTTACTACTCGGTGCGCGGGCCTGGCGCGGGCATTCGCATCGGGCTGCCGGTTGGCTCCTATATTCCTGAATTTTTCTACGAGCGCGAGACGGCCGGAGCGCACCACAGTGTGGAGGGCGCACCTGCGGGGCTCGTTTCGGAGCCCTCGGCTGCGGCTTTCCCCGTTGCGGCAACTCAGGATGCGGCGCAACCTGCCGCCCAGGCATCGCTGCTGCCGGTGGCGAATCCTGGCACGGTTTGGACCCAACCTCCGGCCAGGCACGGCCGGCGCGTTTCGATGGGATGGCTGGTTGCGGCGCTTGTGGTAGCTGCGGCACTGGCGGCCGGATGGCAGTGGAAGGCGCACAGCGCGCGGCCGCACTCGGCAGTGGATACCTTCTGGGCTCCGGTGCTGCAGGACTCCCGCGCGATTGAGATCTGCACCGGCAGCGTTGTCTTTGCGCAGGGCAATTATTCCGGAGTTACGACGGCGAGCCGGGACTTGGACTATACCTTCGTGTCGATGCAGATCGCTTCCGCGATTGCGGAAGTAAGCGGCGTGGCGGTGCGCGGCGGAGCGAGCTCGCAGCTGATCTTTTCCGCGTCGACTCCCTTAACGGAGCTGCGCGAACACCCACTGATCCTGCTGGGCGCGTACAACAACCAGTGGACTTTGCGCCTTCTGGCCCCCTTGCGGTTTCATTTTGCGCCCGTGCAGCCGGAAGCTATTCTGGACCGGGCGCAGCCAACCAAGAGCTGGCGGCGGGATGAGACACAGCCCTACTCGAGCGCAGACGACTATGCCATTGTGGCGCGGTTTCACGATCCTACGATCGACAGCTGGGTGGTGGCTCTGGCGGGATTGGGCCGCAACGGCACGGAGACGGCGGCGCAGTTCGCCACTAGCCCGCACTATCTGGAGCTGCTGCGGCAACAAGTAGGCTCGGACTTCGCGAGCAAGAATATCGAGGTCGTGTTGAAGACGAGCGTGATCGACGGAAAAAGCGGTGCGCCGTCCATTTTGGCCGTGCATTCCTGGTAGCGCGCGGTACTTCTTCCCCCAACAAGAACAGGATTGCGAATGATGAGAGTGCGGAACGGGGTTTTCGGCCTCCTGATGATGGTGATGGTGTGCGCAAGCGCTGCCGCTGCGCCCGCAGTGTTTTTCGCGAACGATTACGGCGCGAAGGGTGACGGCAAGAGCCTGGATACGGCGGCGCTGCAAAAGGCCATTGACGCGGCAGCCGCGGCAGGCGGCACGGCGAGTCTGCGGCCCGGGGCCTATCTGACGGGCTCCCTGTTTCTCAAGTCCGGAGTCACGCTCGATGTGCCCGAGGGTGCGACGCTGATCGGATCGGAGAGCCTGAACGACTATCCGATGCTGCCCACGCGCATTGCCGGCATCGAGATGACCTGGCCCTCCGCGCTGATCAATGTGCGCGGTCAGCGCAGCGTGAAGATCACGGGTAAGGGAACGATCGACGGCGATGGACCCATCTGGTGGAAGTCGTATTGGGACCTGCGCGCGCAGTACGAGCCGAAGGGACTGCGCTGGGCCGCGGATTATGATTGCCGGCGACCGCGGCTGATGCTGATTCAGAATTCATCGGATGTGGAGATCGGCGGCGGCATCGAGCTGAAGCGGTCGGGCTTCTGGACCATCCAGATCCTGTATTCACACGATGTGCACGTGAACGGAGTCGTGATCCGTAACAACGAAGGTGGCCGCGGCCCAAGCACCGACGGCATCGACATCGACTCCTCGCGCAAGGTTCTGGTGGAACACGCCGACATCGATGTGAATGATGATGCGCTCTGCCTGAAGTCGGGCCGCGATGCGGATGGGCTGCGCGTGAATCGGCCTACAGAAGATATTGTGCTGCGCGACTCGATCATTCGCCACGGCGCCGCCGCAGTCACCATCGGGAGCGAGACTTCGGGCGGGTTTCGCAATATCGAGGCCTACAACATTACGGCGCTGAGCGGCGTGCCTTCCGGTGTGCTGTTCAAATCGGCGCATACGCGCGGCGGATTTGCCGAGAATATCCGCATCCACGATCTCACGCTCGATGGCGTCGCGATACCAATTCACATCACGATGAACTGGAATCCGAGTTACAGCTACGCCACACTGCCCGAGGGCATGAAGGATATTCCGCCCTATTGGGTCACGTTAACGACGAGGGTTCCCGACGACAAAGGATTGCCGCACTTCCGCGATGTGCATATCTGGAACATCAAAGCCACGGGAGCGAAGAAGGCATTCGAAGTGAGCGCGTATCCCAACGCAACGCTCGACGATTTTCGACTTGATCATCTGGACATCGATGCCGCAACAGCGGGGACGATTGCGAACGCGAAGAACTGGAGCCTGGTCGACAATCAAATTCATACCGCCGATGGAACAACACCAACGTTTACCGGCGCGCCGTTGACAGACTCGAAGGACGTTCCCTACGGCGAACCGAAATGATGACCGCCGATGCACCGCGGGAACTCTGCTTCCGCAACCGCTGACACGCACGGATTCTCCCCCCCCGATTGCAGTCATGCCGATTTGGCACAAATTAATTCATACTGCGATATATCCCTGCACTGGGGAACGCTTGCGCGATAACTCGGCGCGTTATAATCGGCTTAAGAAATGTGCTTTTTGAAAAGCGCATCCAAGTTCCTCGACAGGCATCCAAGCAGACAGAGTGCGCTCGACATCAAGCAGATGCCATTCGCAGGTTGACTCCCACAGCGCGCTTCAACGCATCGGTTGCAACAGGCGGTTTTGCACGATGCCGATCACAACCAAGACCGAAAGCTGAGATCTATGCAGCGAAGGCGCAGTCTCTCATCAGTCCGATCCCCGATCTCCTGGTTGTCGTGCCTTTCCGCAGGCGCGCATGTGGCTTTCGCCCAAGGCCCTCAAACGACGCCCAGCATTCTTGCACCCGAATCGACACCTGCTCACGAGATCTACGGACTTTCGCTTTTTGTCCTGCTGATCACGGGCACGATCTTTGTTGTGGTGGCGGGGCTGCTCACGTACGCGATCATCAAGTTCAGAGCGCGCGGAACCGATGACCAGCATGAGCCCGCGCAGGTCTACGGCAGCGTGCAGGTGGAGCTGGCATGGACGGTCATCCCGGTGCTCATCGTGGTGGTGCTGTTTCTCACCACTGCGCGGATTATCTTCGCCATCCAGGACGCTCCCAAGCCGAAGTCGGCGCTCGATGTCACTGTCGTCGGTCACCAGTTCTGGTGGGAGTTCCGGTATCCGAAGTACGGCATCGTCACCGCGAACGAATTGCATGTGCCTGTGAGCACCGCCGCGCAATCAGAACCCGTCTATCTGCGGCTTCTGTCGGCGGACGTGGACCATAGCTTCTGGGTTCCGCAACTCGGCGGCAAAACGGATCTGATTCCCAATCATCCAAATGAAATGTGGATCGACCCACGGCACACGGGTCTTTACCTGGGGCAATGCGCGCAGTTCTGTGGAATTGAGCACGCCATGATGCTGCTCCGTGTCTACGTCGATACCCCCGACCAGTTTGCTGCGTGGGTGAAGAATCAGCAGCAGCCGGGCGTGCAGGACGAAAAGGTCGCCGCTGGCCGCCACATCTTCGAGACGCAGGCGTGCATGAACTGCCATACGGTAACGGGCACCGTTGCCAAGGGAACGTTTGGACCGGATCTGACGCACCTGATGAGCCGGGCTACGATTGCCTCCGGCGCAGCGACGAACACACCAGACAATCTTCGAGCCTGGATCAAAGATCCGGCGACCTTCAAGCCGGGCTCTTTGATGCCCGCGATGCAGCTGAGCGATGAGCAGATCAATCAACTGGTGGCATACCTTTCAACCCTGCACTGATTTGAAGGAAGACCGATGGCGGACCAGTCTTTACCAATTTCCGGCCCCCTGACCGAGGCTTACCCGACTCGCGGCACATTCCTCGAATGGCTGCACAGCTGGGTGGTTACGGTTGATCACAAGAAGCTCGGCATCCTCTACATCGTGTATGCCGTATTCTTCCTGCTCGTCGCCGGGGCAGAGGCGATGGCCATGCGCATTCAGCTTGCCGTCCCGAATAACCATTTCCTCTCGCCGGAACTGTTCAACGAGTTCTTCACGATGCACGGCACCACCATGGTGTTTCTGGTGGGAATGACGATCATCTTCGGCATCGGCAATTATCTGGTTCCGCTGATGATCGGCGCGCGTGACATGGCCTTCCCGCGGCTCAACGCGTTCAGCTTCTGGCTGTCGGCCTTTGGAGGGTTGTTACTCTACTTCAGTTTTGTCGGCGGCTTCGGCCTTTATGGCATGGGCAGCGCGCCCGATGTCACCTGGTGGGCCTATGCACCGCTCACGGCCAAGGCCTTCACGCCCGGCCACAATACCGATTACTGGGCGCTCTCGCTGATCGTGATGGGGTTCGGCACGCTCGGGGCAGCCATCAATACTTTGGCGACTGCGTTCTCGATGCGCTGCCGCGGCATGACGCTCCTGCGCATGCCGCTGTTCGTGTGGCTGATGATCGTAACCAGCGCGCTCACGCTCATCACCATCACGCCGCTCACCGCCGCGCAGGTGATGTTGATCATCGATCGTTATCTTGGGGGACATTTCTTCGATGCGCAGGCCGGCGGTGCGCCCATCGTGTGGATGCACTTTTTCTGGGTCTTCGGGCACCCGGAAGTGTACGTTTTGATTTTGCCCGCATTTGGGATTGCCAGCGAGGTCATCCCTGTGTTCTCGCGCAAGGCCATCTTCGGCTACCCGGCCATGGTTGCGGCGTCGGTCGGCATCGCCTTTGTGAGCACTACGGTTTGGGCGCACCACATGTTCACCGTCGGCATGACGTCGGTGGGCAATACCTTCTTCGTCCTGTCGACGATGATGGTAGGCATCCCCACGGGCATAAAGATCTTCAACTGGATTGCGACCATGTGGGGCGGCAAGATCCGCTTCGCCACGCCCATGCTCTTTTGCACGGCGTTTCTCTTCCAGTTTCTTTGCGCTGGACTCACCGGCATCATGCTCTCCATCGCGCCGTGGGATTGGCAGTTACACAACTCCTATTTCGTGATCGCGCACTTTCATTACACGCTGACCGGCTCCTTCCTCTTCTGCATGTTTGCGGCGTTCTATTACTGGTACCCCAAGGTGACCGGGCGCATGTTGAGCGAGAAGCTGGGCAAATGGCACTTCTGGCTGTTCTTCCTCGGCTTCCATCTCACGTTCGACACAATGCATTTCGTGGGCATACTCGGCATGCCGCGCTCGATCTATACCTACGAGGCGGACCGGGGATGGAACACGCTCAATTTCTGGATTTCAATGGGTGGCTTCGTCCAGGCGATAGCAATTCTGATCTTTGCCTGGAACATGATTGATTCCTACCGGCGCGGCAAAGAGGCGGGTAACGATCCATGGGATGCATGGACACTTGAGTGGTCTACACCATCGCCTCCGCCGGCTTACAACTTCGCTGAAGACCCTGTGGTTCGCAGCCGGCGGCCGCTGTGGGACATCAAGCATCCGAACGATCCCGACTGGAAGTACGAACGATGAGCACACTGCCCACTTTTGCTGACGAGACCGTGCGCATGCCTTCGCGCGGAACTGTGGCCATGGTCTGCCTCATCGTGGCCGAGTCCGCCATTTTCACGATCTTTGTTGTGGCCTACGTCTACTACATCGGCCGCAGCACGTACGGGCCTACGCCGCAGATTCTCAACGTGCCGATCTTCAATACCATCTGTCTGCTTTCGAGCAGCCTTACGATCGTTGCGGCCGAGCACGCCATCAAGCATGGGCACATGCGCCGTTTTGCCGCGCTCTGGGCGCTGACGATGGCGCTGGGAATCGAATTCCTGGTGGGTACTGGAATCGAGTGGCGCAAGATGATCTTCGAGGATCATCTGACCATCCGCACGAATCTCTTTGGCACCACATTCTATTCGCTCGTCGGCCTGCACGCATCGCACGTGATCGTCGGACTCTTGATGCTCTCGCTGGTGATGATCTTTACGCTGCTGGGGTACGTGGAGCAGAGCCACGCTGAGCGTATTCAGGTGCTGGCGCTGTACTGGCATTTTGTCGACGCGGTGTGGGTGGTGGTCTTCACCGTCGTCTACATCGTGGGAAGGTGAGCTTATGGCAGAGATCCTCCAGAAGAAAGCGGAATACGGCCACAAAGCGCATCTGCATCTGCCTGCGCCTACGGCATGGCCCATCGTGCTGGCCTTCGGGTTCACTCTGCTTGTTGCCGGCCTGGTGACGGATTACGGTGTGAGCCTTCTCGGCGCCGTGCTGATGGTCGCCGGCTGCGTGGGATGGTTCCGCCAAGTGCTACCCGTCGAGCAGCACGAAGAGGTGGAAGTCGTCGACCGTCCGGTGGTCATTACCTCGTCGCGTGCGCTCGTGGAGCGCATCGTGCTTAGCACGGCCCACCGCGCGCATTTGCCGATCGAGACCTATCCGGTAATAAGCGGCATCAAAGGCGGGATCGCAGGCGGCATAGCGATGATCTTCCCTGCGCTGCTCTACGGATTGATCGCGCAGCACAGCATCTGGTATCCGGTGAATCTGCTGGGTGGCGCAGGCGTCGCGCACTGGAGCAATCCTACCAATGCCGATATCGCGGCGTTTCACTGGCAGGGCCTGATTGTGGCCACGATCATTCACGCCGTGACGTGCGTGCTGATCGGCCTGCTGTACGGGGCCATGCTGCCGGTGTTGCCGCGGCATCCGATCCTGCTGGGTGGTGTTCTCGCGCCTGTCCTGTGGACGGGCATTCTGCACGCCTTCATGGGCATCATCAATCCCGCGCTCGACGCGCACATCCAGTGGGGGTGGTTCCTGGTTTCGCAAGTGGTGTATGGCGTGGTCGCCGGCGTTGTGGTTGCGCGACAGGAGCGCGTCCCCACGGGCCAGTCGCTGCCGTTCGCGGCTCGGCTGGGTATCGAGGCGCCCGGGCTGATGCTTTCGAATCCCGAGGCGGGTCCGCCGCGCGGTAAGGAGAAGAACTGATGCGGCTTGTTCTTCCGGCACTGGCTGTATGTTTCGCTGCGTTGATCTCGGGCTGCGAGCACGCACCCGGATACCCGCCGGCAGCGATCGCGCGGCCCAGCGAGGTGACGGATTTCGCCACGCTCTATAACCAGAACTGCGCCGCCTGCCATGGACGGAACGGCCAGAACGGACCGGCGATGGACCTGGGGAATCCGGAGTATCAGGCTCTTGCCAGCGATGATGTGCTGAACTCGTGGATTTCGGGCGGAATACCCGGCACCGAGATGCCGGCCTTTGCGGAGTCGGCCGGCGGCATGTTGAGCAACCGGCAGATCGACGCCATCATCGCTGGCATGCGCAAGCAGTGGTCTGCACCGAATGCCTTTGGCGGCGCGGTGCCACCGCCGTATGAGCAGCCACAGACCGCCGATCCTCATCGTGGGCAGGCGGCGTATCAAGCTCACTGCGCAAGCTGCCATAAGTCTTCGTCGGAAGAGATCACGAGCCCCACCTATCTTGCGCTGGTGGCCGATCAGCAGCTGCGCACCATCATCATCGCCGGACGCCCGGACATCGGCCAGCCGGATTGGCGGCATGACAGCCCCGGCGGCAAACTCACCACACCGCTCTCCGCGCAGGAGGTGGACGACATTGTGGCGTACCTGGGATCGCTGCGCAACGCCCCGGCGACCGCTTCTATCCCCTCTACTGCGCAGGCCGGGAGGTAATGGCAATGAGCCACGAAGAACAAATGACACAAGTCACCGACGCGCCGATTACCGATCTCTCCAAGCAGGCCAGCGGCGGCGAAGATCCGCACATCGTATCGCGCCGCTGGCTGCTGCTGAAGGCGGGAGTTGCCCTGAATGGTATCGTGGGCCTGGCCTTGGCCGTACCGATCGTGCGCTATCTGTTTGCGCCGTGGAAGAAGGACGCAAGCTACGATTCCTGGGTTTCGCTGGGACAGGCGGAGGCTTTTCCCGTGGGCGAGACGCGGCTGGCGTTCTACAAGAACCCCTTCCAGCGTTCCTGGGACGGGGCGACGGACAACGTGGCCTGCTACGTGCGCCGGCTGGGAACGCAGGAGTTCCAGGTTTTTGCCATCAACTGCGCGCACCTGGGATGCCCAGTGCGCTGGTTTCCGCAGTCGCAGCTTTTCATGTGCCCCTGCCACGGCGGGGTGTACTACTCCGACGGTTCGCGGGCCTCGGGTCCGCCGGAGCGCGGCCTGTTTACGTACGGCTGGAAGCTGGTTTCGGGTGAGCTGCAGATCGACGCTGGCCAGATGCCGACGCTTTCGAACCAGGCAAAGCTGGTGAACATCAAGCTTGGCGACGGAGACAGCCCATGCCGCGGATGAAGCAGGTCTACACGTGGCTGGAGCGTCGGCTGCAGCTTGAGGGGCCGGTGAAAGACGCCGTATTGCATCCGGTTCCGCGCAATACAGCGAGCTGGTTCTATGTCTTCGGAAGCGCCGCGTTTACGCTGCTGTTCCTGCAGATCTTCACCGGGATTCTGCTCGCGTTGGTGTATGTGCCGTCCGCGGGCGAAGCCTGGACCAGCCTGAATGTTCTGAACCACCAGATTCCGCTGGGCTGGTATGTGCGTGCACTGCACGGCTGGGGATCGAACTTCATGGTCGCCATCGTGCTGATCCACATGGCGCAGGTGTTCCTCTTCGGCGCGTATAAGTTTCCGCGCGAGCTGACGTGGATTCTGGGTGTTTTCCTGCTGCTGATGACGCTGGGCATGGCCTTCACCGGGCAAGTGCTGCGCTTTGATCAGGATGCGTACTGGGGGCTGGGCATCGGCGCTTCCATCATGAGCCGCGTGCCGTGGATTGGCGGGGGACTGGTGCACCTGCTGCTGGGCGGCCCAATCATCGCAGGGGCGACGCTGTCGCGGTTTTTCGCGCTGCACGTCTTCGTGATTCCCGGCTCGATGCTGCTCTTCGCGGGGCTGCACGTTTGGATGGTGCTGAAGCTTGGCGTAAATGAGTGGCCCATGCCGGGGCGTATCGTCCGCCGCGAGACCTACGTGGAAGAATACAACCAACTCGCCCACCACGATGGCATTCCCTTCGTGCCCGGCGCGTTCTGGAAAGATCTCGTCTTTTCCGGCGCGGTAATTGCCGCGGTGGGCGTGTGCGCCCTGGTTTTCGGGCCGTACGGACCGACCGGCGTGCCTGATCCCTCGATCATTCAAACCGTTCCCAAGCCGGACTTCTTCTTCCTGTGGATCTACACGGTGCTCTCCTATCTTCCGCCGGACATGGAGACGCCATTCATCCTGATTGCGCCGATCGTTGGCATCGCGATTCTGCTGGCGATTCCGTTCTACGCGTCGGAGGGCGAAAAGAGCTGGCATCGCAGGCCAGTTGCGGTGCTGGCGGTTTCGACGCTGGCCGTTTGCTGGGGGGTGCTGACGAGCCTGGGCACCAGCACTCCGTGGAGCCCGCACATGAGTGCGTGGAGCAGCGATCCGCTGCCCGTGGAGAAGCTGCGCACGGCAACGCCGCTTGTGCGGCAGGGAGCCGCAGTGTTCCAGGCCAAACAGTGCCGCAACTGCCACGCTATCGGCGGCTCGGGCGGCGAGCGTGGGCCGGCTCTCGACGACGTGGCTACGCGCATGACGATGGATCAGATGCGCTTCAAGGTGGTGACCGGTGGTGGCAACATGCCGGCCTATGGCAAGAATCTGTCTCCGGTCGAGATCGAAGCCCTGGTGAGTTTCCTGGAAACTTTGCACCCGGCCAACGAGCCGCCCGCGTTCAATCCAGCCGGCCAGCAGGCATTCGACACTTCGCAGGCGCCCAGCGGAACCGCGGGACGCGCGAATTCGCCGGCGAGCCGAAGCACAGAACCATGATCGAAGCCACGACAGCGGCGGACCTGTTCACGAACTGGGATATTCCCTGGATCGTGACCTCGGAGCTTGCCATGACCGCGGTGCTGTATACGCGCGGCTGGCTGCAGATTCGCCGCACGCGGCCCAGGCAGTTTCCTGCCTGGCGGCTGGGCTGTTTTCTGGCGGGGATTGCGACGATCTTTGTCGCGGTAGCTTCGCCGCTCGATACGTTCAGCGACACGCTGCTGTTCATGCACATGGTGCAGCACTATCTGCTGATGTCGATTGCGCCGCCGCTGATCGTGCTGGGTGCGCCGGTGGTGCCGATGCTGCGCGGCCTTCCGCGGTGGATCATCCGCAAGCCACTGCGTCCGCTCTTCCAGAGCCGCGTGCTGCCTGCAATCGGGCGATTCCTCACTCATCCGCCCGTGGCATGGATTGCCATGAATGCGGCTTACATTGGCTGGCACATTCCGCGGGCCTACGAGTTTGCACTGTCTTCTGAGAACTGGCACAACTTCGAGCACATGTGCTTTCTCTTTACGAACCTGATGTTCTGGTGGCCGATCATCGCTCCGTGGCCCTCGCGGCCACCGAGACTGAGGTGGCTGCTGATCCCGTATCTCATGCTTTCCGACATCGTGAATACAGGCGTCTCGGCGTTTCTGTGCTTTGCCGGGCGGGTTCTGTATCCGAGTTACGACATCGCGGTACGCCCTCTGGGAATGAGCGCGCTGAACGATCAGGCGGCCGCGGGCGCCTTCATGTGGGTCATGGGGTCAATGGTGTACCTGATTCCCGCGATGGCCATTGTGCTGCAGTTGCTGTCACCAGGACGCAGATATCGCCGTCCGGCAGCGTGGAAAGACGCACCGGCACAAAACTAAGAAGGCGAAGCCCCGAACTTGCGCAGGAGCTTCGCCTCAGAGTTGCGAAAGAGTGTGGAGTGCCGGCGCCGTTAACGTGCCGCTGCCTGCAGCGCTTGTGATTCCGCTTCCTGGTTCACGGTGAGATACTCGTTCACGGCTGCCGCAGCCTTGCGGCCCTCGGCGATGGCCCACACCACGAGCGACTGGCCGCGGCGCATGTCGCCGGCAGCAAAGACGCCTTCGACCGAGGTCTTGAAGTTCGTTGTAGCCACGTTGCCGCGGTTGTCGAGCGCGACGCCGAGCTGCTCGAGCATGCCGTTGCGCACGGGACCGAGGAAACCCATCGCCAGCAGAACGAGATCGACATCCATGGTGAACTCCGAGCCCGCAATTGCCTCGAACTTCGGGGGAGGACCAACACGGAGAGCATGCAGCTGCTTCACGTTGCCGTGCTCATCGCCGGTGAACTTGATGCTGTTGATGCTCCAGTCGCGGATGCCGCCTTCTTCATGCGCGCCTTCGGTGCGCAGTTGCAGCGGCCACAGCGGCCACGGAGTGGAAGCGGCGCGCTCCGCCGGTGGCTTGGGCATGATCTCGAACTGGTGAACGCTGAGCGGGTGCTGGCGATGCGCGGTGCCCAGGCAGTCCGCACCGGTGTCGCCACCGCCGATGATGATGACGCGCTTGCCGTTGGCTAGGATCGGCTCGGCCGCTCCCATGTTCGCGAGGAGGGTCTCCTCGGAGTCGCCCTCGTTCCGGCGATTCTGCTGCGGCAGATACTCCATGGCGTAGTGAATACCTTTGAGCTCGCGGCCAGGGATCTTCAGGTCGCGGGGCTGCTCGGCGCCGCCGCAGAGCAGGATCGCGTCGAAGTCCTCGCGGAGAGACTGGACCGAGACGTTCTCGCCGACGTGCGCGTTGGTCTCGAAAACTACTCCCTCGGCGACCATCTGCTCGATGCGGCGATCGAGAACGTGCTTCTCGAGCTTGAAATTGGGAATGCCGTAGCGCAGCAGTCCGCCGATGCGGTCAGCCTTCTCGAAGACGGTTACGGAGTGCCCAGCGCGGCGCAACTGCTGCGCGGCCGCGAGGCCCGCAGGCCCGCTGCCCACCACGGCCACATGCTTGCCCGTTGCCTGGTCGGGCGCTTCCGGATGGATCCAGCCTTCATCCCACGCCCGTTCGACGATCGAGCGCTCGATGAGCTTGATCGAGACCGACGGCTGGTTGATGCCGAGCACGCACGATGCTTCGCAGGGAGCGGGGCAGATGCGTCCGGTGAACTCGGGGAAGTTGTTCGTCGCATGCAGGCGGCGAATCGCGACCTCCCAGCGGCCGTTGTAGACCAGGTCGTTCCAATCGGGGATGAGGTTGTTCACCGGGCAGCCGGTATGGCAGAAGGGAACGCCGCAGTCCATGCAGCGGGCTCCCTGCTCGCGTTGCTTCTCCTCGGGGAACGGATTGTAGATCTCGAACCAGTCGTTGATGCGCTCATCGGTCTTGCGGCGCACCGGCTGTTCGCGCTGGAGCTCCAGGAATCCCGTGTCCTTACCCATGCTGCACCCCTACTGATGATGTCGCTACCGTCACCAGAGGCGACGAAGAAATGGGAGAAACATACGCCTCTTCCGTGCGAGCAACACCGAGAACGCGCTTGTACTCGTGCGGGAAGACCTTGATGAAGTTCGGCTGCGCGTCGGCCCAGTGTTCGAGCACCCACGCAGCGCGCGGACTGCCGGTCAGGTCGCGATGGCGTTCGAGCAGGCCGCGCACCTGAGCGATGTCGTCAGCTCCGGCAAGCGGCTCAAGATCGACGCTAGCCTTGTTGCAGCGGCGCGTCGAGAAGTCGCCCTGGTCGTCGTAGACATACGCGATGCCGCCGCTCATGCCGGCAGCGAAGTTGCGGCCTGTAGTGCCGAGCACGACAACCAAGCCATTGGTCATGTACTCGCAGCCGTGGTCGCCTACGCCTTCGACAACCGCGGTTGCGCCGGAGTTGCGGACAGCAAAGCGCTCGCCGGCGATGCCGTTCAGGAAGACTTCGCCGCTCGTTGCACCGTAGAGCACCACGTTGCCGACGAGAATGCTTTCCTCGGGCAGGAAGCTCGACGTCTTCGGGGGGTACGCGATGACACGGCCGCCGGAGAGACCTTTGCCGAGATAGTCGTTCGCATCGCCTTCGAGCTCGAGCGTTACGCCCTTGGGGACAAAGGCGCCGAAGCTCTGGCCTGCCGAGCCTTCGAAGCGGTATTGAATTGTTCCGTCAGGCAAGCCGGACGACCCATAGCGGCGCGCGATCTGGCCGCCCAGCATGGCGCCCACGGTGCGGTGCACGTTGCGGATGGAGAAGCTGGCTTTGACCGGCTTCTGCGATTCGAGCGCCGGCGCGGCCTTGGCGATGAGCTGGTGATCGAGCGCCTGGCCAAGGCCGTGATCCTGCGCCTGCGTGCGGCGACGCGCCACGCGCGAAGGCAGCTCAGGCGCGTAGAGGATCGACGAGAGATCGATGCCTTTGGCCTTCCAGTGCGCTGCGGCGATGGAGGCGTCGATCCTGTCGACGCGGCCCACCATCTCGTCGACGGTGCGGAAGCCCAGCTTCGCCATGTGCTCGCGCATCTGCTCGGCGATGAAGAAGAAGAAGTTGATCACGTGCTCCGGCGTGCCGGTGAATCGCGCGCGCAGCACGGGGTCCTGCGTGGCGATGCCGACCGAGCAGGTGTTGAGGTGGCACTTGCGCAGCATGATGCAGCCCATGGAGATGAGCGGCATGGTGGCAAAGCCGAACTCTTCGGCGCCCAACAGGGCAGCGATGACGACGTCGCGGCCGGTCTGCAGCTTGCCGTCAGTCTGCACGCGGATGCGGCTGCGCAGATCGTTGAGCAGCAGCACCTGCTGGGTTTCGGCGAGGCCAAGCTCCCAGGGAAGGCCGGCGTGCTTGATCGAGCTCAGCGGCGACGCGCCCGTGCCGCCGGTGTCACCGGAGATGAGCACTACGTCGGCATGCGCCTTCGACACGCCCGCGGCGACCGTGCCGACGCCCACTTCGGAGACGAGCTTGACGGCAATGCGCGCCTGCGGGTTGACGTTCTTCAGGTCGTAGATAAGCTGCGCAAGATCTTCGATCGAGTAGATGTCGTGGTGCGGAGGTGGCGAGATGAGGCCCACGCCGGGAATCGAGTGCCGCGTTCTGGCGATAACCTCGTCCACCTTGTCGCCGGGCAACTGGCCGCCTTCACCAGGCTTTGCGCCCTGCGCCATCTTGATCTGCAGCTCGTCGGCATTGACCAGGTAGTTCGTCGTCACGCCGAAGCGGCCGCTGGCCACCTGCTTTACCGCGCTGCGGCGCGAGTCGCCGTTGGGCTCGGTCTTGAAGCGTGCCTCGTCCTCGCCGCCTTCGCCGGTATTCGACATGCCGCCGATGCGGTTCATCGCGATGGCGAGCGTCTCGTGCGCTTCCGCGCTGATGGAGCCGAAGCTCATGGCACCGGTAGTGAAGCGCTTCACGATCTCCTTGGCCGGCTCGACTTCTTCGAGCGGAATCGCCTGCTCGGCGTAGTTGAGCTTCATGAGCCCGCGCAGCGTGCATAGGTTGCGATTGTCGCCGTCGATCAGGTCTGTGTATTCCTGGAAGGTGGCGAAGCTGTTGTTGCGCACCGCGTGCTGCACCTTGCTGATGGTGTGCGGATTCAGCAGGTGATACTCGCCGTTCTCGCGGAACTGGTATTGACCGCCGACAACGAGTTCGGTTTCCGAATCGGTGAGCGGACGGAACGCGTACTCGTGCTTGATCTGCGCCTCACGCGCGAGCACGTCAAGACCGACGCCTTCGATGCGCGAAGCCGTGCCCGGGAAGTAGGCTTCGACGAGCGACTGGTTGAGGCCGACAGCTTCGAAGACCTGCGCGCCGCGATAGCTCTGCAAGGTGCTGATGCCCATCTTCGAGATGGTCTTGAGCAGGGCCTTGTTGACCGCCTTGATGTAGTTCTTCTCGGCGTACTCGGCAGAGAGCTTTTCCGGCAGCAGGCCGCGCCGCTTGAGCTCGTGGATGGTCTCAATGGCGAGGTAGGGGTTGATGGCGCTGGCACCGTAACCGATGAGCAGGGCAAAGTGCATTACTTCGCGCGGCTCGCCGCTCTCGATGATGAGCGCAACCTGTGTTCGCGTCTTGTCGTTCACCAAGCGGTTGTGCACAGCAGCCATCGCCAGCAGGCTGGGGATGGGCGCATAGGTAGGATCGAGGCCGCGATCGGAGAGGATGAGCAGCGTGTAGCCGGAGCGCACCGCATGCGCGGCACGCGTGCCCAGATCGTCGAGCGCCAGCTTCAGGCCCGCTTCGCCGTCGGCGACGCGGAAGAGCGCGGGCAGCGTGGTGGCCAGCAGATCGCCCGAGGAGATGCGACGCAGCTTTTCGAGATCCCGGTTGCTCAGGATCGGATGCGGCAGCTTGAGCGTGTGGCAGTTGTCCGGCGCCTCATCCAGGATATTGCGCTCGGTGCCGATGTAGCTGATGAGCGACATCACCAGTTCTTCGCGGATCGGATCGATCGGAGGATTGGTGACCTGCGCAAAGAGCTGCCGGAAGTAGCTGAACAGCGATTGCGGCTTGTCCGACAGGCAGGCCAGCGGCACATCGGTACCCATTGAACCAACCGGCTCCTCGCCTCTGGCGGCCATGGGCAGCAGCAGGATGCGGAGATCTTCTTCGCTGTAGCCTTGCGCACGCTGGCGGCGGAGCAGTGTCTCAGGATTGGGCGCGATGGTGCGCTTGGGCTCGGGCAGCATCTCGAGCGTGACCTGCTCTTCCTTGAGCCACTCGGCATAGGGCTGACGCGCGGCGAGTTCTTTCTTGATCTCGGCGTCGGAGATGATGCGCTTCTGCACCGTGTCGACCAGGAACATGCGGCCTGGCTGCAGACGGCCTTTCTTGCGAATGTCTTCCGCGGGCACTTCGATCACGCCTGCTTCGGAAGCGAGTACGACGAGATCGTCTTTGGTGACGATATAGCGGCCGGGGCGCAAACCGTTGCGATCGAGCGTCGCGCCGATGACGCGGCCGTCTGTGAATGCGATGGCTGCGGGGCCGTCCCACGGCTCCATCAGCGAGGCGTGGTATTCGTAGAAGGCGCGCTTGTCCTCATCCATGTCGGGGTTGCCGGCCCAGGCTTCGGGGATGAGCATCGCCATCACGTGGGGCAGGGAACGGCCGGACTGGAAGAGGAACTCGACGGCATTGTCGAGCGAGGCGGAGTCGCTGCCGCCGGGCATCACGACGGGATAAAGATCGTTGATCTTGTCGCCGAAATGCGGGCTGTCAAAGATGGACTGGCGCGCGTTCATCCAGCTCACGTTGCCGCGGATGGTATTGATCTCGCCGTTGTGCGCAACGTAGCGATAGGGATGCGCCAGCTTCCAACTCGGGAACGTATTGGTAGAGAAGCGCTGGTGGATCAGGCACAGGGCGCTGGTGACCAGCGGGTTCGCTAGTTCGAGATAGAACTTCTCGATCTGCGGAGCCAGCATGAGGCCCTTGTAGATGATGGTCCGGCAGGAGAACGAGGGAACGTAGAAGGTCTCCTTGTCCTCGATGTCGGACTCGACGATCTCATTTTCCGTCCGGCGGCGCACACGGTAGAGCAGGCGCTCGAAGGTGTCCTCCTCCATGCCGCTGGGGCGTCCGACGAAAAGCTGCTCAATGTAAGGCTGCGAGTTGCGCGCTTCGCGGCCAATTGCGTCACCGTTCACCGGCGTGTCGCGCCAGCCGAGGACCGCGAGACCTTCTTCCTTGGCGATGCGCTCGAAGACGCCTTCGCACTGCAGGCGGCTGTGCCGTTCGACGGGAAGGAAGCACATGGCTACGCCATACGCGCCGGGCTCCGGCAGCTTGATGCCGATCTCAGCGCACTCGCGCAGATAGAAAGCGTGCGGAATCTGAATGAGGATTCCGGCGCCGTCGCCCGTCTCGGGATCACAGCCCGCCGCTCCGCGGTGGGTGAGATTGATGAGCACTTCGAGACCTTTGCGGATGATCTCGTGGCTCTTTTCGCCGCGAATGCTGGCGACCAGTCCCATACCGCAGGCATCATGCTCGTTCTGCGGATGATAGAGCCCTTGTGCTTCGGGGGCTCGGAGACAACGACTTGGTGTTTCCATGGCAGCCTTTTCCGTTGAACATTTGTGATGCGGAACGCTTGCGTCTAGCAAAGACACAACCACTGTGCGATTCCAGCTAATGGAAATCGCCCTCGTGCACAAACAAAAGGTTTCGTCTGAGCAGTTCCGGCCGCATCCGGGACTTCATTTATTAATATAACGAAAAATCGTCTCCACCGCAGCACTTCCTTCCACAAGCTGCACGCTGGAGCAGCCACTTTGTAGCGGCCCGAGGGTTCTTCTGCGGCTTTTTCGTGCCCTATACTGCTGAATGACCAAGCAAATGAATATGAGTGACACGATTCTAGTTACCGGCGGGGCCGGATTCATCGGTTCCAATTTCATTTTGGCGTGGAGGAAGGCCAATCGCGGCTCCCTCGTCAATCTGGACCTGCTGACCTATGCGGGGAATCCCGCCAATCTTGCCGCTCTGGACGGGGACGCGCGTTACACATTTGTGCGCGGCGACATCTGCGATGCGGAACAGGTGGGCAGTCTGTTACGCAAGCACCAGCCGCGCGCCATCGTTCATTTTGCCGCCGAGAGTCACGTGGACCGCTCCATCGCGTCGCCGGAGGCCTTCATCCGGACCAATGTGCATGGCACGTTTGTGCTGCTGGAGCAGGCGCGGGCGTACTGGACGACACTCAATTCGACCGAGCGCGAGACGTTTCGGTTTCTGCACGTTTCCACCGACGAAGTCTACGGAACGCTGGCTCCCGATGATCCGGCATTTTCCGAGACGACGCCCTACGCGCCGAACAGCCCTTATGCGGCGTCGAAGGCGGGTTCCGATCACCTGGCGCGCGCGTACTTTCATACCTTTCACATGCCGGTACTCACGACGAACTGTTCGAACAACTACGGGCCATATCAGTTTCCGGAGAAGCTGATCCCACTGATGATTCTGAATGCGCTGGAAGGAAAACCATTGCCCGTATATGGCGATGGCAAGAATGTGCGTGACTGGTTGTTTGTAGAAGATCACTGCGCGGCGATTCGCGCGGTGCTGGAACGAGGGCGGCCGGGCGAGACATACAACATCGGGGGGAATAGCGAGCGGGCGAATATCGACGTGGTGCGTACCATCTGCAACCTGGTCGACGAACTGCGCCCGCAGCCCGGCGCCGCGCCGCGCACCGGGCTGATCAAGTTTGTCGAGGACCGCCCCGGCCATGACCGCCGCTATGCCATTGATGCCAGGAAGATCACGCGCGAGCTTGGCTGGACGCCGGCCGAGCAGTTCGAAAGCGGCCTGCGCAAAACGGTCCAGTGGTATCTGGACAACAGCGCGTGGATCGAGGGCGTGCGCACCGGCGCGTATCGCGCATGGATTGCGCAGAATTACGCCGAGCGGCCGCAGCTCTGAGGCCTATTCTTAAAGAGGTTTTGCCGATGAAGGGAATTATTCTTGCGGGCGGCTCGGGGACCCGGCTCTATCCGGTGACGCACGTCGTCTCAAAGCAGCTTTTGCCCGTTTACAACAAGCCAATGATCTATTACCCGTTGAGCACGCTCATGCTCGCGGGACTGCGCGAGATCCTGATCATCTCCACGCCGCAGGACACGAGCCGCTTTGCAGAGCTGCTGGGCGATGGACGGCGCTGGGGCCTGGAGATCAGCTACGCGGTGCAGCCCAGCCCCGACGGGCTGGCGCAGGCGTTCCTGATCGGGCGGGACTTTATCGACGGCAAGCCGAGCGCGCTGGTGCTGGGCGACAACATCTTCTACGGGCAGGGATTTTCGCGGCAACTGCAGTCGGCGGCAAAGCTCGACGAGGGCGCAACGGTGTTCGCCTATCCTGTCGAAGATCCGCACCGCTATGGCGTGGTGGAGTTCGACAAGCAAGGCCGCGCGGTGAGCCTGGAAGAAAAGCCACAGCATCCGAAGTCGCGCTATGCGGTGACGGGACTCTATTTTTATGACGGCGACGTGGTGCGCGTTGCCGAGTCGCTGAAGCCTTCGGCGCGCGGCGAACTGGAGATCACGGATCTGAACCGGCGCTATCTCGAAGCAGGCAAGCTCAATGTGGAGATCATGAGCCGCGGCATGGCATGGCTCGATACCGGCACACACGAATCGCTGCTCGAAGCTGGGCTGTTTGTGCACACCATCGAGCGACGCCAGGGACTCGACATCGCCTGCCCCGAAGAGATCGCCTATCGCCAGGGATTCATCGATGCGGCGCAGCTGGAGAAGTTGGCGCAACCGATCGCAAAGAGCAGTTACGGGCAATATCTGCTGAAC
>Ga0335073_10001018_pt1 | contig 37034 bp, 34 predicted proteins | sample Lox_Sample_22_FD_207093 | JGI IMG/M metagenome (GOLD analysis project Ga0335073, IMG submission 207093) | Soil microbial communities from Loxahatchee National Wildlife Refuge, Florida, United States - Lox_Sample_2.2 | ecosystem: Environmental > Terrestrial > Soil > Wetlands | place: USA... | reverse complement strand
GGGCTGGCGGTGGAGTTCGACGCGGCTCAAGAGAGCGGCGTGCGCTCGCTGGTCGACGCGGCCACCGAGGCGAACGGCGAGATCGACATCTTCATCTCCAATGCAGGCGTGCCCGGCGGCATGGGCGGGCCAGTGGAGACGCCCGATGAGACCTGGCAGGAAGCCTGGTCGGTGAACGTAATGGCTCACGTCTGGGCCTCGCGCGCGCTGTTGCCCGCGATGCTCGAGCGGGGCGAGGGCTATCTGATCAACACGGCCTCGGCCGCCGGGCTGCTGACCCAGGTCTCCTCGGCGGGCTACAGCGTCACCAAGCACGCGGCGGTCGCGCTGGCGGAGTGGATGGCGATCGAGTACGGCGAACGGGGGATCCGCATCTCGTGCATCTGCCCGCAGGGCGTGCGCACGCCGATGCTGGAACTCGCGATGGACGAGCCCGCGGGCGCGGCGGCGCTGCTGGCGGGCGGGGTGATCGAGCCCGAGCAGGTCGCGGATGCGGTCGTGGCGGGGATCGCCGAGGAGCGGCTGCTGATCCTGCCGCACGAGGAGGTCGCGGGCTTCATGGCGCTGAAGGGCGCAAAGCCCGAACGGTGGATCGAGGGCATGCGCAAGATCGTGCGCAACGCCCGCGCGGGCAACGCGGGCTAGCCGAGCGCTACCGCGATCACGGGGTTGCGCGTCGGGGCGGAGCTTCCGCCCAGCGGCTCGCTCGTGACGAGCACCTGTTTGACCCCTTGCACTGTGCCGGGAATGTCGACGGCGCTGCTGCCCGCGGAGCTCACGCCGAACAGCGCGTCGGTCGGGCTGGGAGCCTTGCCACGGACGAGCCAGACCTCGTAGATGCGACCGGCTCCGGGCTGGGGCATGTGCGTGAGCAGCAGCTCCGCGTGCCCGCCGCGCTTGTGCAGCGAGACCTGGGCGCCTTGCGCGGCGCCGCTTGCCTGTCCGAGGATCACGCGTTCCTTCGGCGAGGAGGAGCCGCCGCCGAGAACGATCGCGAGCACGATCGCGACCGCGGCGACGAGCGCGGCAGCACCCGCGAAGGCGAAGCCCCGCGTTCGCTGCCCGCGCGCGAAGCGAGAGGGGCGGTCGGCTTCCTGCCCCGCGGCATTGAGCAAGTCGGCCGAGGAGCGCACGGTCTGAAGTACCCGCTCGGAGAGCTCGCTCGGCGCGGCGACGAGGGGGGTGCTTGCCGCCAGCTCATCGACGACCGACTGCAGCTCGGCGAGTTCCAGGCGACAGTGCGGGCATTCGGCGAGGTGCTCGCGGAAGCTCTCGAGCTCCTGCTGCTCAAGCGCGCCGAGCACGTAAGGCGCGACGTCGACGTGACGCGGGCAATCGGGCTGGTGCTCGCGCGTGCTCATGCGCCCAGCGCCTCCGTTCCCCGCATCTGCGAACGCAGCTTCTGCAGGCCCAAGCGCATCCGCCCCTTGACGGTGCCGACGGGGGTGTCGAGCATCTGAGCGATCTCGACATGGGTGAAGCCGCCGAAGTAGGCCAGCTCGATTACACGTCGCTGATCGTCGGGCAGCTCCGCGAGCGCTCGGCGGATCTCGTGCGAGGTCGCGTGCTCAATCGCCTGCGCATCGGTGCGCTCGGGCGCCTCGAGCGTCTCCTCGATCCCCTCGTCGCTGACGCGCCTGCGATCGTGCGCGCCGCTGCGCCGCAGCGAGTCGACCGCACGGTTGTGGACGATCCCGAGCGCCCAGGTGCGCACGCTGCCGCGCGCGCGGTCGTAGTGCGTGCCGCTGCGCCACAGCGCGAGAAACGCCTCCTGCGCTACGTCCTCGGCCGCGGAGCGCGTGCCGCAGATCCGGTAGGCCAGCGAGAACGCGGCGTTTGCGTGGCGCTCGAGGATCACCTCGAACGCCTCGGCGTCGTTGCGTGCGACCAGTCCCATGAGCTCCTCGTCCGCGAGCGTCCTGAGCTTTTCCCTGGAGTTGGGTCGTCTCAAGAGCGGCATCGCCTCACTGTACGTGTGGGGTGGTCGCATGGATCATCGCTTCGTTCGACGGCGACGGATTCCTGCTATTGGGCTAATTCAATAGTGCAGGCATGTCGGAAAGTGATCCGGATCGTCCGCCGCTGCGAATAGGAATTGGGGAATTAGGAGAGAACAGAAGGCGCGGAGGACAGCACCGAGCCAGACGGTGCCCGCGAACAGACAAGCGAATACAGCTCGGTGTGAACCACGCTCGGCGCAGCCGCGCCTGCGGCGTTCCCGAGCGCGGCAAGAGGACGTACGCCTAGCGCGGCAGCGAGAGCACGTGCGCTTTGGCAGGGTCGGCGCGGCCGTCGAGCAGGTCGAGGTAGGCCTCGTGCAGCGGCTCCGGCCCGCTGGCCTCGATTACTCCCAGCCAGCCAGCGCACCAGTGAGCGTAGGGGCCCCAAGCCTCGGCGACACGCGCTTCAAAGCCCTCGCGACCCCACTCGGTGCTGCGCTTGGCGACGCGATCGGGGGCGAAGAAGAACGTGGGCGGAGGCCCGGGGAGTGAGTCCGGCACGGCGCCCATGCGATCGTGATGCGTGGCGCCGACGACGGCCGAGTGGGTCAGCGCAGCGCCGAAGTGCCCATGGACTTGATTGCGCACCTCCGCATCTCCTGCCATGTCGACGTACACCGCCGGAGTATCGGCGAGTGATTCGATCTCCCCGTAGGTGACGACGCGGTCGTAGACGCCGAGCGAGTTGGTGAAATCGAGGCTGCGCGCGGAGGTCAGGCCGATCACCTCGATGCCCTCCCGCCGCGAGAGCAGGAAGGCCAGGCCGTTCGCGGTCTTGCTCGACGCGCTGGACAGAACGACTGAGCTCGCGCCGAACAGCGAGGCTTCCGCGAGGAAGTCGTCGATCAAAAACGAAGTGAAGAACAGCGGCCGTAGGAGCATCTGTAGCTCCTCGGTGTCGGGCGTATAGATCGGGTCCTCGGCGACGGTGGCATAGCCGTTGTAGGCCGCGGGCAGGCTCGCGCGGTGTGGCGAAGCGTCGACGAAGCCGCGGGCATCGACCCGCACCGGCTGGACGAGTAGCTCGCTTGAGGGCGGCAGGTAGCCGTAGACGCGCGTGCCCGGCGCCAGTTGCTCGACCTCGCTCTCGGCGACCTCGGCGAAGCCCCACACAGGCATCCGTCCCCAGCCATCCTCGGCGGGGAAGAAGCTCCAGTAGGACATGGCCTCGCCGAACTTCGCGTAGGTGATGTTGTTGGCGCTTAGCCCAAAGCGCTCGACGCGCAGCAGTGCCTGGCCTGGCTGAAGCTCGGGTGCGGGCTGCTCGGCGAAGCGGCACTCGTGCAGGTCGTCCGTCGCGATCAAGAAGTCCATGCGCGCAAGCCTACGCCGTGAGCTGCTCGGGTGCGGGCCCGCGGGCGAGCATGCGCGTTTCGCGCGGCAGCAGGCCGAGCGCGAGCGCGAGGATCGCGAGCGCCGAGCCGCCGAGCAGCACCTCGACCGAGCCCAGCGCACTCGCCAGCGGGCCGGCGAGTACGTAGCCGACGGGGAGCAGCGCGAGCGAGACCATCCAGTCGTACGAGCTGACCCGCGAGAGCTTGTCGGGCGGGATGCGCTCGGCGAGCGCGGTGGTCCACCACACGTCGAACAGCGCGATGCCCCCGCCGCCAAGCAGCATCGCGGGGACGACCGCGAACAGCGTCACGCCCGCCGCGTAGAGCACCGCGGCCGCCGGCCACAGCAGGATCGCCAGCATCGCGCCCCGCATCGGGAAGCGCGGGCGCCAGCCGATGCCGAGCAGCGAGCCGAGGATCGTGCCGGCACCGAGCACCGCGGAGACCAGCCCGTAAACGCCGATCTCTCCGTACTGCTGCTTGGCGACGATCGGCCCGAGCACGAACCAAGGCGCGAGGCCCGTGAACAGGGCGAGGCAGAAGGTCGCGAGCGTGACCCAGACCCAGTCGCGTGAGCGCACCTCGCGAAAGCCCTGGCGGATCTCCTCCAGTACGCCGATGTGGCGTTCCTCCGGCTCGGGCTCGGCGACCGTCTCGCGCCGGCGCGGGCGAACGCGCGAGAGCAGCATCGCGCTGATCAGGAACGTCGCGGCGTCGAGCGCGAACGCCCAGCCCGCTCCCAGCCCGAGCACGAGCGCGGTCGCGAGCGCGGGCCCCGCGAACTCCCCGATGTTGTTCGAGAGCGAACTGAGGCCCTGAGCCTCCTGGATCTCAGCCTCGGGCACGGTTTGAGGGAGCAGCCCGTTCGCCGCGGGGCGGAAGAACGCCTCGGCGCTCCCGAACAGCGCCTCGATCACGATCAGGTGCCAGATCGCTACGACATGGGTGAAGATCAACGTCGCGAGCAGCGCGTGCAGGGTGAAGCGGACGAGGTCGGTCACGACCATCACGCGGTGACGCGGCAGGCGGTCGGCCCACACGCCGCCGAGCAACAGGAAGGCGACGAGCGGCAAGCTCGCGGCTGCGAACACAAGGCCGAGGTCCGTGGCGTCGCCCGTGAGTTTCACAACGAACAGGCCGAGGGCGACGATCACGATGCAGTCGCCGATCACGCTGGTCGATTGCGCGAGCCACAAGTAGCGGAAGTCGCGATGGCGCAGGACGCGCAGCCGTTGGACCAGGTTGCTCATGGACTCAGCTTGACGCAGCAGGCGAGTTGCACCGGGGCGCGCGTCGGCGGGCGCCCGCCAGCGTCCCGGCGGCCAGGGGCCGGTCGGACTCCCAGCCGCTCAGCGCTCGCCGTCGTAGTAGTCGACGTGGCCGTCGGCGCGGCGGAGCATTACGTTGTCCCGCTCATCGCCGGGCCACACGCCGATCTTGTCGCTGTCGGGATAAACCGCGACGGAGGGCTCGTGGGCGCTTGAGAACATCAGGATGCGCGCGTCGCGCGCGCTGTGGTTGGCGACCTTGTGGGCTCCCCCGGGGCCCTTGGCGAAGCGCACGATGTCGCCGCGGATGAGACTCTGCTCGCCCTCGGGCGTGCGCACCGCGACCTCACCGTCGAGTACGAGCAACCACTCTTCCTCGTACTCGTAGTGGTACGGACACAGGCTCTGGCCCGGGGGCAGCACGAACGCCTTGACCGCGAGGTCCTCGCCGCCAGCGGCCGTCCCGACGCGCGCCATCGCGGCACGAAACCCCTCGGGATCGGTCTCGTCAAACTCGAACTCGTCGTCGAAGACGTTCCCGCGTTTCATCTTCGGATCATCTCAGGGCTGAGGATCCCGAGGCGCTCCGCCTTGGCCACCACGCCCGTGCAGAACGCTGAAGCCGAGCACGAGCAGCCCGAGCGCGAGCAGCACGCGTCCGATCAGCGAGCCGATCTCGTTCCACGCGGCGCCCGCGAGCAAACCGACGAGGATGAAGGCGACGGCCCAGAGCGCGCAGCCGATCGTGGTGAGCAGCACGAACGAGCCGAGCGGGACGCGGCGGGCCCCCGCGGGCAGCGAGACGAACGTGCGCGCGAGCGGCATTAGCCGAGCGCTGAGCACGGCGCGCTTGCCGTAGCGATCGATAAGCCCTTCCCAGCGCCCGAGAACTGCTCCCATCACGGGAACGCCCGCGAGCAGGCCGCTTGCGCCGAGGCCATAAGCGAGCAGCGAACCGACGAGGTTGCCCGCGGTCGCTGCGAGCAGCGCGAGCGGGAAGCTCATCCAGCCTTGGTGGACGGCGACGCCGGAGAAGATCAGCGTCACCTCGCTGGGCACGGGGATGCACGCGCTCTCGGGGACCATCAGCAGGAAGACGCCGAGCGGGCCGAAGTTCTCGATCAGGCTGGTCACGGCGGGTCATTACCCGCGCTGCTCAGTCTGCGAACTCGGCGGGGCGCTTCTCGAGAAACGCCTGCACGGCCTCGGGCACGGCGCGGCCAAACGTCGCGACGATCTGCTGGCGGTCCTCGTACTCGATCGCCGCCTGCTCGGAGGCGATCTCCAGGGCGGTCCACATCCCGCGCTTGGTCAGACGCACGCCAAACGGGGCGAGCGAGGCGATCTGCATTGCGGCCTCGCGCGCTCGCGCCAGCAGCGCCGACTGCTCAACGACGTCGGCGACGAGCCCGATGCGTAGCGCCTCCTCGGCGTCGACGCGCCGCCCGGTGAGCATCAGCTCGTGCGAGCGCGAGGCGCCGATCAGGCGCGGCAACAGCCAGCTGACGCCCATGTCGCAGTTCGAGACGCCGATGTTGATGAACGCCGCGCGGAACACGGCCTCGCTCGCGGCGTAGCGGATGTCGCTGCCGAGCGCGAGCGCGAGGCCAAACCCGGCGGCGGGGCCGTTCACGGCGGCAATCACCGGCTGCGCCAGCGTGCGCAGCTGCAGGATCAGTCGCGACATGTGCTCTTGGTTGGCGAGCCGGTCACGCGGCTCGTCGCTGCCGTCGTTCTCGGGCGCCTGGCCATAGCCGTGGAGGTCGAGCCCCGCGCAAAAGCCACGTCCTGCGCCGGTCAGGACCACGGCGCGGCAGTCGCGCTCGCGCCCTACCTTCAGCAGCTCGGCGTGCAGCGCCTTGCACAGCTCGGCGGTCATCGCGTTGAGCTGGTCCGGTCGATTTAGCGTCAGCTCGCGGACATGCGGTGCGGGTTCGTCGACGAGCACCAGCGAGGACATGGACGGATCCTATGGGCTGCCGAGCGCCCGCGGCTTGCTCAGCCGCGCGGGTAGTGAAAGGCCTGCGTCTGCGTGACCTTCGCTGCGAGCTTGCCGTCCTCGCGGGCGATCTCTGTCTCGATCACGATCATCGTGCGCCCCGCGTGCAGTGGGCGTGTGGTGGCGCTCAGCGCGCCCCCGCTCACGCCGCGCAGGAAGTTGGTCTTGGACTCGATCGTCGCGGTGCCGATCGCGCCCTCGGGCAGGTTCAGGAACGCGCATACGCCTCCGCAGCTGTCGGCCAGCGCCATCAGTGCGCCGCCGTGCATGATGCCGCCCGCAGTGCAGCGCTCGGGCGCGAACTCCATGCGGCCGCGCACCAGCTCGGGCGTAGTCTCGACCAGCTCGACGCCTGTGAGCGCGGCGAACGGCATCGTGTCGCGGATCTGCTCGGGAGTGGGCATGCCGCTCATCTCGCCCGATCATACGAGTCTGTGTGAGACTGGCGCTCGTGGGCGCGCAAGAGCAGACGAGCCGCCCGCGCCCGAGCAGGCCGGGCCCGGGCACCCCGCGCGTCGCGGCTGTCGGCCACGTCGAGTGGGTCCAATTCGCGCGTGTCGCGCACGTCCCACGCGCCGGCGAGGTCGAGCACGCGCACGACGCCTTCGAGGAGCCCGCGGGCGGGGGTGCAGTGGCAGCAGTGCAGCTCGCACGACTCGCCGGGCAGGCGCAACTCGTGACAGCGCTGGGCGAAGACGAAATCGGTGCCCGCTCGCTGGGGCGGCTGCGGCAGTTGGGGGTGAGCGTGGCGGAGGCCGACCGCGCGACCGCGACACGCCGGGCGATCACGCTGGTCGACGATCGGCGCGAGCGCACGATCGTGACGTTCGGCGAGCGGTTGGAGCCAGGCGGCGAGGATCCTCTGCCATGGGACGATCTGGATCGGGCCGACGCGGTGTATTTCACGGCGGGCGATCTCGGCGCGCTACGCGCGGCCCGCGCGGCGCGCGTGCTAGTCGCGAGCCCTCGCGCGCGTCACGCGCTCGGCCACGGCGTGCCAATCGACGCGCTCGTCCTCAGCGCCGACGACGAGATCGAGCGCGAGGCGGCAGAGCGCGCGCAGACGGAAGCCGAGCTGATCGTGCTGACCGACGGCGCTCGCGGGGGTACCTACCGCACGCGCGACGGATGCACGGGCGGCTGGGCCGCGGCGGAACCGCCGGGCGAGCCGGTCGACTCTTATGGCTGCGGGGACTCGTTCGCGGCGGGCTTCACGTACGGCCTCGGCGCGGGGCTGGAGCTGGACGCGGCGCTGGCGCTCGCGGCTCGCTGCGGCGCGTATTGCTTGACGGGCCGCGGACCATACGAGCGGCAGCTCACGGCATCTGAGCTCTAGCGCCGTTGCGGAGTCGTAGCGCTTCGTGGGGCTCTGGCGCGTCGCGGGGTTACGGCGTCCCGCTTACACGGAGGGCAGCTTCTGCACGAGCGAGAGCACGGGCGCGAATAGATCGCCGTGCTCGGCGATCCGCTCCAAGACCGCGTCCGCCTCGAATCGCAGCGCGTCGGGATCGCCGCGGTCAAGCGCGGCGCGCACCTCATCCCAAGTGAGCGGCGTCGAGACGGTAGGGCGCTCAGCGGCACGTAGTGAGTAGACGCCGACCGTCGTCTTGTTGCGGTCGTTCTGACTCCAGTCGATCAGCACCTTGCCGGGCCGCTGGGCCTTGGTCATGCGCGAGACGATCAGCTCGGGCTCCGCCTGTTCTAGTAGCTCGGCGACTGCTTTCGCGAAGGGCTTGGTCTGCTCGAAGGAGATCTTTGGGTCGTTTAGCGGGATGTAGAGCTGCAGCCCCTTTTTGCCGGAGGTCTTCACGAAGCTCTGCAGGCCCAGGTTCTCGAACATCGCTTGCAACGTGAGCGCGACGCGGCAGCACTCGATCGCGCTCGCGGGCGGCCCGGGGTCGAGGTCGAATACGAGCGTGGTTGGGCGCTCGGGTGCCCGTCCACGCGCGAGCGGCACGTGCAGTTCGAGCGCCGCGAGGTTCGCGAGCCAGACGAGCGTGGCACGGTCGTCGCAGAGCAGGTAGTCGATCGGCTTGCTCGAGCTGGGCACCGTCACGGTGCGTACCCAATCGGGACGATGGGCGGGCGCCTGCTTCTGGAAAAACGCCTTCCCCTCAACGCCGTCGGGCCAGCGCTTCACGGTTAGCGCGCGGCCTTGCAGGTGGGGCAGGATCGTCTCGGCGATCGCGGCGTAGTAGTCGATCACTTCGCGCTTGCGAAAGTCCGCCTTCGGGTAGAGCGTCTTACCGAGGTTCGAGAGCTTCAGCTCGCGGCCTTCGACGGCGACGCTCGCCTTTTCTGCTCCCTGCTCGTGGAGCACGAGTGGCTCGCTGAGCGCGCCGCCCGGCTCGCGCGCCGTCCGGCCTGCGGCGGGCTTCGAGCGCTTGGCGTGGGACTTGCGCGCCGCCCGGTCCGGCGCATCCCGCGCGTTCTCGCCCATACTCGGCAAGTCCTCGCGAACGACTTCCCGCGCGTCCTTGTCCTCGCGGAGCCCCTTGTAGGAGGGGGCGCGCAGGATCCCGGCTGAGGTCCATTCCGCGAACTCGATCTCCGCGACGAGGCGAGGCTCGACGAAGATCGCCTGCCGCGGCGGGCGCTCGCCCGCGGTGAACGGCGAGTTTTCGCGCTGCAGTGGGTCGAGCAGCTTGCCGAGGCGGTCGAGCTCGGCATCGCTGAAGCCGGTGCCGACCCTCCCGGCGTAGCGAAACGCGCCGTCGGGCTCGTAGACGCCGACGAGCAGCGCGCCGACCCGCTGGGCACGACGTCCCTCACCTCGCAGCCAGCCACCGACGACGAGCTCTTGGCGGCCGACGTTCTTGATCTTGATCCAGGCCGTGGTGCGGGCGCCGGGGTCGTAGGCGGAGTCAAGGCGCTTGGCGACGATTCCCTCCAGCCCCTGCTCGGCGGTTACGTTCAGGACGTCGCGCGCCTTGCCCCGCAGCGGCTCGGGCGTCTGCCACGAGGCACCGTTCAGATCGAGTTCCTGCAGCAGCTCGCGACGGTCTTCGTATGGCAGCGACATCAGTGAATGGCCGTTCAGCCAGAGCAGGTCGAAGATCATGTAGGTGACCGGCGTGGCCTGCGCGAGCCGTTTGACTTGCGCGGGGGAGGAGACGTGCATGCGCCGCTGGAGCACCGCGAAGCTGGGCTTGCCCTGCTCGTCGAAGGCGACGATCTCGCCGTCGAGGATCACGGCGTGCGAGCTGAGCGCGCGATTCAGCCGCGCGAGCTCGGGATATTGCGAGGTGATCTCTTTGAGATTGCGGCTCTCCAGGCGCAGCTCGCCCGGCGTGGAGTAGGCGAGGGCGCGTACGCCGTCCCACTTGACCTCATACGTCCAGCCGCGGTCTGAGCGCGGCAGCTTGCCGGGGCGCGCGAGCATCGGCTTGAGGTGCTCGGGCATCAGTTCCCGTCCCGCATCCGCGGGCGGGTCCATGCGGTGGATCATCCACTCCTTTGGCGGCCCCTGCTCGCCGGGTGCGGTCGAGGAGATGGGGAACAGTGCGTAGCGCGCGTCGAGTCGCTCGCCGTGCAGGGCGACCTCGATCTTGCGCGGCTCCCACTTGAGCAGCTCGTACGTGCCGCGATCCCAGATCGTCATCTTGCCCGCGCCGTATTGACCCTGGGGGATCACACCGTGGAAGTCGAGGTACTCGAGCGGGTGGTCCTCGGTGCGCGCGGCGAAGCGGTTCTCCTTAGGGGCCTCGGGGATCCCCTTGGGCAGCGCCCAACTCGCGAGCGCGCCGTCGTGCTCCAGGCGCAGATCCCAATGCAGGCGCGTGGCGTGGTGCTCCTGGATCACGAAGCGCAAGACATCGTCCGAACCCCGGTCCTTCGCTGCGCCGCGCGGCTCGCCCGTAGCGGCGAAGTCGCGTTTGCCGCGATACTCCCGTAGACCGTCCTCGCGCTTGGCAGCCGCGCGCTTGGGGGACGCGGCCTTCTTGCCGCGGGCCTCCTCGCTCGCGCGGCGGGCGGGCACCTACCGCTTGGCCGCGGCCCGTTTGCTGCCGGCTTTTTTCGCGGCAGCTTTTTTGGCGGGTTTGGCGGGCGGTTTGCGCCCTGAGGCTTTGCCGGCCGAGGCTTTCGCGGCGGCTTTCTTCGCGGGGGCTTTTTTGGCGGCTTTGCGCGGCTTAGCGCCTTCGCGGCCATCATGCTTGCGTACGGCCTCGAGGCTCGCCTTCAGTGCGCTCATCAGATCGGGCGCGGGCTCGGGGACCTCCTCGGCTTCGGGCTGCACTGCGATCTCCTTACCCTCGGCCTTGCGCTCAATCAGCGCGAGCACTTCCTCGCGATAGCTGTCGCGGTACTTCTCTGGCTCGAACTCGCCGGCGAGCGAGCCGATCAACTGCATAGCGACCTCGATCTCGCGCTTGGTGGTCTTGACCTCCTTCGCATCCGGCAGCTCCTCCAGGCGCTCGGCCGGGAGCACTTCGTCGGCGAACAGCATCGTCGCCATCTCGAGGACTTCCCCGCCCATCGGTCTGATCGCGACGAGCGCTTCCTTGGAGCGGATCACGACGCGCGCGATAGCGACCTTCCCGCTCTGATCCATCGCCTCAAGCAGCAGGCGATAGGGCTTGGCGCCGCCCGCGCCGGGGGCGAGGTAGTAGGGGTGGTCGTAGTAGATCGGGTCGATTTCCGCGAGCTCGACGAAATCCTCGATCTCGATGGTCTTCGTCTTCTTCGGCTGCAGCGTCTCGAGCTCGCCGGGCTCGATCACGACGTAGCGGTCGGGAGACAGCTCATAGCCCTTGACGATCTCCTCGTAGGGAACCTCTTCGCCGCTCTGCGGGTCCACGCGCTTCTGCGCGATGCGCACGCCGCTCTTGCTGGAGAGCTGGTGAAAGCGGACCGTTTTGCGGTTGACGGCGCTGTACAGCTTGACCGGTACGGTGACCAGGCCAAAGCTGATCGCGCCCGTCCAGATAGAGCGGGGCATGGCTACTTAGTACCACGTACGAGCAAAACCACCCCCCGCTGCAAGATCTCAGGCGGGGAGCGGTTGCTGCGGCGAAGCGCAGAACGCGCACTTGTGCGCCTCGCGCGGGATCTCCGAGAGACATTCGCTGCAAGGACGCGTCTCGGACTCGACGTCGCGCCCAGTCTTGCGCCGCTCCATCAACAGGTTGACGGGCTTGACGACGAAGAAGAACACGGCGGTCGCGATCGAGAGGAAGGCGATTAGGTAGTTGATGAAGTCGCCGTAGTGGAAGGTGCTCTTGTTGATCGTGAACGTGAGCGTGGAGAAGTCGTGACGGCCGATGATCACACCGATGATCGGCGTGATCAGGTCGCGGACGAGCGCGGTGACGAGCGCTCCGAACGCCGCGCCGACGACGATCCCGACCGCGAGGTCGACGACGTTGCCACGCAGCAGGAACGCCTTGAATTCCTTAGCCATCAGATGCCTCCTTTGACGGGATTAGTGGCCCGAGGGCGTCATCAGCCTGCCGCGCGGTAGCGGTCGCGATGTAGTGCTTGACGTTTCGGATCGCGCAGCGCGTAGTTGTCTTCGCCGTAGCCAAGAGAGCCTCAAGCATCGCTGAGCGGCACTGTACGCCACGCCTAGGCGTGCGCTCTATTCGGATCGGCCGACTGCACCGCGAACCTAGTACCGATGGGGGAATTTTGACCAAAAATCGGCTGAACGAGACCGTCGAGCTGATCGGAATTTCGGAGCAGGGACTAATAAATGGAAAGGAGGAGTAGGCTTGCTGTGCAGGACGACGTCATCGGGGGTGCTGCCATTACTTGGGGACGTTCCACCAAACGGAACGCACAGACGCCACCGCTCGCTCAGGTCGCGGGCTCGGTAGGCGTGCCGGCGGAGCTAGCCGACCTGGAGCCGCTGCGCTACTACGCCGAGTATGCCCGGCGGTACGCCTCGCATGACCTCGACAAGTTCATGGAGCTGTTCGACGAGCGCTGGCAGATGATCGACCACCGTGCCGGCAGCGCCGAGGAACCGGCGGGCCGCGATGTTTGTCGTGCGATGACGGCTTCGGTGTTCGCGGTCTCACGCGACGTTCGCTTCACGATCGACGAGGTGCTCGCTTGCGACGATCGCGTGGTCGCGATGCGCGCCTCCTATCACGGACGCGCGCTGGGGGGTAGCGGACGCTTCGCGTTCGAGGGCGGCTTTGTCACGGTCGTCGAGGACGGCCACTCGATCAGCGTGGACACGTACGAGTACGACGACAACGACGCGATGCTCGCGCGCTTCGCCGAGCTGACTTCGGGCTAGCCGCCTCCCAGTGTTTCGGTCGCCTCGCGCGCGGCGCGTACCACCGCAGTCGCGTAACGCTGCTCGCCGCCGCGAAAGCGAGCGGTCGGGACCGGCACCGAGATAGCGGCGAGCGGGCCGAGCGGGCCAAGCACGGACGCGCCGACCGCCGAGATGCCCTCGGTGTGCTCCTCTCGATCGAACGCCACGCCGCGCTTTCGCACCAGCTCCAGCTCCTTCAGCAACGCGGCGCGCGCGGTGATCGTGTGGGGCGTGCAGCGCGGCAGCCGCGCGGGCAATAGCGCGAGCGCGCGGTCGGGCGCGAGCGCCGCGAGAAACGCCTTGCCGTTCGCGGTGCAGTGCAGGGGGAAGCGTGCTCCGAGCGCGGAGACCGCGCGCAGGCGATGGGCCGCCGGGACCTGTTCCACGAAGCGCATCCGCCCCGCGTCGAGCACCGCGAGATCCACCGTCTCCTCCAGTTCCTCGCGCAGGCGCGCGAGCAGCGGTCGCAGCTCGTCTTGGAGGGCGCGCGAGCCCGCGGTGCCCAGGCGGACGAGCGCGCCGCCCAGCACGATCCGCCCATCCGGGTCGGTGCCCAGCAGCTCCTCGGCTGCGAGCGCGCCTACGAGCCGATGGACCGTTGACTTCGGCAGCTCGACCGCGCGAGCCAGCTCGCCAAGCGCAAGCCCCTCGGGGTTGCGCTCCAGCGCGCGCAGCACCGCCCCGGCGCGGGCGATCGCCTGCACGCCCTCACGTCGCGTCGTCTTTCCGTTGGAACCAGCGTTCTGCATTGTGGGAAGCTTATCCTGTATCGTGGCACGCATGGTCGAGGTGCTGCGGCGCGGAGAGGACGGCTATGCGGCGGCGCGGCGCGGCGCTGTGTGGAACGCGCGCACGCCCGAGCGCTTCCCCGAGGCCATCGCGCTCGCGCGTAGCGAGCATGACGCGCTCGAAGCCGTGCGCCTCGCGCGCGAGCAGGGCATGAAGATCGGCGTGCGCTCGGGCGGGCACAGCTGGGCGGGTAACCACGTCCGCGACGGTGGAATGCTCCTCGACCTCTCGCGCCTGCGCGATGTCGAGATCGACGCGCAAGCGATGACCGCCGCGGTGCAGCCCGGCTGCCCGGGCAACGAGCTATTGAAGTTGCTCGGCGCGCGGGACATGTTTTTTCCGGCCGGCCACTGTGAAGGCGTCGCGGTCGGCGGCTATCTGCTGCAAGGGGGCTATGGCTGGAACGGGCGCGTCCACGGCCCGGCCTGCATGAGCGTCGAGGCGATCGACGTCGTTACTGCCGAGGGTCAGCTCGTGCGCGCCTCTGCGACCGAGCACGCCGATCTGCTGTGGGCCGCGCGCGGGGCGGGGCCGGGTTTCTTCGGTGTCGTGACCCGCTTTCACCTGCGCCTGCAACCGCGACCGCGGGTCGTCGCGAACGGGCTCGCGCTCTATTCGATCGAGGAGCTGGAGACCGTGTTTCGTTGGGCGCACCAGGTCGCGCCGCGCGTGCCTCGGAACATGGAGCTTATGCTGATCGTGCACCGCACCGAGCAGGACGAGCTGGAGATCGCGGTCACAGGCCCGGTGCTCGCCGAGGACGAAGCCCAGGCGCGGGCGGCGCTCTCGCTGCTGGAGAGCTGCCCGGCCCCCGCGAAGCTGATCGAGCCATACATCGAGGTGACGCTCGATGACCTCTATGCCGGGGTGCACGCCGCTTATCCCGACGAGCATCGCTACGTCGCGGACAACATGTGGACGCACGCGCCGATCGAGCGCTTGCTCCCGGGGCTGCGCCGGATCGCCGAGACGATGCCGCCCGCGCCCTCGCACATGCTGTGGATGAACTGGGGTCCCGGCAGTGCGCCCGCTCCAGCGAGGCCCGAGATGGCCTACAGCGTCGAGGACGATACGTACATCGCGCTGTATGGCGTGTGGCAGGACCCTGACGACGACGAGGCGAACGTCGCCTGGGCCACCGATCGGATGCGCGAGATGGAGGACCTAGCTACGGGGATCCAGCTCGCGGATGAGAACCTTGGCCTGCGGCCCGCGCGCTTCCTCGCCGAGGCGCACATGAGTCGGCTCGACGATCTGCGAACGATCTATGACCCGGAGGGTCGCTTTCATCCATGGATGGGTCGGCTGTAGCGCTCGCGGACTACCTCGACCGGCCGCTGAGCCCGCCCGACCCCGCGGTGCTCGCCGCGATCGAGCAGGGGCCGATCGAGCCGGGGCAGGCGCTCGCGCCGGGCCGGGTCGCCCGGCTGCTCGATCCCCGACCACTTGAGGTCGAGACCGGCTGGTGCGTACTGCCCGACGGCATCGGCTACGTGAGCGTGCGTACCGCGATGCCCGCGGTCAGCGGCGAGATGGTCGACTGGTGGTTTGACTGGCACCCTCGCGATCCGCTGCGCTACCGCGTGTGGCACCCCGCGGCCCATCACTCCAACTCGCTCGATCCTCCGGCGAGCGTCGGGGCGAAGGCCCACTGGGGAGCGGTCCATCACCCCGTCGAGGACGTCGGGCTCGGCGTCGTGCGCGCGCGGATCGCGTTCGCGGCGCCCAGCGAGATGGGGATGCCCGGCGATCAGCTCGAGAACCCCGAGATCGCCACGATCGTTTGTGGTTGGGTCGGCGACGAGCTGCGCCGCATGCGCCATACGCCGATGTACCACGTGTTCCTGCGCGACGGCGATGGCGTCGTACTGCGCAGCGCGTTCTGGCTCGGCGCCGCGCTGCGACCTTACGGCCCGCTCGGAAGCGCTGGCGAACGCCTGCTGAACAATCGCCTCACGCGCCGGGCCGCGCTGCCCGCGGCACTTCCCCGCGCGCTCGCGACCCACTGCGCGGAGGAGTACGCCAACATGGCCACGCTGCTCCCCGAGCTATTCGAGCGCCTCGGCCAGAGCCCGGCATCCGTCGGTTAGCACCGGCTCGCCGTGGGAGACGAGCACGCGCTCGATCGGCAGATCGAGCAGCGGTCGCAGCAGCTCGCGCAGGTCCTCCACGCCGATCCCGCTCGGCAGGTAGCGCAGCCACGAGGCCGGGCAGATCCGCAACCCGCCGCCGTCCGCCCCCAGCAAGCGATCGCCCGGGACGAGCGTTCGCTGCTCTCCTAGCCAGAAGACCGTCTCGCCCGCGCCGCGCAGCTGGATCGGGCACACGGTCGCGGGAAGGTTGCGCTTCGCACGCGAGGTGCTCGCGCCGTAGCGCGCCGCAAGCTGCTCGCGCGCCCGGCGGTGGAACGCGAGCGTCGTAAGCGCCAGCACGCGGCGGGCCGCGCAGCGCTCATCCGCCCACCTCCAGAACGCGCGCTCGTCCTCGCCGGGCAGCGCGTCGATGAAGATCGCCTCGCGCTCCGTCTGCAGCAGCACGCAGCCCACCTCTTGCGGCCAGTCCGCCGAGCTTCCCGGCGTCGCGCCGGGGACCCATTCGGGGTGCGGCGCCGTCCAGCGCCACAGGCCCCGCGCGATCTCTTCGGGTCGCATCCCACAACACTAGGCCGCCTCCGTTACTGTCGGCCGTGTGAAGGGAATGCGAACCACAGCCGCGGCGCTCGCCTTCGTGCTCGGGCTCCTGCTCGCGCAGAGCGCCGGGGGCTCGACCGCGAACGAAGTTCCCGTGACGATCGTCGCCCGCGCCTATCAGCCCGCACAGCTCACGATCGAAGACGGCCAGACCGTCGTCTGGACGAACCGGGGCTTCGGCGCGCACACCGTCACCGCGCTCGGCGGCGAATTCGACTCCGGGCGGCTGAACCTCGGCGAAAGCTTCAAGTTCACGTTCACCACCCCCGGGGTCTTCGCCTACAAATGCACGGTCCACCCCAGCATGCGAGGGAGCGTGACCGTGCTGGCGCCCGGGCATCGCGTCGGCCCCCCGCTCGGCTCGCTGCGCGTGCACCTGACCAAGAGCGCCGGCAAGGCGTTCGTGCACGTGCAGGTGCCAGCTCCGAATGCAACCGTGCTCCTGCAATCCGGCCCGCCCTGGCACACGATCCGTCGCGGGCACCTCAGCGCCCAGGGCAAGGCCACGCTCGCGGTCGCGAAACCTCGCCACAGGCTCCGCGTTGTCGTGCAGGCCGCGGGTGGGCCACCGCTCGTCGGCAAGCCCCTCTCGCCTTAGCGGCCGGGCTTTTAGATCCGCAGGTGCCGCGGCGCCAGGCCGAGCGCGTGGCAGAAGAACTCCAGCAAGCGAACCGAAGGCGGCGGCACCGAGGAGCCGTAGGCCCCCGAGCTGATCGCCAGGCCGCCGTCGTAGGCCACCGCGCGGCGCATCTGCGTCGCGGTCGGTTCGCGCACCACCTGGACCGCCGCCATCATCCCGTGGTCCTCGTGGAACGTCACGTGGCAGTGGAACACGAACTTCCCCGTGAAGTCGGTCGGGTGCATCAGCACGACGGTCTGGGACTTGGGCGGCAGCGCGACGTTGTCCTCTTCGAGCACGTAGGGGACCGGCTTGCCCGCCACGCTCACCACCTGGAAGTCGTTCGTGTGGATGTGGAACGTGTGCCATTCGCTCGTTTCGTTCACCAGCGTCCACTGCTCGATCGAGCCCAGCTTCATCGTCACGTCCACCCGTTCGGGGTCGAACTTCATCCCATTCAGCGTGAACGCCGTCGCGCCTGAGGATTCGGCCATTTCGTTGAACACGATCGTCCGCTTGCGGTCGATCGGCTTGCCGCGCAGGTCTTCTGGATGCGTGAGCGTGATCTGCTTCGGGAATCGGGTTTGCTTTGGCTTGCCCGCTGAGCGCAGCGTCAACAGCGTTTCGTTTGGCTGCGGACCGCCGTTCGCTGCCTTATCGCCGCCTGGGAACGAGGAGAAGGGGATCGCCTTCAGCGCATAGGCGCCTGGCTTGCCGCCGCGCACCAACACCTCACGGCGCGATCCCGGCGCGATCTGCAGCGTGCTCACGCTCAGTGGGTGCGCGAGCGTGTGCCCGTCCTCCGCGAGCAGTTGAAAGCGCTGCCCGTGCGCCAGGCGCAGCACTACGAAACGGTCGGCGTTCGCGTTGAAGATGCGCCAGCGCTGCAATTCCCCCGGCCGGATCTTCGCGGTTGGGTTTTTCACGCCGTTCACGTACAGCCGCGACTTCGTTTCGCTCGATTCTTCGGCCGGGACGACTTTGTCCTTCTGGACCTCCGTGTTCTGGATCACGATCCAGCGCTGGGGCACGTGGCGCAGGGCGGGCAACGTGTCGAGCCCGCCCTCCTGCACGATCGCCCCCGCGAGCCCCGCGAAGATCTGTGGCTCGACGAACATATGCAGGTGCGGGTGGTACCAGTACGCGCCCGCCGGCTGGTCCTGCGGGATGTCGTATTCGTACGTGAACGCCTGGTGCGGTTCGATCCGCAGGTAGACGTTGTCGTGGTTGGCTTCTGGCGAGACGTGGAAACCGTGCGTGTGCAGGTTCGTCGGTTCGGTCAGGTCGTTCTTGAAGTGCACCGTCAGGTGATCGCCCGCGCAGATCACAAGCGTCGGTCCCGGGAAGCTGCCGTCATAGCTCAGCGCTTGCACGAGCTTGCCGCCGATCCGCACCTTGCCCAGCGCGGCGGTCAGCGGGACGTCGAGCTGGCCGTCGTGGCTGTAGCGCGCGGGTGGCTCGGGGAAGCCGTCGTGCAGCAGCGGGGGCGCGTGCTTGTGACAGTCCAAGGCACTTGCCACACGAGCATGTTCGCTAGCGGGTGCAATTGCGTTCTGCAGTGCGCTTGTCGCGAGCAGTACGATCGCTACGGGCGCGATCGCGAGCAGGCCGCCGCCAATCCTTGTGCGCCCCCTTCGCATTCGCGAATCGTATGCGGCGCTTCGGCCGCTACTGCGGCGCTTGCGCCGTGACGATCCAAGTCGAGGCCGGGGCGAACACGCCCTCAGGCGTCATCCACTCCGCCATCTCCTCGCGCAACGCCACCGCGATCGGCTCGTGCAGGTGCGCAGCGCGCTCGCCCGCCAGGCGGAGGATCTCTCCCGCGGGCCCGAGACTCATCACCAGATCGATCGCCTCGTCGAGGTCGACGCCGATCTGGATTGGCTTATCGCAGCGGTGCAGCGCGATCTGCTCGAAGCCCGCGCTCACCAGGATCCCGCTCGTCGTGTCCGCGCCCGCCATCGAGAACGGCCCCGGGCCGCACGTCGGCTCGTCGTATTCCTCGGGCTTCGTCACGAATCGCTCGGTGATCGTCTGCCCGCGGTACAGCCAGTCGTTCTCGACCTTCGCCCGCCACACCACCATCACCAAGCGCCCGCCCGGCACGAGCGCTTCGCGCACGTTGCGTAGCGCCGCTACCGGGTTCGCGAAGAACATCGTGCCGAACCGCGAGAACGCCATCTCGAAGCGGTCATCGAAGCCACCTGCCTCAACGTCCATCACCTCGAAGCTCACGTTCTCGATCCCACCGCGCTCGGCGTCCTCGCGCGCGGCCTCGATGAAGTTAGGCGCCGCGTCCACGCCCCGCACGTGGCCCTCTGCTCCCACCGCCGCCGCGATCTGCTGCGTCATGTCGCCGAAGCCGCAGCCCACGTCGAGCACCTGGCCGCCCCGCGGGGGTGGCGCGAGACTCAGCGCTTCATCGCCATGCGCGCCCAGGCCCGTCGTCAGCAGGTGGCGGAAGCGGACAAAGCGCTCGAACAGCGGGCCGTCCCACGCTTCGATCGCCTCCTCGTTTGCAGTGACCGCCTGTGCCTCTGCCATACCCGCAATGCTAAGCGATGAGAGACTGTTCGTGTGAGCGACGACGCGCTACAGGACAGGCCCGTCGAGCTGCTGCAGCGGCTGCTGCGCTTTGACACCAGCAACCCGCCCGGCAACGAGCGCGAGTGCATCGAGTGGATCAAGGGTTTGCTCGAGGGCCTCGGCTGTGAGGTGCGCCTCCTCGCCAAAGAGCCCGAGCGGCCCAACCTGATCGCGCGGCTCGCCGGACGCGGCGAGCGCCCGCCACTGCTCCTGCAGGGCCACGTCGACGTCGTCGCCGCGCGCGGCGAGTGGCGGCACGGGCCGTTTGAGGGAGAGATCGCCGACGGCTACATCTGGGGGCGGGGCGCGCTCGACATGAAGGGCGGCGTCGCGATGCTGCTCGCCGCGTTCATGCGCGCCGTCGCCAGCGGAGAGCCCCCGCCTGGTGATCTGATCCTCTGCCTGCTCGTCGACGAGGAGGCCGGCAGCCCGCTCGGGGCGGAGTTCCTCGTCTCCGAGCACCCCGAGTTGTTCTCCGGCGTGCGCTACTCGATCGGCGAGTTCGGCGGCTTCACGATGGACGTCGCCGGGCGGCGCTTCTACCCGATCATGGTCGCCGAGAAGCATCTTTGCTGGGCGCGCACCACGCTGCGTGGCGCCGCTGGGCACGGCTCGATGCCGCTGCGCGGTGGGGCCATGGGCAAGCTCGGTCGGCTGCTCGGCGCGCTCGACAGACGCCGGCTGCCCGTGCACGTGACCGGCGTGACCCGCTCGATGGTGCAGGCGATCGCCGACGAGGTTCCCGCTCCGCTCGCGCTTCCCCTGCGCGGGCTGCTCGTACCCGCGCTCACCGACCGGCTGCTCGACACGATCGGCGATCGCGTCCGGGTGTTCGACCCGCTGCTGCATAACACCGCCAGCGCCACGATCGTTGGCGGCGGAGAGAAGATCAACGTGATCCCCGACGAGGTCGCGCTCGAGCTCGACTGCCGCCTGCTTCCCGGGTTCGCCCCACACGACGTATTCGCCGAGCTGCGCGCGCTCAGCGGGGTCGAGCTCGACCTCGAGGTCGTCCGTCACGACCCCGGGGCCGGCGAGCCCGACATGGCGATGTTCGACACGCTTGCCGGCGTCCTGCGCGAGCTCGACCCCTCCGCCATCGCGATCCCCATGCTGCTCCCCGGCGTCACCGACGGACGATTCTTCTCGGCGCTCGGCATCCAGACCTACGGCTTCCTGCCCATGCAGTTGCCTGCCGAGCTGCCTTTCATGCAGTTGATCCATGCGCCCGATGAGCGTCTGCCCGTCGAGGCCGTCGAGTTCGGCACGCGCGCCGTCGGCCGCGTCCTCGAACGGTTCTAGACAGCCCACAACGGCTCAGGACCGGTGTGTCGAGCCTCACACACCTCGGCTCGTATTCGGTAGATCATCATCAAAACAAAACTGGCTGCACGGCCAGTATGATCGGCGGGCATTCAAGATCGGCGAACTGGAGGACTCCATGGCAACGGTCGGACGCGACATCGAGAGCTTGGAACTGACGGAGCGCGAGCTGTGGCACGCCGGCCCGCCGCAAGAGGCCTTCAAGGAGATGCGCGGCAAGTGTCCCGTCCACTGGACCGAGGGCTTTGAAGAACTGCCTGAGGAGGCCGGCTTTTGGTCGGTCACTACCGCCGAGGACATTCACGCCGTCAGCCGCGACTGGGAGACCTATTCCTCCGAACTCGGCGGCGTCGTCGCCGCGGCCGCCGGTTTCCCCATCGAGCTCGCTCGGGCGATGTTCATCGGCATGGACCCGCCCAAGCACGATCGCCTCAAGGCGCTGTTCCAGCGTGGCTTCACGCCCAAGCGAATCGCCGACCACGAGGAGGCGATCCGCGCGATTACCGTGCGCGTGCTCGACCGGTTGGAAGGCCAGGAGGAATGCGACCTCGTCGGCGACGTCGCTCAGCCAGTCGTCTCCCGCGTGATCGGCAGCTTTATGGGGATCTCCGAGGAGGAAGACCTGATCTGGGCACGGCTCATGAACTCGACGCTCGGCGCCGGCGACCCCGACTTGAACCCCGACGGTTTCGACGGCGCCGTCCACAAAGACATCCCCGAGGTCTTCGAGCGTTGCCAGAAGCTGATCGCCGAGCGCCGCGAGAATCCCACAGACGATTTGACTTCCGTGCTCGTGCACGCCGAAGTCGACGGGCAGAAGCTCGAGGAGCACGAGATCGTCATGGGCTTCTTCCTACTCATGGCCGCTGGGAACGACTCCACCAAGGCCACCTACTGCAGCGGGATGCGCGCACTCATGCAAGACGATGAGCAGCGCGCGCTCGTACTCGACGATCCCTCGCTCATCCCCGACGCTGTCGAGGAGTCGCTGCGCATGTTTCCCGCCTTCGCGCACTTTAGGCGCACCGCCACGCGCGACGCCGAGCTGCACGGGCAGCAGATCAAAGCGGGCGACAAGGTCGTCATGTGGTACGCCTCATCCAACCGCGACGAGACCCTCTTTGAGGACCCCGAACGCTTCGACCTACGGCGCAAAGCCGAGCACCAAGCCTTTGGCGCTGGGGGGCGGCACTTCTGTCTTGGCACCGCGCTCGCTCGCCTCGAGCTGCGCATCCTGATCGAGGAGACCTTCAAGCGCTTCCCGCGTGTCGCGATCGCCGAGCCGCCCACGCATGTCGAATCGATGTTCTTGAACCAGCTCAAGACGCTGCCCGTGCGGTTGAACGGGTAGGCCCGCCTGCCCACCTGCCGCGGGGGTGGGTTTGGGGTTCTCGTTTTTGGGTTGCGATAGCAGCCGTATATACGGGCTTGCCACGCCTGGGGGTTAGGCGCCGATGATCTGTTTTGGGCGGGTCCGGAGCAAACCGGCATCTCGATGTGTTTACTGGCTCGATGCCCCAACTCCCCACAGTTGCAGGGTGCGCGCCCGCGCGCGCTCTCACATGCCCGGTGCGAGGTCGCGAGCGCTCGCGCCAGGCGTGCGGGAACGAGCACTCGCGCTATTCGCTGCGCCTGCTCGCGCTGGGCTTCGTCATTTTCGCGCTCGCAGCCACGTTCTCTGCCTTTGGTGCCGATCGGGCCGCTGCCGCTGGCGCCCGCCATAAGCCCGGTGTCACGCGCGCGAAGCCAAAGCCGAAGCCGCTCGGGCCGAGCGTGACCGCGACCGTCGACACCGCTCACCCCGGCGCCACCATTCCCCAAGACTTCCTCGGCCTCTCTTTCGAGATGTCGAGCCTGCCGCAGATGGCGCGCTACTCCAGCCGCGGGAACCTCGTCGCGCTGCTCCGCTCGCTCGGCACAGGGGTGCTCCGCTTCGGCGGCGTCTCCGCCGACACGCGCATCGCTTGGACCGACTCGCGCACGCCGCGCCCTGCTTGGGCCTCGGGCGTCGTTGATGCCGACGACTTCCGACAGCTCGCATCGCTCGCCGCCGAGAGCGGTTGGCATATCGTGCTCACGCTCGGGATCGTCCACTTCGAACCGAAAGCCGCCGCGCGCGAGGCCGCTGCCGCGAAGGCCGCGCTCGGCCCCTGGCTCCAGGCGTTCGAGCTCGGTAACGAGCCCAACTCTTACGCGATGCACGCGATGCGCGAAGAACCTTGGGGCCTTGACCAGTACAACGCCCAAGTTGCCGAATACCGCGCTGCGATCGAAGCCGTCGCTCCCGGGGTGCCGCTCTGGGGTCCCGACGTCTCGGGGTCCAGCGCATTTGAAACCTGGGGCACCGGCGAGGTGGTCGACCAGCATCCCAGCGTGCTCACCGGGCACCACTACCCGCTTGGCTGTGCACAGAAGAAACCTGTGCCTTCGGTCGCGAGCCTGCTGAGTGGGCCGATCTGGCGGCGCGAGGTCGGCTCGATGCGTCGCTACGTCTCGCTCTCTCAGTCCGCGGGTCTGCCCTTCCGCATGGACGAGACCAACTCCGTCTCCTGCGGTGGGGTCGCCGGGATCAGCAACACCTTCGCCTCCGCGCTCTGGGCTGCCGGCTATCTGCCCAAGCTCATGGGCTCCGGCGCCGTTGGCGTCAACATGCATGGAGCCGTCGGCAACTGCAAAGGCTATTCGCCGATTTGCGCCCCCGGGCCGCTCGAGCTGTCCACCGGCGAACTCGTAGCCCAACCTGAGTGGTACGCGTTGCTCATGGTGCGCGAACTCATTGGTATGCGGCCTCTTCCGCTCGCCGCCAAGCTGCGCGACACCACTGCCAACGTGCACGTCGCTGGCTTCCTTGCCGGGGATGGGAGCCTACGGATCCTCGCTGTTGACGACGATCCGCTCGGCAAGCCTGGGGTTTCGTTGCGGCTCAAGCTTGGGAGCGGGTATCCCAATGCCAGCACGCTCGCGCTTACTGGGCAGTCGCTCAAGGCGCTCACCGGTACTGAACTTGGGGAAAGCGAAGTTGAAGCAAATGGGACGTGGGCGCCGCGGCGGTTTGGGCGCGCGGCGTCGAGCGGTGGGGTGATCTCGGTGAAACTCGCTGCCGCGAGCGCCGTGCTCGTCAGTGTCGCGCCGCCGGCTGCTTGAGTGGCGCCGACGCTGGGTCAGCGCGCCCCGTGCGGTCCGCTCGACTGGCGCGCAGCACCTCATCCCACGCCGTACCGCGCTTTGAGGCGGGGACCGTGACACTCCCCGCGAGTTCAAGGAACTGTGGCGTTTTCGTGATCACCTCACGAGATAGTAAGGACGATGGTCCCCGGGATGGGCGCGGCGGGTTTCGAACCTGCGACCTCTCGCGTGTGAAGCGAGCGCTCTCCCACTGAGCTACGCGCCCTAGGCCCCTTGAGTCTATTGAGCTGCGCTTGACTGCGTCCCTGCTCGCGCGCCCTCGACCTCGGGTTCTCTGCGAGTGCCGGCCCGCCGTGCGCGGCTCTCTTGCCGTCACGCCTTCTCGCGGACCCGTGTATTCCAGCCGACGCCTAGAGTGCCCCCTCATGCTCGTCGTGCGCAAGCCGTTTCCGCCGCTCCCGCGCTCGCGCCCGCACGCATCGATGCGCCTTACGCGACTCCCGCTCCTGACTTTCGCACTGCTCGCCGCGGTCCTCACTCTTACCGCCTGCTCCACAAAGGGCGGCGGCGCAGCGGGCGACTTCACCCCGCGCGTCAAGGACACGCTGACGGTCGCCACGGCCCAGATCCCGGACCCGGGCATGTGGTATGGCACATTCGCCCACCCGACCGGCGGCTTCGAATACGCGCTCGCGCAAGCGTTCGCGAAGCGCTTCGGTCTCGCGAAGGTCAAGGTAGTCCAGGTGCCGTTCCACGAACTGGTCCGCGGCCACCTCGGCGGCGCTGACCTCGCGCTGTCGGACATCACGATCACCGAAGAACGCGCGGAGCATCTGGACTTCTCTACCTCCTACCTCGCAGCTCCGCCCGCGATTGTCGTGCGTCCCGGAACGGAGGTCCCCGACGTGAAGGCGGCGCGCGACCTGCACTATGCAGTGCAGCACGACACGACGCTGAGGGAAGCCTTGGAAGAACAGATCGAACCGACGAGGAAATCGCTGCTGTTTGAGCTGCAGAGCGAAAAGCTCGCGGCATTTGAAGACGGGCGCGTCAATGCGGTGCTGCTGGATCTGCCAATCGCACTTGCATACGCGCGGGAATCACCGCGCAAGTTTGCGGTGGCGGCGCAGCTGTCGAGCGAAGCGAACCTCGGCGTCGCCCTGCCGTCGGGCTCGGACAACGTCGAAGCCGTCGACACCGCGATCCGCGCTTTGCAGGCCGAAGGCGAGATCGATCGCCTTGGCAGGCGCTGGCTACACGCGAACATCGAAGAAGGCGAAGCCACCGACATCCCCGTTCTAAGGACCGAGGAATAGCTCGATGCTGCCGGCGCTCATCGAGATCTCCACGCCGAAAGGGGCTCCCTACGAGTTCCTGGTCGTCTTCGCCGTGCTGCTCATCGGTCCGGTGCTGTTCCGCCGCGCGGGCATCCCCGGGATCATCGGCCTGCTCGTCGGCGGCTATGTGATCGGGCCGCACGGCCTGTCGCTGATCGGCGCGGGGAACAACACGCTGCCCGATCTCGGCCAGCTTGGGCTGCTCTACTTGATGTTTGTCGCGGGCGTCGAGATCGACCTAAACCTGCTGCTCAAATACCGCCGCTCCGCCGTGACGTTTGGGCTGCTGACGTTCATCTTCCCGTTCGTCCTCGGCACCGTGGTTGGTCTCGCGCTCGGCTGGGAAACGCTCGCAGCGATCCTGCTCGGCTCGCTGCTGGCCTCACACACGCTGATTACCTACCCCGCGATCAAAGAGGCCGGGCTGGCCTCCGATCCCTCTGTGGCTACCGCGGTCGGCTCGACCGTGCTGACCGACACGCTCGCGCTGATCGTGCTCGCAGTCGTGGCGGGCTCGGCTGGCGGGCACAAGTCAACGGCCGACGTCGCGGTGCAGATCGTCGTGGGCATGGGCGTGCTCACCGCCTACGCCCTCTACGTCCTGCCGCTGCTCGCGGGTTGGGCGTTTCGCTGGTTCGGGACCGAGCGGTCGGTCCGCTACGTCGTCGCGATTACGGCCTTTCTCTCCGCGGCCACGGTCGCGGAGCTGTTCGGCATCGAGGGGATCGTCGGCGCCTTCTTCGCCGGGCTGGGGATGAACCGGCTCGTGCCGAATGAGGGGCAGCTCATGGACCGGATCGAGTTTTTCGGCGGAGCCGTCTTCATCCCCGTGTTCCTCGTCTCCGTCGGGTTGATCCTCAACCCCTCGGTAATGGGCAGAGGTGAAACGCTCGGGCTAGCGGGACTGTTCATCCTTGCCTGTCTCGGCGGCAAGCAGATCGCCGCGATGATCTCGGCCCGCTTGTTCCACTTCAGCCGGGCGCAGGCAGGGCTGCTGTTCTCCCTGAGTGCCGCGCAGGCCGCGGCGACGCTCGCGGCGACCGTGATCGGCTTTCAGCTCGGGCTGTTCAGCAGCACCGTCGTGAACGCGGTGCTCGTGCTGATCCTCGTGAGCGTGCTCGCCTCGACGCTGGCCGGTACTCGCGCTTCCGAGCGCGTCGCGATGCCCGTGGGTCCGCGGCCGCTTGGCAAGCGCGTCGTCGTCGGCGTGCTCGACCCCGATCACGCGCTCGGGGCGCTCACGTTCGCGCACCGGATCGCACGCGCCGACGGCGGCGTCGTGCACCCGCTACTTGTCGTGCCCGAATCCGCGCCGTTCGCTCCCAAGCAGGCGCTCGCCCGCCTTGGCGAGGTGGTTGCTGCAGCCGGAGTCGATGGCCAGGTGATGACGATCGTCGATCGCTCCGTGCTTCATGGAGCGCTACGCGTGGGGCGCTCGCAGGAAGCGACACTTGTGCTCGTCGCTGAGCCTGGGGCTGAACTGCCTTCCGAGCAGGGGCAGGCTCAGGATGGGCTGGCCTCCGCGGACGGGCACGTGCCCGCGGATGATGGCGCGGGCCGCGCTCCGCGGCCCCTCGCCCCCGGCGCGGGCGCCGAGCGCGAGCAGGCCCCGCCGCCCGTGGCGCTCGTGCGCGGCACCGCGAGCAGGCTTGGGGCCGTGCGCATGCGTCTGGAAGACGAGGAGCTGCAGACCGGCTCGCTCGCTGGAGAGCTGGCCCGGCGCGTGTCGAGCGGCGCCGCGCAGAAGCTCGAGGACGATCACCCCGACTGGGGCGAGCTGCTTGCACCCGGCGACGTCACGTTCGTCTCCAGCGAGCTGGGGGAGACCCTCGCGAAGTTGCCGAGCGCCCACGACGGCCTCGTGGTCAGCACCGTCGCGGAGTGGGTCATCCGCGAGGAGTCCGCGGGCGACGAATCGCCCGACGTGCCCAGCGATATCCAAACGGTCTAGCGACCGGCCGCTGGCACATGCGATTCTGGTTGCTCAGACCTGAACGATCACCTTGCCGGTGTTGCCGCCCGTGAAGAGCAGGTTCAGAGCGTCGGGCGCGTGCTCGAGTCCCTCGACGATGTGCTCGGAAGACTTCAGCTTGCCTTCGCCCAGCCAGCCCGCGAGATCTTGACGAGCCTGGTCGAGACGGTCGAAGTAGTCGAGGATCAGAAAGCCCTCCATCCGGCCACGCTTGACGATCAGGTTCGAGCTGTTGACGATGCCGACGCTGCCGCGTCGGTCGTTGTAGCTGGCGATCGCGCCGCACAGCACGATCCGCCCGCGCAGTGCGAGCTGAGCGAGGCAGGCATCGAGGATCTCGCCGCCGACGTTGTCGAAGTACACGTCGATGCCGTCGGGCGCGGCTTCGCGCAAGCGCGCGGCGACGTTCTCGTTCTTGTAGTCGATCGCCTCGTCGAAGCCGAGGTCCTCGACGATGTGGCGACACTTCTCGGGGCCGCCCGCGATACCGATCACCTTCCCGGCCTGCTTGATCTTCGCGATCTGTCCAACGGTCGAGCCGGTCGCTCCGGCGGCGCCGCTGACCACGACGACGTCGCCCTCTTTCGGCCGTCCTACGTCAAGTAGGCCGAAGTACGCGGTCGTGCCCGTTACCCCGAGGACGCTCAGGGCGACCGTCGGCGAGACGCCATCCGGCAGCGCCTGATAGCCAGTGGCCTGGCTCGCGATCACGTAGTCCTGCCAGCCCGTGAAGCCGAACACCAGCTGACCTGGCTTGTAGTCCTCGGTGTTGCTCTCGAGGATCTCGGCGATCCCCCCGCTGCGCACGACTTCGCCGAGCTCGATCGGCGGCAGGTAGCCGGGTGCGTCATCCATCCACGTGCGGATCGTCGGGTCGATCGAGAGATAGCGCACGCGAGCCAGTGCCTCTCCCTCGCCGGGCGTGGGCGCGTCCACCTCTTCGATGCGCACCGTGCTCGCATCGACCATCCCCGTTGGGCGCTCGGCCAGGATCATGCGGCGGTTGCGGTCGGCCATCTCGTTCCCCTCTCAGTTCGCTATGCGGCGTCGGGCGGCGCGCGTGGTGGCCATCTTAGTGGCGGCTCTGAAAGGGCGTCATCGCTCGGCCGAGACGCCGCCGCTTGTCCCGGGCAGCGGACGGGCGATCAGCTTCCGAGCCGCACACCGGGGTGCGGGTGGAGCCGATCGGTGGCTTCCGAGTAGTTCTCCGCGAGCGTTGTTACAGCAGCCCGCGGGAGCGCCGCGCCAAACGCCGCTGGACCACCCAGCTTTTCATAGCCCGCGAGCAGCTTCTTCCCGATCTGCGCAAGTGCGAAATGCCCGTCGTAGATGCTCTCGATGTAGAGCGGTGCGTTCGCGCGCGCGAAGCGGGCATTCGCCGGGGAAGCGGTCTCGATCTGCGCGACGCTTGCCCCGAGCATCTGCCAACCGCGCGTCGAGAGCAGCGCATAGCTGCGAAAGACCCCGGCTAGCTGGGCCGCCGGTCCGGTCAGCTTGCGTGCCTGGGCTTCGCCGAAAGGGGCCGGCAGCGGCAGGTGCGTCGCACGGGCAGTCGCCAGGCGCGCCTGTGGCGCGCGCGAGACCAGTGCAATGTTCGTGGGCAAGCCGTTTGCGACGAGTGGCCAGGCCGCTTTTGTCGCTGTGACCTCGTGTGCCACGGGCGACCGCACAGCGGCGAGCGTTCGGCTCACAAGCACGAAGTCTTCGCGCTGCAGCTTCAGCGCCGCGGGGTTGGTGCTCTGGGTCGATCCGCCCCCGCACCCAGCGAGAACGAACGCCGGCGCGCAGAGAAGCACGCCGGCTAGCAGCAACCCCGACGAGCAGCGGTCCAGCGGACGCCTGCCCAGCGCGAGCCTTAGGAGCCGGTGCCGAGCAGATCGACCACGAACACGAGCGGAGCGTTCGGGGGAATCGTCGGCGGTGAGCCCGACTTGCCGTAGGCGAGTTCGGCGGGGATCACCAGCTCGCGACGACCGCCCACCTTCATCCCTGCGACGCCCTGGTCCCAACCCTTGATCACCGCGCCCTGTCCGAGCTTGAACTGGAACGGTTCTTTGCGTTTCCACGACGCGTCGAACTCCTTGCCGCCTTTGTAGAGGACGCCCACGTAGTTGACCGTGACGGTTTCGCCGGCTTTCGCTTCCTTACCGGTCCCCGTGACGAGGTCTTTCTTTTCGAGCTTCGTCGGCGGTGGTCCCGTCGGCGGGGTCACCTTGGGTTCGGTCGCGAGCGGACCGCTCGTCGGTGTCTTCGCGACCTTCACTTCACCCGCTTTTGCGAGCGCTTCGTCGGACTTGTTCTCAATGCCGACGCCGATTGAGCTTGAAGAGCTACTGCCGCCGCAGCCGGCGATCAATCCGGCCGCGGCGAGCGCCGAGAGGCCGAGCAGGATGCGCGAGCGCCCGCGCGTGAGTCGTGGAGAGAGTTCTGAGAGGTTGGTCACGGTCGCGCAGCCTAACGGACATCGCTCGCGCACGCGCAAGCCGTTTTTCGCTGACCCTCGCCGGACGCTAGGATCTCTCGCGGACCGTGCTAGGCGGGGAGGTAGCGGTGCCCTGTATCCGCAATCCGCTCTAGCGGGGCTGAATTCCCTTTCGAGGGGTTTCGCTCCGGTCGCTCCGCAGTCCGGGGCGTCGATGGTCCGGGTCCCGCGCGGTGTCGGCTTGTGAACCAGGTCAGGTCCGGAAGGAAGCAGCCTTAAGCGATCCCCGGCAGGCGCAGCGGGCGCTCCCGGGCCGGAGTCGCGGACGGCGACAGGCGTCCGGTAGGCGCTGCCTCGACGAGGGGTGCACGGTCCATTAATAGGAGCAGTGCTGGAAGATCAGCCACGTATGTGTGGCGTGCGCCTCGACAAAGCCGGGCGGCACGCTCACGGGCAGGTGCGGATCGTGAGGGTCGAGCACGTAGTCATCTTCGACCTCTTTGCTCGCGGGATCGATGTACTGCCCGGATGAGATCGTCTTGCTCTGCGCGCTGATCACGTTCGCGGGGCTCGTTTCCAGATACAGCGCGAGTAGCGGCACCGGAGCGTGGTTGGGCACGCCCACGGGCCCGCAGCGCAGGTTGATCCGGCCGTCTTCCGCGAGCGCGATCAGGTCGTCTTGGATCGTCTGCTGGCGCGCGAGTTTGTGCATTTCCCGGTGCGTGCTTTTGAGCTGCGCGGGCGTGTAGGCGAGCAGCGCGACGACCACGAGCGCGCCAAGTGCGATCCATGGCCGTCGCCGGGGATCGCCCACGTCCAACCGCGTCCAGCCGAAAGCGCCCGCGCCGCAGAAGACGCAGAGGATCGCTGCGGTGAGGAAGGCGTAGCGGGTGTTGATCGGCAGGCCCGCGGTCGCGACGAGCACGAACACCAGCGCCGCAAGGAGGCCAACGCACGCGGCGAGCATCGCACGGCGGCGCAGCCACAGCAGCGAGAGTACGCCGCCTATTGCCGCCCCCACGAGCACGGGCACGCGCAGGATCTCGCCGATCCGCCTCGGCACATACTCGGGCACATTGGCGATTCCCGTGACGCGATCCAGCGCGTGCGCGGTGTGGCGTGTGTTCGTCAACGACCACAGCGGATCGCCCGTGACCGCAAGGTCACTGAGGACCCAAACGAGCGGCGCACAGGCCGCGAGTAGCGCGAGCCCTGCGAGCTCGAGACGCGAGCGAGGCTCGTCGATTCGCCCACGCGCGCGGAGCGTGTCGATCAACAGGTAGAGCCAGTAGAGCGCCGAGAACGCCCACGCCTCTGGACGTAGCAGCCCCGCGAGCACGAGCAGCACGAGCACCGGCGCGCCCGCGGGACGGTGCTCGTGCACGCGCCTGCGCGCCTCGACCAGCACGGCCGCGAGTACGAACAGCAGGTAAGGGATGTCCACATAGGCGCGCACCCCGTAGGAGAGCACCGGCACGCGCGTGAGCAGCAGCAGCGCGGCGAGGATCCCCGCCGCACGCCCGAACCACAGTTCGCCCAGCCGGAATAGAGCCCAGGCACAGCCGGCGAGCGCGAGGAACCCGAGCGCCACGGCGATGTCCTCCACCGCTCGTGCCGGCAGCGGCGAGAGCACCAGGCCCAGCAGCTCGACCAACGGATGCGGGGTGGGGGCGATTGCGACTTCGTACGCGGGCGTTTCCCCGCGCGCGAGCTGGCCGCCCCAGGCGAGTGCGTACAGCGTGTCGTAGTTGGCAAAGCCCACGCCGCAGAGCAGCCACAGCAGGGCGGCCAACGCCGCAAGGAGCCCCGCGACGGCCGCGTTCGCCGGTCTGACGATACGCGCCGTGGCGCGCTTGATCCGCGCTCTCACGAGCGCGCACGCTACCCGCTGGAGCGGGCGCGGCGAGCCGCGCAGCCGTGGGTAGACTCAGCCACAGGTGTCAGCCCAGCAGTCTCCACAACCGGCCGAGCAGTCCTCACAACAACAGCCTTCGCTGTACCGCAGGCATCGGCCCCGCACGTTCGCCGACGTGGTCGGCCAGGAGCCGGTCGTGCGCACGTTGCGTCACGCCGTCGAACGCGACAAGGTCCACCACGCGTACCTGTTCGTGGGCTCGCGCGGCACGGGTAAGACCTCAATGGCAAAGATCCTTGCGGCGTGCCTGAACTGTGAGCGCGGCCCCACGATCGATCCCTGCGGGGAATGCGAGTCCTGCCTGTCGATCGCCCGCGCGTCCTCGCTGGATGTGATCGAGATGGACGCGGCCTCGAACAACTCGGTCGACGACATCCGCGAGTTGCGCGACAGCGTCGCCTACGCGCCGGTGAGCGGCAAGCGCAAGGTCTACATCCTCGACGAGGCGCACATGCTCTCGACCGCGGCCTGGAACGCGTTCCTAAAGACGCTCGAGGAGCCACCGCCGAATACGGTGTTCGTGCTCGCGACGACCGAGGCACAGAAGGTGCCCGCGACGGTTGTGGACCGCTGCCACCGCTTCGACTTCCATCGCCCGACGGTCGAGCAGATCGCGAGCGTGGTGCGTCGCGCGGCGCAGGCCGAGCAGATCGAGATTCCCGCCGAGGCGGTCTCTGCGCTGTCGCGCTCAGCCACGGGCAGCTTTCGCGACGCACTCGGCACCCTCGAGCAGCTCGTCACCTATAGCGGCACCCAGATCGCACTGGAGGACGTGCTCGCGGTGCTCGGGGTCGCTGATGCGCGACTGCTTGGGGGCATGGTCGACGCGGTCGCGCAAGGCGACTCCAAGCGCGCGCTCACGCTGCTGGCCGAAAGTGCCGAGCAGGGACGCGACGCGGCCTCGTTCGCGGGTGATCTGGAGATCCATGCCCGCGAGCTACTCGTTGTTCAGACACTTGGCGAGGTACCAAGCGAGCTCTCGCTCACGCCCGAGGCCGACGCGGCTTTGCAAGCGCAGGCCGAGCGCGTTTCAGGTGCGGTGGTCGTCTCGCTGCTCGAGGCGATCGGCGGAGCGATGGAGGCGGTCCGCGCGGGCGCAGACGCGCGCACGCGCCTGGAGCTCGCGCTGGTCAAGGCAGCCAAGCCCGAGGTCGACACTTCGTTGCGCGCGCTACTCGCGCGGATCGAGAGGCTGGAGCAGGGAGGGGGTACGAACATCAGCGCCGTCGCCGCTGAGCGCGAGCTCGCGATGCCGGCCCGCGAGCCGAGCGCGCCGCTCGACGACACGCCGCCCGTCTCCGCTGAGACGCCGCCTGCCTCCCCCGAGGCGGCGCCTGACCCCGCGCCCGAGCCCGAGCCCGAGGCGGCGGTCGAGGTAACGGTCGAGGCGATCACCGCGGCACCACAGCGAGGGAGCGCGACTGCGACTGCGGCCGAGCACGACACGTCGACCGCACAAGCGATCGCCGAGGACCTCGCGCCGTTGCTCTCGTGGTGGCCCGCGGTCGTCGAGGTGGTGCGCAAGGAAAACGGGCTGCTGGGCGCATGCATCGAGGAGGCCCGCCCGGTAGAGGTGAAGGGCGAGGACCTGACGGTCGCCTTCTCGACGACGGCGCCGTTCCTGAAGAAGAAGGCCGAGAACCCTGACAACCGCGCGGCTGTGACGGCGGCTCTGCAGGACGTGACGGGTCGTCGCTGGCGTCTCTCCTACGAGCTGCAGGAGCAGCTCGCGGGCGCCGAGGATGATGGACCGCTGAGCGAAGAGGACTGGTTGAAACGCTTCATCGACGAGTTCGACGCCGAGGAGCTCCCGATCGATGGGAGTGCGCCCGAGGCAAATGGAGCGGAGGCGAACGGGGACGCGAACGGGGCCGAGGCAAGCGCGAGCGAGAACGACGCGGCCGGCGAGGCCGCCGTGACAAACGACCAGGGAGAGGTTTGAGAGATGCCCAAGCAGCCGCGCATGCCGAACATGCAGCAGATGATGCAGCAGGTCCAGAAGATGCAGCAAGACATGGAGGTCGCGCAGGAGCAGCTGAAGAACGAGGTCGTCGAGGCCTCCGCGGGCGGCGGGATGGTCACGGTGAAGATCTCGGGCGACCTCGAGGTGAAGTCGATTGAGATCGACCGCGAAGCGGTCGATCCTGACGATCTCGAGATCCTCTCGGACATGGTGCTGGCCGCGGTGAACGAGGCGTTGCGCATGGCCCAGGACCTCGCGGCGAAGAAGCTCGGTGGAGCCTCGGGTGGGCTCGATCTTGGCGGGCTCGGACTTCCGGGGCTGTGAGCGAGTCCTACGCACCTCCCGTCCAGCGGCTGGTTACAGAGCTGTCGAAGCTGCCGGGAATCGGCAGCCGCACGGCGCAGCGCCTGGCCTTCTTCATCCTGCGTTCTTCGGGTGAGGACGCGCTCGCGCTGGCCGAGGCGATCCGCGAGGTCAAGGAAAAGATCGGCCTTTGCGAGGTGTGCTTCAACCTGACCGACGAGGCACGTTGTCGAATCTGCCAGGACTCCCGGCGCGACCACGGTGTGATCTGCGTGGTCGAGGAGCCCAGCGACGTGATCCCGATCGAGCGCACGCACGAGTACCAGGGCGTCTACCACGTGCTTGGCGGCGCGCTCTCGCCGATCGAAGGCGTGGACCCCGAGGATCTGAAGATCGCCGAGCTGTTCGCTCGTGTACAGGGAGCAAACGGAAACACGCCTGAGGTGCGTGAGGTAGTGCTGGCGACGAACCCGACCACGACGGGGGAGGCGACCGCGCTACATATTGCCGATGAGCTTCGCTCACGCGCCCCGGCGCTCGCGGTGACGCGCCTCGCGAGCGGGCTGCCCGTGGGCTCGGATCTCGAGTACGCGGACGAGATCACGCTCGGCAAGGCCTTCGCGGGCCGCCGCTCTCTCTGATCGCGAATATCCTGCGCGCGATGGCCAGCACGATCGTGATGAAGTTCGGCGGCACCTCGGTCGCGGACGCCGAGCGCATCAAGCGCGCGGCTAAGCGGATCGTCGAGAAGCGCGAGCTAGGACACCGCGTGGTCGCGGTGCTCTCCGCGCGGGGCAAGACGACCGATGAGCTGATCGGGATGGCCGAGGAGGTCTCGCAGGCGCCGGACCCGCGCGAGATGGACATGCTGCTCTCGACGGGCGAGCGGATCTCCTGTGCGCTCTGCGCGATGGCGATCAACGACTTGGGCCACCGCGCGATCTCGCTGACCGGCTCGCAGGCGGGCATCGTTACCGACGAGTCGCATACGAAGGCGCGGATCATCGACGTCCGCGCCGACCGGATCAAGGACGCGCTCGCCGAGGACAACGTCGTGCTGGTCGCGGGCTTCCAAGGCGTCTCGGGGACTGCTCGTAACGTAACGACGCTCGGGCGCGGGGGCTCAGACACGACCGCGGTTGCCGTCGCTGCCGCGCTGAACGCCGAGGTCTGCGAGATCTACACCGACGTCTCGGGCGTGTTCACCGCCGACCCGCGGATCGTCCCAGACGCGCGCAAGCTGCCCGCGATCTCCTTCGAGGAGATGCTCGAGATGGCGGCCTCGGGCGCCGGCGTGTTGCAACTGCGTTCGGTCGAGTACGCGCGCAACCACGGCGTGCGCATTCATTGTCGCTCGTCGTTTGAGGAGTCGCCCGGTACCGTTGTCGTCGCAGAGGGAGAAACCATGGAGCAGCCGCTGATTACAGCCGTGACCCATTCGACGTCCGAGGCCCGGGTGACGCTGATCGGCGTCCCCGACAAGATTGGCGCCGCCGCGCGGATCTTCGGTGCGCTCGCCACCGCGAACATCAACGTCGACATGATCGTGCAGAACGAACCCGCGGCTGAGGGTGGGAGCGCGGAGATCTCCTTCACCGTGCCGCGCGAGGACATGCGCACCGCTCGTGCTGCTCTTGAGCCGCTCGCGGGCGACGCCTTCCTCGAGATGACCGCCCACGAGGAGATGGGCAAGGTCTCGATCGTCGGCGCCGGCATGCGCTCGCACCCCGGCGTAGCCGCGAAGGTGTTCGACGTGCTCGCCCAAGAACAGGTCAACATCGAGATGATCTCCACCTCGCCGATCAAGATCTCCTGCGTGATCGACCGCGATCGCGTGCCTCAGGCGGTGCAGGCGCTACACGGCGCGTTCGACCTCTCCGGGCCGGGGACCGTCGGCGAGGAAGAGCCGTTCAAGCCGCGCCCCGTGCTGTAGGCAGCGGTCCCAAGGGGTCGCAAAGCCTGCGATCGGCGATGGCCCCTCCCGGCACACCCTTCGCAAACCTGCGCATACCTCAGCGACACTAGGCAGCGTGGCCACGACGTGTAAAAAGACCGCGCTGTGCGAGCAAAAGCAGCAATAGATATGCAACACTTCGCTGCCTTCGAGAGTCATGGATGACGAACATGCGCGTAGTTAGACGACCTCGCAAATACGTAGCCAAGCACTGGATGCTCGTGCTCCGTCCGCTGTTTGCTTACAACTTTGCGCGCGATGCCTACGTGCTGCGCGGCGTAGGGCGTCAGGTAGGACCCGTGCTGCGCGTCGAGCGGCGCGCGCACAATGAACGTGACCGCCGCCCGCGGGCCGATCGCCCTTGGCGTGAGTTGCCGGAGGGCCTCGAGGCGGGCGACAGCGTCGATCGGCGCTGGGCCAGGGCCTAGATCAGCGGGCGGCAAAGGGGAAGGTTGTGCCGGGCGCTTGGGGGGCGCCCGGCTCAGCCTTGTTCATCCAGCGAGCGCTGCAGGCGCTCGAGCACCCGCACCACCCGTAGTCCGCTCGCGCCGTCCGAGCGCGGCGAGGCGCCGCTGCGCAGGCACTCGATGAAGTGCTCGCACTCCAGGCGCAGCGGCTCAGCGTTGGGAATCGCCGGCGAGAAGACATCGCCCGAACGGGCGATGTATTCGCCCCACGAACGCGCCTGCTCGTCGATCGCCTTGTCGTAGATCGAGAGCTTGCGCTCGATCAGCATGTCGTCGAACGTCGCCATTCGCTTGTCGCCCACGACCGTGAGCCGCCGCTCCTTGTGGGGGTCAAGCCATGAGAGGTGCAAGTGCCCGACGATGCCCGAGGGGAAGCGCAAGAAGCAGAACACCACGTCCTCGACTCCGGGCTGCACGTAGGAGGCTCCCTCGGCGATGGACTCCTCGGGCTCTTCGTCGATCAGGTGCAGTAGGACCGAGACGTCATGCGCGCCAAGGCTCCAGAGCGCGTTCTCGTTCGTCCGCACGACGCCGAAGTTCACGCGGTTTCCATACAGGTAGTGCAGCTTGCCGAGCTCATCGTCATCCACGAGCTGCTTTAGCTGAGTGACCGCGGGGTGGTACTCGAGCAGGTGCCCCACCATCAGCGTCCGTCCCGCCTCGGCTGCCGCCGCAACCGCAGCTTCGGCGTCAGCGGCGTTT
>Ga0335073_10001017_pt1 | contig 37101 bp, 33 predicted proteins | sample Lox_Sample_22_FD_207093 | JGI IMG/M metagenome (GOLD analysis project Ga0335073, IMG submission 207093) | Soil microbial communities from Loxahatchee National Wildlife Refuge, Florida, United States - Lox_Sample_2.2 | ecosystem: Environmental > Terrestrial > Soil > Wetlands | place: USA... | reverse complement strand
GCTCCGCGCAGGCCTTCTCACACTGCTTGCAGTCGATGCACAACGTTGCATCGTAAAGGATGCCCTTGCTCATAATGGAAATGCCCCCTGGAGCGACCTTCCTCCCTTGGGAAGGCGATACGGTTGGTGATCCGGGAATCTGCCGTTTGGCTCATGGCTCGCTCGGACCTTAAGGAGCGCATGGTCCCATCGCGAGAGGTCACAGCACTGGCGGGCAGTCATCCGAGGCATCTGAGCCAAAGGACGGAACTTTGATGCCCTCGAACTGTGTAAAAGTTCAGCAGGGATGACCACGTCAGAGATGAATCCTTCCGCGTAGTCCTTGGCCCACTTGAAGATTGCACGAGAAATTCAACGATTCCAGTGAGTTTCGGCACCCTAATAGGTGACCGTCATCACCCCGTGCTGTAAGTACTTTCAGCTGTAAATTTCTGAAACAGTACCAAAAACGGCTCAGGCCCCGGTCATCGATAACCGGGGCCTGAGCTTGATCAAAACCGATTGGGAAAGAGGGTAACCCAATCAAGTCAGGAAGAATTCGCGGGTGATATCCGTCCACTTGGTCGTGGGCATTTGCACCGTCAGGTCATGCATGGCCACGCCGCCATCTTGCGCCACTGCCCCAGCGAGCGCCGGAATCCGCATCTGCAAGCGGCTGGAAGCTTCTGCCATCCACTTGCGCGCCAAAGTGCCATTCAGGAGGTTGCGGAAGCTAGTGGGGAGATCGGGCGAAAGGACGGATACAAACCAACCCTGTCCATAAGGATCTTTGTTCAGCGCGCCGGCGTCCGAAAGCAGCGCTTCGTTAACGCTAGTCACTTCGCCTTCCACCGGGGAGACCAGTTCCGTCTTTTGGCCATCGCGTGTCAAGCTGGCGAATTTCTGGCCTTGGCGAATCCACTGGCCACGCTTCGGCAGAGTAATTTCGTCTATCTTGCCAACCAAGCGAGCACCAAAATCATCGATTCCGACGCGAACCAACGTCGGGCTCTCCTGCAACGCCCAGGTGTGGCCGGGGTGATAACGGCGATTGTCGGGCAACTCAAATCCAGCAACGATCGTGGGCAGGACACGCGGGGCGACCGATGCAGCTTCTTCCCGAGCGGCGGCGGTTTCTCTGGCTTCTTTACCTTTTCTCACGTAGTCGATGGTGAGAAAGATGGCGAACATGGCGAGCATCAGAATGACTGTCATAAGGCCTCCTCTTTTGGCCGTGGTTCCTAATTTCTGATTCTCTATAAGGGCAACTGCTTGGCCAAAGCCCCACGAGCTCGCAACGTCGCTGCAACCTATTCAAAAAAAAAACGTTAGACGCGTTGCAAGCGTGCCGCAATAGGCGCGGGCGAAACAGGATTTGTTGTGTTTCTCAACGACGCAAAGCGTGAATACTTCAACAGGTCGCGTAAGTCATAGAGAAGACGTCAAATAAAAACACAAATGGGGCAGATAGAAAAGACAACAGCACTGTAAAACGATTCAACAGTCTGCTGGTGGTTTATCGCAATTACGGCCTAACTATCTTCTCGCTCGATGAAATTGTTCGAATTCCAGGGCCACACATGCTGCTGTGCCTCTGTCCGCTCGGGGCAGGCGAGTTGAATACTCAAGCCATCTGTGGCTGTTGGGTACCAGCAGTCACTGAGCCATCTTACTGAACGGGATTGGCGTGGAAGTATTGTTCGAGCCCGGAGTCGACTTCCTGCACGCTTTTCTGGACATTCTTGTCCATCGCCTGAACGAAGGCAATTACGCTCTTTTCTGAGGCCGGCTCGTCGTGACGGTACGAGTAGTTCCATACCGTCCGCCCGGTTTTGCGGTCGCGCATGTACACGATGTAATCCAGGCGGGCCACCACGCTCGAAGGGGAATCCACTTCCTTGAAATCGTACAAGTGACCGCCAAGAATAAACCGGCCGTTCGGATCCGAGCGAACCGTATACACCCCCTGGAAGCGGCCGGTGGAACGCAACCCGCGCACCAACGCATTCTGCATAATCTCGACGGGCGAATTGGCCCAACGGGAAAATTCGTAGGTCCCCATTTCTGGGGTGTCGAATCCGTAGACAATCTTATCGTCCATATAGAGCGGGGACGCCTCGAAAGTGCGCACCATCAGTGAAGCATTCATCGCGTCAGATGCGACGGAGTTTTGGCTGGGGTAGCTCAACGCGTAGTATTTGATCGGCCGCGGGGCACCGCAAGCCGCGAGCAGGACTGCAAGAACCAGGCATCCCGGCAGCATACGCGCATGGTTAGAAAGGACGGAGCCACGACCAACACGAGTCATGCGGGACAGACGGAAGACGGAATCGCTCATGGCTTCTCTCCAGGCTTACGGTCACGCGGCATCGCGGGATTTATCAAAACTTCCGGATGCGTCTTGATGGAATCGGTAAACTGTTTCAAATTCTCGGATACGATACGCAGGTTATTCAGGATTTCCCCGATATTGTAGTCGTTGTCATCCAACAGCCGTTGGACTTGCGCTGTAAGAGCAGCAACATTATCCAGTGACTCGTGGAGTTTGATCACCGAAGCTCGAATATCCGCGCGATTCTCATCCACGACTCCGTCGACCTTTTTCAGCGTGCCATTGGCTTGGTCCACGGTCTGCTTAATCTGGTCCAACAAGGGGCTTAGTTTCTGCGCCGCGACATTCACGTTGCTAATGGTGCTTTTAATTTGCGGCCGGTTCTCTTGCAACATGCCGCGGAGATTATCGAGGGAGGAGGCAACGTTCGCGCGATTCCTGTCGTTAAGGAGATCATTTACTCGATCAATGGTGACTTTCAGCTGAGTGACCCGGTCATTCAGATTCGTCAGTAACTGTTTGGCTTGTGGAGTGAGCTGGTTGATTTCCGCGGTCAGGTCGTTAAAGCTGACGTAAGCATCGGAAGGAAGCAAGGCGCCATCTGGTGCTCGGGGAGCACCCGCAGATCCAGCGCGAATTTCCAGGTGATTGTCGCCCAGTGGACTGAAACTGAGTATGGACACGTGGCTGTCGGTCTTCACCGGAATATCGTTCTTCACGCTAAAGGCCATATCCATGAGCGACGGGTCGCTGGAAACGATCGAGAGGTTTTCCACGCGCCCGATCTTCGGGCCGCCCTCGAAGCGTACCGTGGCACCAGGCTCGAGGCCAGCCGCGTTGTGAAATCTCGCGTGGAAAGTGCGCGTGGAGGTAGCAAACACGCCCGTCAGCGCGAACACGGTCACCACCAGCAAAATCGCGGCAATGACCACAAAAAGCCCCACGAACACTTGTTCATGCCTTGCTTGCATGCTCTACCTGCTCTTCCCCTGACTTTCTTCACCCCGCTTCGAGGATGGTTCCGTCAGCATTTGCAGATAATCCAATTCCTGGGCGACCGCCGGCTCGGGCACACGATCGAGAAACTGCCGAACTTTGGGATGCGTGCTTTTTTGCATTTCCTGGACCGTGCCCATGGCCACCAAATCCCCTTTATTGATCAGAACCATGCGGTCGGCGATTAAATAAGCGCTGGCGAGTTCGTGCGTTACCACGATGATGGTCATGTGAAACGCTTTTTTCAACTCGAGGATTAGCTGATCGATGCCTGCGGCAATGATGGGATCCAAGCCAGCAGAGGGCTCGTCAAAAAACAGAATTTCCGGATCCATCGCCAGGGCGCGCGCAACCGCGGCCCTCTTTTTCATGCCGCCGCTGAGTTGCGACGGATAAAAATCTTCATAGCCGGATAATCCGACTTGGTCGAGTTTCAATCGAACCATGATCTCTACCGTCGATGGTTCCAGTCGCGTATGTTCGACCAGGGGCAAAGCCACATTTTCTCCAACCGTCATCGATCCAAACAGAGCGCCGCCTTGAAACGACATTCCCAGTCGCGTGCGAATTTCGTTTCGTTCGTCTTCGGAAATCGCGAAGAAATTCTTGCCGCGAATCCATACCTCTCCGGAGGTGGGCTCTTGTAAACCAACCAGCGTGCGTAACAGGGTACTCTTCCCTGAACCAGAGCCACCCAGGATGACCATCGTTTCTCCGCGCTGCACATCAAACGAAATGCCATGAAGAATCTCGCGGCCGCCCTCGTAGCTGACGCGCAAATCCCGGATGGAGATCATCGGGCCCGTGAGCTCTGCTGCAGTCGGTTCGCTTGCTGGTTTATGGGCCATTGAGAGCTAGTCCTGTGCCAACACAAAGAACAGCATTGTAAAGACCAGGTCGACTAAAATCACAAGGAAAATCGAGACCACCACCGCCTTGGTTGTCGAACGGCCCACCTGTTCGGCGCCCCCACCGGTATTGAAACCTTCCTGGCAACCCACCGCGGTGATGGTAATGCCAAACATCAGGCTCTTGATCAGGCCGGTAATCACATCGCGAAAAAAGAGAGCGTCCAGGGAGGCCAGTATGTATCGCTGAAAGGTGAAGTCCGCCTTCAGCACACCGAACAGGGAGCCTCCCAAAATCCCCATGAAATTCGCCCAAATCGTCAGGCAAGGCAGCATCAGGATCATCGCCACGAATTTCGGCGCCACCAAGAAGCCGACCGGATCGATGGCCATGGTTTCCAGCGCGTCGATCTCTTCGGTCACCTTCATGGTGCCGATCTCTGCGGCAAACGCTGACCCTGACCGGCCAATTACAATCACGGCGGTGATCAAGGGACCCAGCTCGCGAGTCATGGAAATCGCTACGGCGCTGGCAACGAAACCCATGGCTCCAAAGCGCCGCAATTCGTAGGCCGCTTGTAGCGCCAAAATCAACCCAATAAAGAATGTGATTAGTGACAGGATAGGCAGAGCGCGAACCCCCGCTTCCATAGCCTGAGACACCGATTTCTGGATCCGCGCTGGCTTGCCTTGGAAAGGCGCAACGAACGTGAAATAGCCCGCGTGAAGAGCGAGCATCGTCAGCGAGCCCAGGTAGGACAGCCCGCCGAGCACGGCACTACCAATTTTTCGAATAAGTTCCAATCGAGCTACCGACCTGGTTCGAGGAATGTCTCATCGCCCTCAAGAACCGAGGGCCTGTTCTTCGCTGTCATAGATCTCGAAGATCTTCTGTAAGCGAGAAAGCTCCATCACTTCGCGCACCGAGGCGTTGAGCTCGTAAAGGATCAATCGCGCGCCATTATCGCGAGCGGCCTTCAGGCCTTCCACGAGTGAAGCAATACCCGAGCTGTCGATATAACGGACGTTCTTTAAATTCAGGAAGACACGACGAGTGTGCTTTTCTTTGATCTCGCCCAATAGGGCCTTGCGCATGGTTGGCGAATTGGCCAGGTCGATATCGCCGGAAATATCCAAGATGGCCGAACCTTCGGAATGGCGGGCAGCGATCTGCACGGTTTACTTTCCCCCTGTATGATGATCTGGCTTGGAAGGAGCCAGGTATTTCACCATGCGCAGCAAATTCCTACCGCTCTTGCGGCGGAATTCTACTACGTCCATGCTCTGTTTCATAAAATGAAGGCCCAATCCTCCCGGGCGAATTTCGTCCAACGGCCGGCCAGCCAGCTTTTTAGGGTTTATGGCAATACCCGAGTCGGACAGTTCAATCTCCAACCCCACCGGCTCTTTTTCGCCCGGACCGCCGTACAACCGCCGGCAGGTGATTTCGATGGGTAGGCCGCCACGGCCCTTATAAGCATGGCGAATCACATTGGCAAGCGCCTCGTCAACCGAGCGCACAATAGCACGGCAATCCGGTTCCTGAAAATGAGTCACCTCGCTGGCACGCTCGAGAGTGGAGCGCACCAGGCAAAGCGCTTCGGGATTACTTTCCAGGTACAAACGCATCAGTAACTCGGCGCGCGGTCGCGAGGCAGCTTGTTTCCGTTTCGCCGCTACTTTAGAAGAAGAGGACACCCGAGCTTCAGTCTCCTAGCCCCTGGAACATGAGACATTGCCATTTTCCAGGGCGGCTGACAACCAATTTTATTTCATCGAGTTTCGGGAAACTGTTCACCGTAGCGCTGCGAACAATGCTTTCTTCCAGCGCGCATTGTCGATGGTCCAGATAATCTCGGCCTTGTGCCCATCTCCGAGCGCTTGCTCCCACACCTGCCGATTCCGGTCGTCCGCCGTAACGTTCAGGCGATCGACCACAGTCATTCCCCGGGTCAGTTCGCTTTCGGTTGCTATATCCAGGAAGTGTTGTGAACGCGCGGTCACGATCGATGGATCCAGAGCCACCGCCATTGCTACGGGGTCGGGTAACGCGATGCCTTGTTGACCGGTTTGCAACAGAAAGGCTTGCTGAGCCGTGCTATTGCACTCGATCGCAAACAGAGCAATTGGATTGTCAAGACGTAGAACATATTCAATTTCCGACGCATTCACAACCGCGCCATCGCGGCTCAGATGCCAGCCGACCAACTCGATAGGCAAACCGCTTCTGACCACGATGCGCGCCGCCTCCGGATCGCACCAGATGTTGTATTCCGCCGCTGGCGTAACATTCCCTTCGCAGCACGGCGCTCCGCCCATGACGACGCAGCGCCTGACTTTCCGAGCAATGTCGGGGCGTTTCTGAAGGGCCATGGAGATGTTAGTCAGCGGGCCGAGTGTCACTATTTCCAGCGCTCCAGGATGTGCTTCCACGGTAGCGATGATCGTGTCGAGCGCGGGTATTCGTTCTGGATCCCGCTTGGGCGGCGGGTAATCATGATCGCTGAGGCCGTCGTTTCCGTGAAACCACTCTGCACCGCAGCGTTCGCGGCATAACGGCTTTTCCGCACCGGCATAGACTGGCACTGTCGAGCCGCACAACCCGGCAGTGTACAGAGCATTGCGGGTGGCTTGCTGAACCGGCACGTTACCGGCCACGGTGGTTATGGCCAAAACCTCAACCGCCGAGCTCCGCAAAGCCATGATGAGAGCGACCGCGTCGTCTGAAGCGGTATCTGTATCGATCAAAAATGGACGTTTCACGCACGGTAGCATAGCAAAAACTGAAAAAATTACACGATCCATGCCCGGACTCCCTTGTATCCAACCCCTACCAGGAAGCCCGTAGAAATTGTTTCCAGTATGTCCCCGATTGAAGTGCCGAGCAGTGCCGTCAGAAGCTAGAGGTTCACTCACGGAGCGCAGACTCAGCTTAACGCGCGGCTGGGAACACCTGGTTCCAGCAATCAAACGAAATGAAATCTACGTGACCTAGACATGGGATTGACTGACCGGATAACCAGTTTAGGAAGCGGCCGGAAAAGCCCGATTGCTCGAGCTGAAGGGATTTTCAAAATCGATCTAGCACGCGCGACCGGTAAAGTACTTCGCAGGCTGTGGGCCGGATGGCAAGTGGACTCCGCAGCGGATATGTCTGCGGAAGTTTCCTTTTATTTCGTGCTGTCGTGCTTCCCTTTTCTGCTGGTGCTGACGGCTTTGCTGGCATGGATTAATCAGACCTCCGGGCTATACGCATTTTCTTCTTGGTTGACCAACTACATGCCCGTGAGCGCGCAGGAAACGATACTGTCAACGATGGCAGATCTGTCCAAGGGCAGCGGCGGAATACTCTCTTTCGGCCTGTCGCTCACCATCTGGAGCGCGTCAACTGGCTTTATGAGCCTCATGGATGCGCTCACTAAGATTTATGGCGTCAAAGAGGACCGAAGCTACATAAAAAGGAGGGCGCTTGCAATTGTTGCAACGCTGGTCATAGCCGTTTTTCTACTGGCGTGCTTCGGAGTGTGGACCGCCGGGCATTTCCTGGCAGCTGTGTTCTCGCGCAATCTGGCCATGTTGGATGAGCAGTTTCAGTGGCTCCGCTGGTTGGTGACCCTGGCCATGATTTGCATTGCGGTGGACCTCATCAACTATTTTTTGCCGAGAAAACGATTGCGGTGGAGGTGGGTGACACCCGGGGCGGTGCTGACAGCCCTGTGCTTTGTAATCGCCAGTGCGTTGCTCCGCGTTTACGTCAATTACAACACGAATATGGCGCACATTTACGGCGCGCTGACTGGGTTCATCGTGATGATGCTGTGGATCTATCTGGTGAATTTGAGCATATTGCTGGGCGCACAAACGGATGCCGCGGTAGCCGGTAATTCAGGACAACATCGTGAATCATAGGCAGATTAGGCTCGACTTGTTATGGAAGAACTTTTCGGTTCGATCCGCGACGGTCGCGTTGGCCGCCTGCTGCGCTATGACGTTTGTGGCCATGCCAGTCAGGGCCCAAGACACTACGACAAGTTCCGCCAACGATGTCCTGGCGCATCTGAACGCCGCCATCAGTTGGTACAAAAATGTCACCACCCGAATTTCGGCAGGAAGCGAACCCAGCGACTCTGTCTACTTAAACAACGCCCAACACCTGGCAGCACAAGTAGTGCGACTGGCCTTCCAATCCGCACAGGCACAAGCGGGCTTGCTGTCAGAAATCACCGTTTCGCCGTCGACTACAAACCAGCAAGGCGGACCGGCCCAGAGATATGTGCAGATGGAAGCGGAAGTGTCTCAACGCATCGGCCAGGATCAATCTCAAATCGATGCACTAAAACAACGCCCCACCAGCAAGAAGCAAGATTTGCGGGCCCAGCAAGAGTCACTCGAGGGCAAATTGGAGTTAGACAAAGCCACGCTTGCCGCCGTGCAACAGATGCGGAGCTTTGCCGAGCAAAACGGTACCGGCGGTGGATTAAAAGGCAGCATCAACGAATTGGCGCGATCCGTGCCGGAAGTCATGGAATCGCAGGTCAACAACAAAACAAATCCTGTGCCGGTAAACGGTAAGGCCGACACCAAGACAGGTCTGTTCGGCGAACTTATGGCCTTGTATGGCGAAGTGCAAAGCATTCATTCCATCGAACTGCGGATCAACGAAAGCGACGATGTGAGGAAGATTGCCACGAATCTCAGAACGCCATTGCGCAACGAATTGAGCAGCACCGTCAACCAAGAGAAGGACCTTGCCAACCAGAGCGGCGTGAGCAAAGAACAGTATGACGCGTTGACCAAGCGATTCAAGGCAATAGCCGCTGCCATGTTGCCGCTCAGCGAAGAACTGCTGGTGCTGGACCAAAGCAAGGCCAACTTGCTGCAGTGGCGCACGGCCCACGTCAATGAATCTCGAAGCATGCTGGTGTCGATTCTGACGCGAGTGTTTTTGATCCTGTTTGCGATCGGTCTTGTTTTAGGTTTAGCGGAGGTTTGGCAACGACTGACGTTCCGGTACGTCCACGAACCGCGAAGACGGAGACAATTCATGCTCCTGCGGCGGGTGGTCATCGGTTTCCTGATCACTCTGGTGATTCTGCTGGGTTTTGCGAGTGAGTTCAGCTCCTTGGCGACTTTTGCAGGATTTGTCACCGCCGGAATTGCGGTGGGCTTGCAGACCATCTTGCTGTCGGTTGCCGCGTATTTTTTTGTGATCGGACGGTACGGAATCAGCGTCGGCGACCGAGTCAGCGTGGCAGGAGTAACCGGGGATGTGATTGATGTAGGCTTGTTTCGCTTCTATGTGCTGGAATTCGCGGGAACGGGCTACGACTTGTACCCGACTGGTCGCATCGCAGTATTTTCCAACGCTGTGCTGTTCCAGGCGACCACCCCGCTGTTCAAGCAACTGCCGGGCACGCGATATATCTGGCACGAAGCGGCCATTCCCTTGGCTCCGAAGGGCGATTACACCGTCGTGCAAGAGGCGCTGCAGTCTGCCGTAATGCCGGTTTTTAAAGAATATAAACTCGATTCACTTTTCCATCGTAGCACGTACGAGCAGACAGAGTTCCCGCTGAAGCCTCCCGAGCCGCAACACCGGTTGCAGTTCTCGGACACCGGCTTGGAACTGGTGGCACGTTATCCGGTCGAGTTGAACCGGGCATCGGAGATCGACGAAAAGATCACCCGGGCTCTTATCGAAGCGATTCAAAAAAACGATCAAGTGGCGCACGCTGTCTCCGGCCCACCAAAAATTCGCGCCGCCGTAAAGGGCTGACGCACTCACAATGAATCGCGACATTGAAAAAATATCATGATCGCCGCACACTGGTTTTGCACTTGGTGACCTCTCGTGAAAATTGGCCGTTGCAGTGGAATCCTGCTACACCCAACCTCGCTCCCGGGAAAATTTGGTATCGGGGATTTAGGACCGGAGAGCCATCGCTTCGTCGATCTGTTGGAGGAAGCGAAGCAGAAACTTTGGTGCGTGTTGCCCGTCAGTCCCACGGGTCCTCAGAATTCTCCATACGAATGTTGCTCGACATTTGCCGGCAACCCCTTGCTCATCAGCCCCGAATTGCTTGTGGAGCACGGGTATCTTTCTCGCGCTGACCTGCGGTCTACTCCTCACTTCCCTGTCTCGCAGGTGGATTACCCAGCCGTACGTGCTTTTAAAGAAGCCCTGCTCAAGCAAGCTTTCCGAAGCTTTGCGGGGAGCAAAGACTACCGCCAGTTTGTGAACAAACACAGATGGTGGCTTCACGATTACGCCCGGTTTATGGCGCTGAGCGAGGCGCACCGCGGAGTGTCCTGGACCAAATTTGATTCGCGGACGGAGCCATCGGAAGAGTCGATTCGCTTTCACAAATTCGTGCAATTCGAGTTTTTCCGGCAGTGGCACGAGCTGCAGAAATACTGTGCCCAGCGAAAGATCGCCATCATGGGCGACATGTCGTTTTACGTCGAACACAATAGCGCCGACGTGTGGAGCAATCAGGAACTCTTCGACTTGCAGCACGACGGAACAGCACGAAACGTCGGCGGAGTTCCGCCCGATTACTTCAGCAAGAACGGCCAGTTGTGGGGAACGCCGGTGTATCGCTGGGACCGCATGAAAAAACAAGGATTCCGGTGGTGGATTAATCGCTTCAAGGCGGCTTTCGAATTAATGGACCTTTTACGCTTGGATCATTTTCGCGGGTTTGAAGCGTATTGGAGCGTCCCTGCACAGGCGTCGACCGCAAAAAAGGGCCGATGGATCAAAGGGCCGGGAGCAGAATTATTTGACACCGTGAGCAAGGAATTGGGAGAAGTGCCGATCGTTGCTGAAAACCTCGGGATTATCACGCCAGAGGTCGAGAGTCTCCGCCACAAGTTTGGCTTCCCGGGGATGGCCGTGTTGCAGTTTGCCTTCGACGAATCGGGCATGCACCGCCCCAGCAATTACGTACGCGAGTTGGTCAGTTTCACCGGAACACACGACAACGATACGACGCAGGGTTGGTGGGCGGCTCTGCAACGCGCCCAGCGCGGCAGAAAGGGTGCCGAAAGTCGCGCCACGTTGCGCCGGGTAATGAGCTACCTGCAGCGCGACGGCCACGAGATTCATTGGTCCTTTATCCAAGCCGTGCTCACATCGGTGGCGGACATTGCGATCGTTCCGTTGCAAGACATCCTCGGGTTGGGCGCAGAAGCGCGAATGAACCTGCCGGGCCGCGCCAAAGGAAACTGGCGCTGGCGCTTCCGCCAGGGAGAAATAAAACGCGATACTGTGGAGCGGTTGCGCGATCTCACTCTTGTTTCCGGTCGATAACGTACCGAACTCAAAAGTGCATTTGCCCAGACGGCTTCCTTCGACAAAATTCAATTACCGTTAAGTCACAGTTCAGCGCCGTCGCATTGCCTGCCCAAACAGGCGTCGTTAGACTTTTCCCATTCGCGAAAATCGCACTATGATGCAGCGCTGGCGCCAATTCATTTCCAATCCATACGTCATCGTAGCCGCTGCTTTCGTCTTGCGCCTCGGCTATCACGCTTTTCTGGTCTACCAACGCGCACCTTCCAAGGGACAAGGGGTGCTGAAGGGTTTTGAGACCGTTCAGATCGCCACATCGATTGCTACTGGCCATGGTTTCAGCTCGCCACTTGCCGTCCAAAGTGGACCCACCGCCTGGCTTACCCCCGTTTTTCCTTATCTATTGGCGCTGATTTTCAAGGTGTTTGGGGTTGGCACGTTGGGCGCGGAGGGAGCCATCAAGTGCCTGGACGCGCTCTTCTCTTCCCTGGTTTGCCTGCCATTAGTGGCCATAGGGAGGCGGCTCACCGCGCCATGGGTGGGAGTTCTGAGCGCCTGGTTATGGGCTTTACTTCCAAGTTCCGTGGTCTTTGCGGTTGTATGGGTATGGGACACCAGCCTCACCGCTCTTTGCCTGACCGTGCTCCTCTATTTCACCCTGGTGATTTCTGAAACTCAAGGTTGGCGCCTTTGGCTGGCTTATGCCGCGCTTTGGGCTTTTTCCGCGTTGACCAACGCTATCGTGCTTTCCGCATTGCCCGGGCTCGCTCTTTTTGCGATTTATCGCGCGCGAGCCTTCAGTGCACTTTGGCTGCGCAACGCAACCGTGGCGGCCCTCCTCTTCCTGGCCGGTATCGCTCCCTGGATCGTTCGCAACGAAATTGTATTCCACGGGCAAGTCGCATTTCGCTCTAATTTTCCTCTGGAGCTCTGGCTAGGAAACAATCCCCAAGTCCCCGATATTTGGGCTCCGTGGCTTCATCCCGCGAACGATCCCAAGGAAAGGAAACACTTCCAGGAAGTTGGCGAAGTGGCTTATATGAATGAGAAACGTCACGCGGCTTTACAGTTCATCACTTCTCACCCCGCCGAAACATTGGAGTTCACCTACCATCGCTTCATGATCACCTGGACGGGCGGAGATAATTATCTAAACGATTTCGGGACGGACCTGCCCCTTGGACTACGGATCGATATGCTGTTAAGCAGTGCTTTCAGCTTGGTTGCATTTGTCGGATTGTGGAACCTGCTCCGGAAAAATCCTGCGGAAGCCATCCCGTTCGCATGGATCATGTTCGCGTTTCCGCTGGTGTACTATATTACTCATCCGTCTCCGCGATATCGCAGTCCTATGGATCCGTGCATGGCATTCCTTGCGATGTACGCGGTTGTTACGCCATTTAGCCGATTGAGGAAAGCTCCGGCTCTGACGGAAGAGCACGCGGAGTCGCTAGTAAGGACAGCAACATAAACCTGCAAAGCACGCCGCTGGGGCCATTCCGGTTTTTTGGTCCCAGACGGCCAGGTCCGCAACGACTACTTTAATTTCGCCACAATCACGGTCATGTCGTCGGCCTGTTCCGGAGTGCTCGCCCACTCCTCCGCGGCAGTCATCAACGACTCCGCGATTTTGCGGGGCGCAGCCTGGCGTACTCGTTGAGCCGCAGCTTCTAATCGCGAAACGCCAAACTCTTCCCCATAGGCATTCTCTGGTTCCACCAACCCGTCACTATAAGCAATCACCACTGCGTTCGGCGGCACATCCACGCACGCCTCTTTGAACGCGTAATCCTCCACGATCCCCAAAACAATGCCGCCCACATCGAGGTGCTGTGCTTTGCCATCCGATATGCAGAACCCCGGCAAGTGACCGGCGTTTGTATACCGCAATTTGCGCGCGGCCAGATCGTAAATGGCTACGAAGAAGGTTGCAAATCGATCGTCTCCGGTATTGCGCACCAAGTGTTTGTTCAGCCGCGACACCAATTCCGCTGTGCCCATATTTTCGCTGCCGGAGGTGAGCAACTGGCTGCGCAATGCCGCCTGTAAACTGGCCATCAGCAAAGCCGCAGATATTCCCTTCCCCGATATATCCGCGATCGCCAGCGCCACCTTCGTCGGACTCAGCTGAATAAAGTCGTAGTAATCGCCACTCACGCTGCGCGCCGCTTTGCAGATGGCCTCGATCTCCACGCCTTCCACGCTCGGCAAATTCTCAGGAAAAAGTTGATCCTGTACTTCGCGGGCGATCGAAATTTCGTTCTCCAGCCGCTGCAAGTGCTTCTGTTCGGAGATCAAACCGCTTATGGAGGAGGTCATGGAATTAAATGATTCGCCCAACATGCCCAACTGATCGCGGCGTTGTACGGGCACGCGCGCGGCCAGGTTCCCTTCCTGCACCGCCTGCGTGGCCTGCGACAAGTCCGAAATTGTCCGCGTCATGGCGCGCGTCAGGCGCACCCCAATTACCAATGCGGCCAGCTCGATCAACAAGAAAATCACACCAATTAATTGCAGCTCGAATTTCTTCGCTCCGCCCAATTCGCCCAACGACGCAAAAATCCGGTGATTCAATTGTGACCGGCGAGCCTTGAAAAAGGCGAAAACGGGATGATCGCGCCCGACCACCCGGCCGTCCTTCAAGTATGTGGCGCTTAATTGCGAAAAGCCGTCAATCACCGGGTCCAACCATGTCTGAGCCGGTGCGAGCACCCGGTTTAGCGTTTTCACCCGCATGATCGCACGATAATTTTCGTTCGCGATCGGCACCGCGGACTCGGAATCCTTCTCCGCTTTTTGCCACAGCGTAACGTCTACCGGTCCCAAGTCCGGTGCCAACCCCTCCAGAAATTCGCTGGTCACCGGAACGCTGAGGTCAATGTACTGTCGCCCGCGGGGTGAATCGGTTTCCCGCATGGCCACCAACCACAGTTGGTTTCCATCTTGAACTAGCCCTTTGAACGATAACCGCCCGGGGCCGGCAATGGCCCGGAAATAGCCTGGGTCACCGCCAAAATTCACGATCAACCCGGGCAGCAGTCTTTTCTCCTCTAGCAATACCTGGCCCGCCAGCGCCTCATCCAGCGCGCTCTCGGCCATCGTTGTTGGCCGGCTGGACTCCGCGGCGGCAATCGCTTCCGCGGAGTTGCTCATCATTTCCAGGCGGTCTTGCACTTCGTGGAACAACAAGTACGCACCAAGTTGCGAATAGATGATTTGCCCCAGCAGGCTTGCGAAGATTAACAGCAGAATGATCGGCACCACCGCGATAAACAAGTAAGCCACAATCAGCCGATTTCGCAGGCTCCACAAAAGCTGGCTGCGCCAACGCGTCCAGAATCGATAGAACAGATAACAACCTGCCAGAATTCCGACCAATTGCACCAAGCCGAGCCCCGGCAGTCCGTACAGATACTCCCGATTCCACGCCGCCAAAAAGCCCAGGAGACACACTAGCGCGGCCAGCCAATCGATGGCAGACAGGTTTTTCCAAAACGCCTTTTGCTGATTGTTTCTACCGGCCATAGCAGAAAGGTTACACGAACACTTTACCCGATTCGCGCAGGTGAGACGAGGCTTGCTTTATCCTTTTGGAGCCGGCCCTATTTCTCGTTTGCTCGAAGCTCCGGGTTTCGCACTCGGCTGTGATGACGGCTGTAACTGAAATAGATGATCAGGCCAATGATCAGCCAGACGATCAGACGCGCCCAGTTGATCCAGCCCAGTTTGTACATCATGTAGCCGTTAAACCCGATGCCCAGTATCGGCACGATGGGTACCAGGGGCGTACGGAAAGGCCGCGGCTGCTTCGGGTTCGTCCTGCGCAAAACCATTACGGCAATGCACACGATAATGAACGCCAGCAGCGTTCCAATGTTCACCATTTTCCCGATGTCGTCGATCGGTGTTATGCTCCCCACAATTGCTGCCAGCACGCCCACCAGAATCGTGTTCTTGTATGGTGTACGGAACTTCGTATGGATATCCGCAAAAAACTTCCGCGGCAATAGCCCGTCGTTGGCCATGGAATAAAGCACGCGTGTCTGGCCCAGCAACATAACCAGCATGACGCTCGTCAAACCAGCCAAAGCACCCACCGTGATGATGTGGGAAGCGGTCATCAATCCGCGATCGAGGAACGCTTCGGCCACCGGCGCCTCAATGTTCACGTCCTGCCAGTGCACCATGCCGGTCAGTACGCCCGCCACGGCAATGTACAGTACCGTGCAGACCAGCAACGAAGCGATAATACCGATTGGCAAATCCCGCTGGGGATTCTTGGCTTCCTGCGCGGTCGTCGAGACCGCGTCGAACCCGATATATGCGAAGAATATGTACGCCGCGCCAGCTCCAATCCCGCCAAAACCCATCGGCGCGAAGGAATGCCAGTCCGTTCCCCAATTCGCTGTGTTGATGTAGTGCGCGCCAAGCGCAATCACAAACAGCACCACCGCGACCTTGATTACCACGATGGTCGCATTGAACCGCGCACTCTCTTTGATTCCGATCACCAGAATCGTGGTGATCAGCAGCGCCACTAGAAATGCCGGCAGATTAAAGCCGATTTCCATCCCGAACAATTTCGGTGCATGCACCAACGCGTGCGCCCGCGCCACCAACTCCGGCGAATGCACCTTCATGATCGCGTCGGCTTTGTCCAGAAACTCTTGCGTGCCCGCTACCAAGGAAGGGTCGGCGGTTTTCGCCATTTCGCGCGCCACCATTTTCTCTGCCGTGGCCAACCCCGTCCAATGGTCATAAGCAAGCCACAATGGCATGCGTAGATGAAAAATATTCAGCAGCTCGATGAAGTGATTCGACCAGCCGGATGACACCGTACTGGCGCCCATTGCGTATTCCAGCGTCAGGTCCCACCCAATAATCCACGCGAACAGCTCGCCCAGCGTCGCGTACGCGTAGGTGTAAGCGCTGCCCGCCAACGGAATCATGGCGGCAAATTCGGCGTAGCACAACGCCGCGAACGCGCACCCGAGCCCGGATATTACGAACGACAGCATCAAGCCGGGCCCCGCGTAGTGCGCGCCTAGCCCCGAAAACACGAAGATGCCGGCACCGATTACGGCTCCGACACCCAGCGCGGTCAACTGGAACGCGCCCAATGTTTTCTTCAGGCTATGCTCGCCGGTCTCTTTTGCTTCCGCGACCAACTGTTCCAGCGGCTTCGTTGCAAACAGCGGGTTGCGCATGCAACTCCTCCTTGGAAAATCGCTCCATCGATTAAAAGAACTCCGTCGACAAAAGAAGAATCCCTGTCACTCCGGGACGCCGCTGTTGCGGCGTTTCCACAGCCAATACACCGGCAAGCCAAGCAGCACGATCACCATGCCCATCCCCGCGGTCTGCGTCTCGTACAACAGCAACACTCCCATGATTCCCGTAGCGGCCAGGATATACAAGGCCGGCAATACCGGATAACCGAACGCCTTGTAGGGGCGGTCCGCGTTCGGCCTGCGAATCCGCAGCACAAAAATTCCTAAAATCGTCAAAACGTAAAACAGCAGCGCGGCAAAAACGACGTAATCCAGCAGATTGCTGTACAAATTACCGTACGTGCCATCTGGTTTGCGCGTCCGCAACAAGATCAGCACTACGATCCATATGCCCTGATATAGCAGCGCCACTCCCGGTACTCCGTGATCGTTCAATTTTCCGGTGGCCTTGAAAAACAGCCCATCCTTCGCCATCGCGTAGGCTACGCGCGAGCCCGCCAGGATCAAACCGTTATCGCAGCCAAATGTCGAGATAATAATCGCCACAGCCATCATCGCCGCGCCTTTGGCCCCAAAGATAGCAGCGAGCGCTGCCGTGGCCACGCGATCCTCCGGCGCATTTTGAATCTGGTTCAAGGGCAATGCGAATAAATAGGCCAGGTTCGCCAAACAATACAGCGTTATGACGATGATGGTGCCGAAGGCCATGGATAATGCCACGTCGCGTTTTGGGTTCTTCACTTCCGCCGCGGTAAACCCGATGTTGTTCCATGCGTCAGCCGAAAACAGCGAACCCACTTGCGCAACTGCAAGCGCCAAGAGCAGCCCGTACCAGCCGCTTCCGGCGGTCACTGTGGGCATGATGCCACGTAAAAAGCCCAGCCCAGGCGAAATCACATTTGCTCCGCGAATCGCCCACAGGTGCGAAAAATTGTCAGCAATCGCCGCGGAATTTCGCGCCACAAAGATGCAGAGGAAAATCACCCCCAACAGCGACAGCATTTTTGCCGAAGTAAAAATGTTCTGAATCCATTTGCCCAGCCGCACGCCCCGGGTATTCAGAAATGTAAGGAATACGATCATGGCCACGGCTACCGCCTGTTGCACCGACAAACTAATCGCGAATCTTGAGGAGAAATTAATCGGCGGAATAATCCAACTCGTGGCCGATACCGACGGTACTAACACACCCAGGAAACGCGCAAACCCGATGGCCACCGCGGCAATCGTACCCGTCTGGATTACCAGAAACAGCGTCCAGCCATACAGAAAGCCCCACAGCGGAGAGAATGCCTCGCGCAGATACACATATTGGCCGCCGGCGTGGGGAAACAGTGCCGCCAATTCCCCATACGACAGCGCTGCGGCAATCGTCATTACGCCCGTAAGGATCCAAGTCAGCAGTAAGCCCCCGGGCGATCCTGTTTGCCGGCTGATGTCCGCCGCCACCAGAAAGATGCCCGAGCCGATCATCGAGCCGACGACGATCATGGTGCCGTCGAACAGGCCGATGGCTCTTACAAAGTGATGTTCGCTGGTTTTAGAGGCTTCGGCGTTCACGCTGATGGATTCCGGCATTCGCGGTTGGCCTCAGTGTTCCGCCACGCGATTTACGGCAGCCAGTCGCTGAAGGAATTGCCTGGCGCGTTGGGCAGGGTCCTGGGCGCTCAGTATGTCGCTAATCACCGCGACAGAATCCGCGCCTGCTTCAATAACCTCGGCGGCTTGTTCCAACGCGATGCCTCCTATCGCCACGATGGGTTTCTGGGTCAATGGCCGCAACTGGCGAATCAGCTCGGTACCCACCACCGGATCAGGATTCGCCTTACTGGTCGTGCGGAAAATCGGTCCGATAGCAACATAATCCGCCGAAGTGGCCGCCGCGCGCTCAAATTGCTCGCGATTGTGTGTCGAAACTCCTACCCGGCGCTCCGCCCCCATGATCCTTCGCGCTTCTTCCACTCCCAGGTCGTCCTGCCCCACGTGTACCCCGCCCGCACCGGCCAGGTACGCCAAATCCGGCCGATCGTTCAAAAAAAATGTTGCGCCTTCTTTGCGAGCTAACGCCGCCAATTTCGTCGCCGTGTCCAGAATCTCTCGCGCCGCCAAACTCTTGGCGCGGTACTGCAGCAGACGCACCCCAGCATCCATCAATTGTCCGGCAATTTCCACAGCAGGCCCACGAAGCAACCCTGCGTCTAATATCACATAGAGTCTAGGTAGCGCAAAATTCAAGAAGATTCTCCGTTCACTGTGTCAGGTCTTCGTCTCCAAACCTTTTCTGGACACCATATCACGGACTACAAAAAGTCTCCGGTTCACAATTTATCCGCGCGTAATGAACGTTTGTCACGGCGGCAAGGGCCGGCGGGACACGAGAAAGCTAACGGTAGTGGCGCGCTAGCTCGGAGGCGTAGTGGGTTCCAAGGTGTTCCAGGTTCTGCGCGAGCCATTCAGTGAGCCGCGTTTGACCGGTGCTGGGCCCTTCGGGAGCGAGCAGGTTGGTCATCAAGCCCCGGTATTCCTGCCAGGTCAGAACCACATCGCGGAGAAAGAAGCCGGCAAGACAGGTCGCGAGATAAGCCAAAAGAACATGCAAGTGCACGGTGCGGATGGATTGACCTAGCTTGCTGGCTATCAGGCGGACGAGTTCCTCAAAGGTGAACGTCTCTGGCCCGACAGCATTCAGAACTTCGTTTTGCTGCTGGTCGACGGATTTCATCATGAGGGCGGCCATGTCTCCCACATAAATTGGGCGTACTCCGTAACAGCCGTCGCCAGGAACACCAAAAACTGGGAGATGGCGAACGAACCAGGCGATGTTGTTAATGAGGATGTCTTCGGGGCCAAAGATTACGGTGGGACGCAAGATCGAGTAGGAAAAACCGCCGTGGGTGATGGATTGCTCCACTTCTGCTTTCCCGCGGTAATACGCCAAGGGCGAATCGAGGGAAGGATTGGCGATGCTCACATGTACTACGCGCTGGACTCCCGCGTTCTTGGCGGCTTGCAGCAAAGCGAGTGTGTTTTCTACAGCCTGATCAAACGTTACTTGGCGGTAAGGGAAACGTATCCAATAAGTGTTGATGAGGCAGAAAGCCCCGCGGAGGGACTCCTGAAGTTTTTGAGGATTGCCAAAGTCGGAGGGAAGGGCTTCGACCTCGCCATCAAATTCGGCTTTGCGCTGAGGGTGACAAGTGAGCGTCCGAACCTTGTAGCCGCGATCGAGTAAAAGGCGAGTGACATATTTGCCGGTGTAGCTGAAAGCGCCCGTGATCACTATCGTTTTAACGGGCATAGCAAAAACCCTGGCTGCCTTCGAGCATGCGTCACCTTACTACTTGGCAGGCGGTGTTTCTGGCGGCGCAGCTGCGGCGAGCTGCAACCCAGCGGTAGCCTGAGCGCAGAAGTGGCGTCACACCAGGAATACGGGCGAGCCATACCAGTGGCTGGGCCCACCAAATTTGGCGGGCGATGGCGAGGACCGCGTCGGCGCCGCCGTATTGCGTGCCGTTGGAGAGAAGGAAGCGAAGCTCACGAAGCAATTCTTCCTGCGACAGGCCCAGTAGCGCGCTCACGCGCGGGTCCTGTAATGGGGCTACTGCAAAGCCGCGTCGAGCCAGGATAGGTGCGAGCCAGCGAGCCGTCTGCGTGCAGAAAGCACAGTCGGCGTCGAAGAAGAGAAAGCCGTTAGCGTGGCGACCTTTCGTGTCGGTGTACTCGTTCGCAAGAGATAGCATTGGACCTCGCTTTCGTTCGTTGCCTCGGTCGACATGACTTCCTGCAGCGTGACGATGTTCAGCCAACCTTCTTTTTGTCGGCGCCCAGAATGGTGATGACCCTGCCCCGCAGTTTTCCGACACTCTTCAGAGTGCTTGGGGGCATGCGCAGAACTTCGTCGAACAGCCCAGTTACGATGGTGAGAAATTCCAGCATCGATTCCAGGCGCTCGCGGGTGTAGGCATCCGATTGCGCGTTGCTCTTCAGTTCGTTGACACACTCGTTGAGCACGCGGAGAGTGGGGTCGATTTCCCGGCGCTTGCGCTCTTCGGCCACCGTGCGGAATATCTCCCAAACGTCCTTGTACGTCTCGAAATGATCCCGGCGATCACCCAGGACGTGTACGACCCGCACGATGCCCCAACCCTGTAGCTCCCGGAGACTGGTGCTGACGTTAGAGCGCGCGACGGCGAGAGTCTCGGCGATTTCGTCAGCGGGAATGGGTTTCGGCGATAAGAAGAGCAGTGCGTGGACTTGGGCCACGGTGCGGTTGATGCCCCATTTCGTGCCCATTTCGCCCCAGTGCAGAATGAACTTCTGGGCGACTGGGGTCAGGCGGGATGGGCGATTTGTGGGTTCGGTCATTGAGGAGATCTCCAGTTGTGAGTTTTCGCTTCGTCTGGCCCTGCCGGCAGGCTTGTTCTTATAGCAACATCTGATATTTCAGTCTTAACAGAATATACAGGAATAAGTGCCGCTCGTCAAGCGGCTCGGGCATCTCAGCCTCATTGGGGATCATCAGGCCGAGATGGCGTGCAGCACGCAGCGCCCCACGCGAAGAGCACAGTAGGCGCGCAGAAACGGTGCGCCGTGCGCGGCTAGAGAAGGCTGACTTCGGGGATCACCGGGACTAATTGGGGAACATCGATGCGGATTTTAGTGCCCTGCCCTTCGTGGCTGGCGATGTCGAGATGGAAATCCGTGCCATACAGCACGCGCAGGCGCTCACGCACGTTGCTGAGACCGATGCCTTCTACATAGACATGGGGCAGCTTTTCTTCCGAGATGCCGACGCCATTATCTTCGATTTCGATGTGCAAGCGGCTGTCGCGATTGAACGTGCGAAGGAAGATGCGTCCTCCCTCGAGCCGCGGCGCCAGGCCATGTTTGAGGCTGTTTTCGACGATGGGCTGGAGAAGCATGCTGGGAATAAAAGTCTCGAGGGTCTCTTCGCCGATTTCCTTGACGATATCCAGATTGTCTTCCCCAAAGCGCGCTACTTCGATATCCAGATAGTCGTCAATAAACGCCAGCTCTTCGCGAAGGGGGACGAAGGTCTCGTGTTTGCGCAAGAGTCGACGAAGAATATTGCTCAGCTTGAGGACCACCCCGCGGGCAGTATCGGGATCCATGCGAATGAGCGCGGAGACAGTGTTCAGTGTATTAAAGAGGAAGTGCGGGTTGATCTGGCTGGAGAGCGCGTCCATGCGCGCGCGCAGAAGAAGCTGCTGGTGCCGCTCCAGGTTCATCTCGATGCGCGTGTTATTCCAGATCTTCAGGGGAGCGGCAATCGACATCAGCGTACCGAGCACAACCAGGCACAGTTTCCAGTTCCATTGCGGGTCGAGCGCAAAGAGCCACTTCGGCTTGGTAGCGATGACTAGGGCAACCCGGCCCAGTTCCAGACCGACGCAGGTGAGTAGCGGCACCATTTCCCACATAATTTCGACATTGCTAACCAGCCGCATGATGGCCTTCGGAATATTAAGGAAGGTAAAGGGACCGAAGTTCCACAAATCTTCTTTGTCCGGGATGAGTTGCCGAATCAGTCCTCCCACAAGGCCGGCAGTGGCGGCAACAGGCATGGCGAGCCATTCGTGAGCCATCAGCGCCGGAATCGTAATGATGGCGCCGCCGATCGGACCGACCACACGGCCTCCGAGCAAGCCCATCAGGAACGCGCCTTCCAGGGATAGATCCGCGAATTGATACGCGGCGGGACGATAGAGGCGCAAAATCACGCCAACGAGCAGCGGAGGAGTGAGGAACAGCATGAGTTTCAGTTTTTGGTCCGCGTCGCGTTCTTCGGTGAACAGCACTCGGCGGAACGTGCTCCAGCGAGCAAGCAGCGCGGCGATGGAAGACGCCAGCCCGACTTTGAGAAGAAGGGTGAAGAGCAGTTCGCGGATGGAGAGCGTGGTTTCCACGGATAAGCTCATCCTATTGTAAAGAAATCCACCGGGAGAGGGCACGAATGTTGGGCAGTGTGAGCCGGAGGTAATTCCCCTCCCTGTTATACTGAACTCACGCTATGAGGAAGAAAAAAGCAGCAGGCAAGGCTTTATCGACAAAGCGTGCGCGACGCCGCGAGTTGCCCGGCAATCAGCTACGTGATGCGCGGGTGATTGCCACCGCGGAACTGCCAACACGCTACGGACACTTCAAAATTTATGGATTTAAGGGGCGTGGGCCGCAGGAAGAGGCGGTTGCCCTTGTACGCGGTAATTTGCATGGTCGCGTCGCACCCTTGGTGCGCGTGCACTCCCAGTGCCTGACCGGCGACGTATTGACATCGCTGCGCTGCGATTGCCGGGCGCAACTGGAACTTTCCATGAAGAAAATCGGCAGCGGGCCTTCGGGGATTTTGTTGTATTTGCCGCAAGAGGGCCGCGGCATTGGCTTGATGAACAAGTTACGCGCTTACGAATTGCAAGATGGCGGGATGGACACGGTCGAGGCAAATGAGTCGCTGGGATTCGCCGCCGATGCGAGAGAGTATGAGTTTCCGGCGCGGATCCTGAAAACGTTGGGTGCGCGAAAGATTCGACTCCTCTCGAATAATCCGGACAAGGTCAAGCAACTGGAGTCGGCAGGAATCCGGGTGGTGGAGCGAGTGCCGTGTCAGCCGAGAATTTCAAGAATTTCGCGGGGATATTTGCAGACGAAGAAAAAGAAGATGGGGCATTTGTTGGAAGGGGTTTGATTGTCGCAGCGGCTTTACCACCGCCGTCTCTTAAAATAAGGACGTTATTTCGATTGCAGCGAGAAATCCCTCTTCGATTGATCCAGCTCCCAAGACTTCGGCGAATCGCCTAACCGCCGCCGACGAATTGGACGATTTCGAACCGGTCGCCGTTGGTAACATGGGTTTCATCCCATTTGGACTTGGGAAGGATCTGAAGGTTGTGCTCGATGGCGACCCGGCCAGAATTCAAGCCGAGTTGCGCAAGCAGTGCGGTCACCGTGCTGCCCGCAGGGGCCTGGCGATTTTCTCCGTTCACTTGAACTGTCACAGCTTCGGACATAACCACTCCAATTTCAGGCTACTCGAGGCTTGGCACGAAGCGCAAATCGCAAATGAGCCTTGGCATCGCGATCCTGCGCGTAAATAGCGAGTGCAGGATCAGCCCCGGTGATGCGCGGCATCTCGAATTCGACGAGCGCCTGCCCCTGAGAACCGGTGCTTGCTCGAAAAGAACAGTGATTATCGCTGCCGTCAATCTCCACGTCGATTTGTGCGCCAGAAACGGGATCGCCATTCTGTTCGCGAACGGTCACAAGAAGTTTCGCGTGCTTGCCCGTGAGCCATGATTTGGCATTGGTGAGTTCGAGAGAAATTTGTCTGGGCTCCGGAGCAGCTTGCGCAGCAGATAGCGCTTGTGCGGGAGGCGCCGCCGGGGCTACCGGTGGAATAGCTAGCTGCAACTGGCCGGAGCGAATCTCGTCGATCACTGTGTGATGCTGCGCTTCGAGACGCAGCTTGAGAGCCTGCTCGCGGTCCTCGTCCATCGGAAGCAGGTCGAAATAGTTATTCACGCGACGATGCAGAACACGGCCCTGGTAGTACACCGTCGTGTCGATGAGCGCGTGCGGCTCGCCGCGATCCTCCGTTTGAATGTGGAACGTGATGGAGCCCAGTTTGAGATTCGAATTATGCCCAAAGATCATGCTGTTCCCTTGCTCCCGTGGAACGGCCGCGATAAGAAGACCTGGCGCCGCGAGGTCCGGAAAATTTTCCGGAACATTTGACCGGTGGCGTCTCACTCGATATTATAACTCTTCGACCATGACCCCCTCTGACCTGCATGCATACGTTCCCTTACTAATACACCTGTTGGTGGCGGCGTTTTTGGCGGGCGCGTTGATCCTGGTGTCCACCTTTATCGGCTGGCGGCGTCCGAGCAAAGTGAAATCGCAACCGTACGAGTGCGGCATTACGCCGACAGGAGATGCGCGAGAGCCGTTCTCCGTGAAGTTTTACCTGGTCGCGATGGTGTTCATCTTATTTGACGTGGAAGCGATCTTCCTTTATCCGTGGGCCTATATATTCAAGGATTTGGCGAAGAATGCAGCAACACGCTGGTTTGGCTTCATAGAAATGATGTTTTATGTGGCCATCCTGCTGGTCGGATATATCTATCTCTGGAAGAAGGGCGCGCTAGACTGGCATACATCGAAGAAGCAGTGAAGCCAGCTCAAGCCCTTTGAGGATCTCAGTAACGTGACGCAGCCTGGCAACACGAACGCTAATGTTGTAGCCGAACATCTGCGCAGTTGGAACGCGCAGGCGGTCTCGCAAGTGCTTGAATATCGCGGGGAAACCACAATCGTGGTGCCTCGTCACCTGCTGCTGGCCACCGCCCTGCAATGCCGGGACAATCCAGAACTCCAGTTCAATTTGTTAAGCGATGCGACCTGCGTCGACCGCTTTCCTGTAGAGCCCCGGTTTGAGCTGAACTACCAATTGGTCTCCCTAACCCGGCGGACGCGGGTACGGTTACGGACCAGTGTCAGCGGACAACAGCCCATCATTGCTTCCCTGGTGCCGGTCTGGCCTGGCGCCAATTGGCTGGAGCGAGAGATTTTCGACCTGTTCGGCATTACGTTTGAAGGGCATCCCGATTTGCGGCGTATCCTGTTGCCGGAAGGCTTTGAAGGAGCTCCGTTGCGGCGAGACTTCCCGACGGAAGGTAAGAGATAGACAGTGCGGCGCGGATAGACAACCATGACAACGGTTGACACACCCATCGGAAGCAGCAAAACCATGGTCCTGAATATGGGACCGCAACACCCCTCCACACACGGCGTATTGCGTGTCTTGCTGGAACTGGACGGGGAAAACGTGATCTCCGCGGTGCCGGATCTGGGCTATCTGCACACCGGAATTGAGAAAAGCTGCGAAGACAAGACCTATTCGCAGGCAATAACCTTAACGGACCGCATGGACTATCTAAATCCACTCGGGAATAACCTGGTGTACTGCCTGGCGGTGGAGAAACTGCTAAACCTGCAGATACCGAAGCGCGCTCAGTATATCCGCGTGATGCTGGTGGAATTACAGCGGATTTCGTCGCACCTGGTCTGGCTGGGGACCCACGCGCTGGATATGGGCGCGATGTCGGTCATGCTGTACTGCTTCCGCGAACGTGAAGAGATCCTAAAAATATTCGAACGTTTCAGCGGGCAGCGCATGATGACCAGCTTCATCCGCATTGGCGGCGTGGCCCTGCAACCTCCAGCCGGATGGCGGGACATGGTGAAGCGGTTCCTGGACATGATGCCCGCGCGAATCGACGAGTACGAGGCGCTGCTCACGGAAAATCGCATCTGGCAAGGCCGCCTGAAAGGCGTGGGCTACCTGCCAGCGGAAACGCTAATCGCCATGAGTACCACAGGACCAGGGCTGCGCGCGGCGGGCGTGGCTTACGATAACCGCAAAGACTTTCCTTATTCCTCTTACGAAGAATTCGATTTCAACGTGCCCACCCGCACGGAATCGGATTGCTATGCGCGTTACCTGGTGCGCGTGGCGGAGATGCGCGAGAGCCTAAAAATCGTGCGCCAGGCCATGGAAAAGATTACCGACGAAGGCGCCATCAAGGCGGACATGCCGGGAGTGATTCCACCCGAGCGCGAGAAGATGAAGACGGAAATGGAAGCGCTCATCTACCACTTCAAAATTTTCACCGAAGGATTTTCGCCCCCGCCTGGAGAGGCTTTCGTGGCCGTAGAGTCGCCGCGCGGCGAACTGGGCTGCTTCATTGCCAGCGACGGATCGCCTAAACCGTTGCGCGTGCACTTCCGAGGCCCTTCGTTCATTAACCTGCAAGCTTTGCCGTACATGGTGAAGGGACAATTGATCGCGGACACTGTGGCGTGTATTGGCACCATCGACATTGTTCTTGGAGAGGTAGACAGGTAAGGACGCATGGAACTATCCCCAAAACTCGCGGCTAAATTCGAACAACTGCAGAATCGTTATCCGGTGAAGCGCAGCGCGCTGATCCCCATGATGATGTACGCGCAAGATGAATACGGAGCGGTTACCGACGAGATTATCGAAGAAATTGCCAAGCGCTTGGACCTGAAGACCGTGCAAGTCGAGGAAACCTTGGAATATTACTCGATGCTGCATCGCAAGCCGATCGGCAAGCACCACGTGCAGGTGTGCACCAACGTCGCCTGCATGCTGCGCGGCGGAAATGAACTACTGGAGCACGCGAAGAAACGCCTCGAGATTGGCAACAAAGAGACCACACAAGACGGAATGTTCTCCCTCGAAGAGGTCGAGTGCATCGGCGCATGCACGGGCGCTCCGGCCATCCAGGTCAATTACGACTTTTACGAAAACGTGACCACACGCAACCTCGATCGAATTATCGAAGAACTCGACAAAGGCAGAAAGCCGGAACCCGTTCCGGTGATCACCGGGGCGCTCCACGAGCGCAACAAGCTGGAAACGCCGCTCATCAGCAAGAACTTCGGAATTAAAGATTCCCACAAGATGGATGTGGCCCTGCAGCACGGGGCGTACCAGGCGCTGGAGAAGGCCCTGAAATCGATGACGCCGGAACAAATCATCGACGAGGTAAAGAAGTCGAACCTGCGCGGCCGCGGCGGAGCGGGATTCCCTACGGGGATGAAGTGGTCGTTCGTGCCGAAAGATTCCCCGAAGCCGAAATACGTGATTTGCAATGCGGATGAATCGGAACCCGGAACCTGCAAAGACCGGCCGCTGATGGAGATGGACCCGCACCAATTGATTGAAGGGATTATCATCGCGGGCCGCGCCATCAATGCTCACAACGGTTTCATTTATATACGCGGCGAATATCGCTATGTACTCGATATCGTGGACGGAGCGATCAGCGAGGCGTATGCACGCGGCTACCTGGGCAAGAACATTCTCGGCACCGGCTTCGATTTCGATTTGCTGATCCATACCGGTGCAGGCGCCTATGAATGTGGAGAAGAATCGGCGCTAATGGAATCGCTGGAAGGCAAGCGCGGCAATCCCCGCATTAAGCCTCCCTTCCCTGCCGTTGTGGGTCTCTATGGCTGCCCGACCATCATTAATAACGTGGAGACGCTGAGCGCCGTTCCCGCAATCATTAGCGAAGGCGGCGAAGCGTACGCGAATCGTGGCACACCCAAGAACGGCGGAACCCGCCTGCTGTGCGTGGCCGGTCACATCAATAAGCCCGGTATCTATGAAATTCCGCTGGGTATGAACATGAAGAAGTTCATTGAGGAAGTGGCCGGCGGAATCCGCGGCGGAAAAAAACTGAAAGCCGTGATTCCGGGTGGTAGTTCGTGCCCGTTGTTCAAGGCCGACGAAATCGACATCGCTATGGACTATGACACCATCGCGAAGGCCGGCTCCATGCTGGGCTCCGGCGGCATGGTGGTCATTGATGAAGACACGTGCATGGTGGACATGGCCCGGCGGATCATGCACTTCTACGCTCATGAATCCTGCGGCTGGTGTATCCCCTGCCGCGAAGGAACCGCTTGGCTGCGAAAGATGCTCGACCGCTTCCACGCAGGTTACGGGCGCACCGAAGACATTGATCTGATGAACGAACTTTCCAAGAACATGCTTGGCCGCACATTTTGCCCGCTCGGAGACGCCGCGGCCATGCCCACGATCAGCATCGTCACGAAATTCCGCAGCGAGTTCGAAGACCATTTGCAGGGCAAGTGCGCATATAAATCCGCCGAAGCTTTGCTGAGCTCGCGATAGGGACCCATGGCAGAAACGAAACTTGTAAATCTGAAGATCGACGACCGCGACGTTCACGTACCCGCGGGAACAACCGTGATTCAAGCAACACGGACCCTGGGAATTGAAGTTCCCTCCTTCTGCTACTACCCCGGAATCACGCTGAAAGCGGCCTGCCGCATGTGCCTGGTGGAAGTGGAAAAGATGCCGAAACTGCAGACGGCGTGCACAACCGTCGTGAGTGAAGGCATGGTGGTGCACACGAATACCGAACAGGTGCGCAACGCCCGGAAGTTTATGTTGGAGTTCTTGCTGACCAATCACCCGCTGGATTGCCCGGTGTGCGACAAGGGCGGCGAGTGCGAACTTCAGGACATGGTGTTCCGCTACGGGGCCGATACCAGCCGCTTCGTCGAAGAGAAGATTCACCGGCCCGAAGAGAAGTGGTCGGACCTGGTTTATTACGACTCACCCCGCTGCATTTTGTGCTTCCGCTGTGTCAGCATTTGCGACGAAGGTATGGACGTCAAGGCGCTGGGTGTAGGTATGCGCGGCGCTCACTCCATCATCATCCCCAATGGCGGCGATCACCTCGATTGCGAAGAATGTGGTATGTGCATTGACATTTGCCCGGTGGGCGCGTTGACCAGCGGGACCTACCGCTACAAGACGCGGCCTTGGGAAATGCAGTATGTTCCCACCATCTGCGCGCACTGTTCGAATGGCTGCAAGACCACTCTGAGCGTCCGCAACCATGAGATTCTTCGCGGGAATAACCGCGACCTTTCCGGGATCAACAAGGAATTCCTGTGCGTCAAGGGGCGTTTTGGATTCGACTTTACCCAGCACCCCGAACGGATCAAGCAGCCCATGGTGCGCAAGGGAGAAAAGCTTCAACCTGTTTCGTGGGAGGAAGCTGCGCAGGAAGCGGCCAAGCGGCTGCACCAACTGCATTCAGCGTACGGCCCCGAAGGCATCGGGTTCATTGGCTCTAATCGCACTTCCAACGAAGAGAATTATCTACTGCAAAAATTAGCCCGCGCGACCTTTGGAACTAACAATATCGATCATCACCGCACAGCGGACTATACCGGATTGACCACGGCACTCGGCGAACGCGCAGCCGACTCCATGCTGACGATGGAACAATTGTGCGACGCGAAAGCGGTGCTGCTGATTGGCAACGACGCCACGAACCAGAATCCGCTGGTCGCCTGGCAGATTCGGACAGCGATTCGGCACCAGAATGCCAAGCTGTTTGTGATCGACAGCAAGGAAATCAAACTGGATCGCAAGGCGAAGCAGTCTGTGGTTCTTGGTTCCGTGCAACAAGCCGCCGCTGTACGGTGGCTCGCTACAGGCGAAGGCAATCTCCCTCAGGAATTGGGGCATCGGCTGGGTGCGCTGAAACAGGCGCTCGAGGCGGAATCAGACGTAGCGATCGTCTTCGGGTCGGCAATATCCGGCGCCGCAATTGCTAATCTCGTGCAATTCGGCTCGAAATTGCCCGGCAACACACGTTACATGGCGCTGGGCGACTACGCGAATTCGCGCGGCGCAGCCGATATGGGCGTGCTGCCGGATCGCTTGCCGGGTTACGCTTACCTTGACGACAAGGCGGCATCGGAATCACTGGAACGCCACTGGGGCGCCAAATTGTCGGCCAAAGCAGGACTGACTGCGCCGCAGATGGTCGAAGCCGCCCAGTCAGGAAAGCTCGCCGCGCTTTACGTAATTGGAGCAAATCCGCTGGCGCGTTACGGAACGCTGGGATTTGGCCGCGGCAAGGTCCAATTGCTGATCGTGCATGATCTCTTCCTGACCGAAACCGCGCTGCAAGCCGACATCGTGTTCCCGGCGGCTTCGGCCTATGAAAAAGATGGAACCGTCACCAATACCTCGGGAGAGATTCAGTTACTGCGGAAGGCCGCTGAAGTAATGGGTCCGCGATCCGACTTCGATCTGTTGCGAATCATGTCGCACCAATTGGAGAAACTTGGCCTGGGGAAGGCCTTTCATTACAAGACGCCCGCCAGCGTATTTGAAGAGATTCGCAAGGTGGTGCGGGGCTACAACGTGGAACTGGCAGGCTTGTTAACGGGTGGCGCCGAGCCAACCAAGCTGCACTTCTCGAACAATGGGCATGCGCCGTATGATGTTCCTGCGCAACTGATCCGCTCTGCAAACGACACCCTTTTTACCAGCGGCTCGCTTGGCCGATTTTGCACCATGATGCAATCCTTGCCGGAGGCGGAAGCGAAATCGTGAACGAATTCTTGACCCAGTATGCCTTCCTGATCGTTCCGATCGTAAAGATCGCGATTCTCGTTTTCATTGTATTGACCGTAGATGCTTACCTGACTTGGATTGAACGCAAGGTAATTGCGCATATTCAGGCGCGTTGGGGACCGCACCGGGTCGGGCCGCACGGCTTGCTGCAGCCGCTGGCAGACGGCGTGAAATTCATTTTCAAAGAAGACCCCATGCCCGCGGGTGTCGACAAGGTCGCTTATTTCTTGGCGCCCTTTATCACTTTGATGCTGGCGCTTACCTCCCTGGCGGTGATTCCGTTTGGACCGCAGCGCTTTACCGTGTTTGGCTATCAAACGGGCATAGGCATCGCCGACGTGAACATCAGCTTGCTGGTGCTCTTCGCCATTACCGCGCTTTCGGTTTATGGGGTAGCGCTAGCGGGTTGGGCTTCCAACAGCAAGTATTCGCTATTGGGCGGATTGCGCAGTTCCGCGCAGATGATCAGCTACGAATTGGCGTTGACGCTTTCGGTCGTGGGCGTGCTCCTGATCGCGGGCGATTTCAGCCTGCGGGAAATTGTGGATCATCAAGGTTCGGCGCATGGCCTGTTAAGCTGGAATATTTTCCCCCAGATCATCGGCTTCCTCTGCTTCTTTATCGCCGCGATTGCCGAAACAAACCGCGTACCCTTTGACCTGCCCGAAGCGGAATCGGAACTCGTGGCCGGATTCCACACCGAGTATGCCAGCATGAAGTTCGCGATGTTCTTTATCGCGGAATACACCAGCATGATTACGGTGTCGTGTCTGGCAACGATCATGTTCTTTGGCGGATGGCTCTCGCCATTTCCGGCATCGTGGACATTTACGCATTATCTGCCATCCGTGCTACTGATCCCCTTCGGCCTCTGGGTGATTTTCGATGGTATCCGCTATGAGAATCTGTTCGGGCGAATGGTGTTGCCGGTTGTCGGCGCGGTGCTCACCCTGATCGGCGTGGGATTAGTGCTGTTCCCGCCAGTGAACGACGCGATTCAGGGAATTTTCTGGTTCCTGGCAAAGGTATTCACCTTTTTGTTTGTGTACGTGTGGATGCGCGGGACCTTGCCGCGCTTCCGTTATGACCAACTGATGAGTTTTGGGTGGAAGTTCCTGCTCCCCGTGTCGATTGCCAACGTAATTCTGACGAGTGCGGTCATTTTGTGGAGAATGCACTGATGAGTGCGGAACTTGTGATCTTCTTCGTGCTGGCGGTGATTGCCGTCTTGGGCGCGGTTAGCTTGATTATCCAACGGCATCCCATCCACAGCGCCCTGTCGCTGATCGTAGTGATGGTGGCGCTGGCTGGACTGTACCTGCTTATGGGCGCGGAATTCGTGGCGGCCGTGCAGATCATCGTTTATGGCGGCGCGATCATGGTGCTGTTTATTTTCGTGATTATGCTGCTGAACGCCGGCGAAGAAGAGCGCACGAACTTTTCGAAGTTGGCGCTCTATGCGGGCATCCCCATGGCCGTGGCCGTAACCGGATTGATCGCGGCGGCACTCGTAAATTCCACTCGTGCCACTTCCCTACCCGCCGCCGGGGCCGCTGGCACGCTCACATCAACGAGAACGCTTTCGAATTTGTTATTCACGGATTTTGTGTATCCCTTCGAACTGACGTCGTTCTTGATTCTAGTGGCGATACTGGGTGCCATCGTACTGGCGCAGCGGGAGAACTAGCATGGTGCCGACCAGCTATTACTTGTTACTGAGCGCAATCCTGTTTGGATTGGGGATTGTCGCGTTTGTCTTCAAGCGCAACATCATCACCATTTTCATGTCCATTGAATTGATGCTCAATGCCGTGAATCTGGCGTTTGTCGCGTTCAGCCAGGCGCTGCACAAGCCCGATGGAGAAGTGTTCGTCTTGTTCGTGATCATCGTAGCAGCGGCGGAAGCGGCGGTGGGATTGGGCATCATTATCCTGACGGCGCGGAACCGGCGTTCGCTCAACGTGGAAAGCGTGAATCTGCTGAAACTCTAATGCCTCAGACACCGATACTCGACTTTTTGTGGGTCATTCCGCTATTGCCGCTGTTGGGCTCGGCCATCAATGGGCTGTTGGGATGGAAGTGGCCCAACAAGATCGTACATTCCGTAGCGTTAACCGCGACAGGACTATCGTTTCTGTGCGCATTGGAAGCGGTGCGAGAGTTCCTGAGCACCGGCCAGCAACTGTTCCGGAAAGAGTTCTTTGATTGGATCGTCGCCGGGAATTTCCGCGCGGGATTCGATCTGCAGTTCGACCAGTTGACCGTAGTGATGGTGTTGGTGGTGACCGGTGTAGGCTTCCTGATCCACATCTACTCCACCGGATACATGGCCCATGAGGAGGGCTACTGGAGATTCTTCAGCTACCTGAACCTGTTCATGTTCTTCATGCTGATTCTGGTGCTAGCAGCCAACTTCTCTCTTCTGTTTGTGGGCTGGGAAGGCGTCGGGTTGTGCAGCTACCTGCTCATCGGGTTCTACTTCCGGAAGAAGTCGGCATCGGACGCCGGGAAAAAGGCGTTCATCGTGAACCGGATCGGCGACTTCGGCTTCATGCTGGGTTTGTTCCTGCTGTTTCGATCCTTTCACACCCTGGACTTCGTGACGCTATTCAAGGCAGCCCAGACCTGGCCGGCTGACGCCATGGGGCAATTCGGGACACTCACAGTGGCGTGCATGCTCCTCTTTGTAGGTGCAACCGGCAAATCGGCACAGATTCCACTGTACGTATGGCTGCCCGACGCAATGGAAGGCCCAACGCCGGTAAGCGCGTTGATCCACGCGGCGACGATGGTAACCGCCGGTGTTTATGTTGTGGCACGCTCGCACGTGCTGTTCCTGCATGCCCCGACCGCGATGTTTATTGTGGCGGTCATTGGCTGCGCGACAGCGTTCTTTGCCGCAACCATTGGTTTGGTGCAGTCCGACATTAAGAAAGTTCTGGCCTATTCCACCGTCAGCCAACTCGGGTACATGTTCCTGGGCTGCGGCGTAGGCGCCTTCACCGCGGGAATATTCCACTTGATGACGCATGCGTTTTTTAAGGCACTGCTCTTCCTGGCGGCGGGCAGCGTCATCCACGCCATGGGCGGCGAGCAGGACATGTGGAAGATGGGTGGCCTGTGGTCGAAGATCAAGATCACTGCATGGACCATGTTGATCGCGACTTGTGCCATTGCCGGCTTCTTCCCTCTGGCGGCGTTTTTCTCCAAGGACGCGATCCTGGCCGCTGCGTTTAACTGGGAGAACGGCGGCAAGGTTTTGTATGCCGTGGGCCTGACCGCGGCGATTCTCACCTCGTTCTACATGTTCCGGTTGATGTGGCTGACGTTTTGGGGCAAGCAACGGTACGACGAACATCACGTGCATGTGCACGAGTCCCCGTTGAACATGACCATTCCTCTGATGATTCTTGCGGTTCTTTCGTTTGTGGGTGGTTGGTTTGCCTTGCCCGCGATGTGGGGCGGCCGCGATTATTTCTCGGACTTTCTGCTGCCCGTTCTGCGTTCGGAAGCCCAGCCGGAAGTTCCATTGGCACATAATCTCGAACTGATTCTTTCCGGTGTGGCCATGATTGCCGCGGCGCTAGGTTTATTCGTAGCGTGGCGTATGTATGCGAAGGATGTGAAGGAAGGCAAAGACGAAGGCCTCCACAAGCTGCTTTACCATAAATATTACATTGATGAAATTTATCAGGCGCTCGTTGTTGGTCCGCTGGTTTGGCTCTCCCGGAACGTGCTGTGGAAGGTTGTGGATGTGGGCGTCATTGATGGCACGGTGAACGGAGTCGCCGAGGGCACCAGCGCGGTTGGCGACCGCTTACGACGGACACAGTCTGGCAATACTCGAAGCTATGCCGTTTGGGTCTTAGTTGGCGCGGTGCTGGTGTTCGCCTTGATCTTTTGGCCTGTGATCCGCCCGGCGTTGTTCGGAGGGATTTGGTAATGGCTCTCAACGGACATCTGCTGACCTTTCTCGTATTCTTCCCTGCCGCCGGAGCAATAGCGCTGTTATGGCTTCGCGGGGACGATGAAGTATGGATCCGGCGCTTCGCGCTGGTGGTTTCGCTGATCGAATTTGTGGCCTCCTTGTTGCTTCTCCGGGTGGTCACCATCGGCTCCAGCGGCTACGCCGCCGAAGAGTTCGCAAAGTGGATTCCGTCGCCAGCGATCAATTATCACCTCGGCGTGGACGGCATCAGCATGTTCCTGGTGATCCTGACGACCTTCCTCACACCGATTTGCGTGCTGGCCTCGTACAAAGGCGTGCACTTCCGGATCAAAGAATTCCACGTCATGCTTCTGTTGCTGGAAGTCGGCGTTGTGGGGGTATTCCTGGCGCTCGACATGTTCTTGTTCTTCCTCTTCTGGGAGATCATGCTCATCCCCATGGCGTTTTTAATTGGGATTTGGGGCCACGACCGCAGAATCTACGCGGCCATTAAGTTCATCATCTACACCATGGCCGGTTCAATCCTGATGCTGGTAGGGATGGTTTGGCTATATAACGCCACCGGAACCTTTGATCTGCCGACCATTCAGGCGTTAATCCATAGTGGACAGTTGCAACTATCCACCCGCACGGAAATGATTCTGTTCCTGGCGTTCTTCGTCGCATTTGCGATTAAAGTGCCTTTGTTCCCGCTGCATACTTGGTTGCCTGATGCGCACGTGGAAGCGCCAACTGCAGGATCGATCATCCTGGCCGGTGTATTACTGAAAATGGGCACCTACGGCATGATCCGCTTCTGCCTTCCACTGTTCCCGGAGGCATCGCACCGTGCAGCGCCGTATGTGGCGGCGCTGGCGATTATCGGGATCATCTACGGCGCGCTGGTGGCTCTAGTGCAGCCAAACTTGAAAAAGTTGGTAGCGTACTCTTCGGTGAGTCACCTTGGCTTTGTGGTCCTCGGCATTTTTGCGTTCCACGAAATTTCCATGCAGGGCGCGGTGTTCCAGATGCTCGCTCACGGCATTTCGACGGGCGCGTTGTTCTTGCTGGTAGGTATGCTGTACGACCGGCGCCACACCTTTGAAATCAGTGAATATGGTGGTCTCTGCAATCCCATGCCAAAGCTGGCCGCGTTCTTCCTGTTTGTGGCGCTCTCGTCGATGGGCTTACCTATGTTAAACGGGTTCGTCGGCGAGTTCCTGATTCTGCTGGGAACTTATCAAGCACACTGGCCTTGGGCTGCATGGGCTGCGACGGGTGTGATTCTGTCGGCCTGCTACCTTCTCTGGTCGTACCAACGTGTCTTTTTTGGCGAGGTGACCCACCAGAAAAACCGCGAGTTGCCCGACACTTCAGTTCGGGAGAGCGCCATGCTTTGGGTCCTGGCAGTAGTGATCCTGTGGATGGGCGTCAATTCCCCATTCTTCACTCACCGGTTTGCCGCGTCATGCAAAACCGTGATCGAGCAACTCAATCCCAATGTGATGCACGAAGCGCGCGGGTCTGCGGCGACGCCGGAGAAAAACGCCCGTGCGGAGTACGGACCGGAAAGGGTGGCAGTGCGCTAAATGGACTCGCTGAATCAAGTGATGCTGCAGAACGTGCTCCATGTCTTGCCGGAGTTGGTGTGGTGCGGGTTCGGCGTGCTGCTGATGCTGATGCAGCCCTTCGTAAAGCGACGTCAGGTGTTGACCTTTGTGGGAATGATCGGCGCGGCGGCCGGCACCCTGGTTACGTTCGTCACATTGACGGGAAGCGGGTTCTCAGGGCTGATTCAGTTCGATACCTGCAGCCTCTTCTTCCACTGGCTGGTAGGGCTGGTGGCGTTTCTGGTCATCCTCTCGAGCGACTCCTACCTGGAGCGCGAAAACCTGGATGGCGCGGAATTCTATGCCTTGATTCTCTTCGCTACGGCCGGAATGGGCGTGCTATCGTCCGCACAGGAATTGCTGACGGCGTTCATCGGATTGGAGATGTCTTCCATCGCCAGCTACATTCTGGCGGGCTACCGGCGCGACTCAGTAAAATCGAGCGAGTCAGCAATGAAGTACTTTTTGCTGGGGTCATTTGCAACGGCCTTTTTTCTGTATGGAATTGCGTTGGTGTATGGCGTTACGGGCTCGACGAACCTGATGGCGCTGGCCGATGCCAATGGAATGCTACTGCGCCTGGGGCTGACACTGATCCTGGTCGGCCTGGCCTTCAAGGTGGCGGCCGCTCCCTTCCAGATTTGGACGCCAGACGTATACGAAGGTGCACCGACTCCCGTAACAGCTTTGTTCTCGGCGGGACCAAAAGCGGCAACGTTCGCCCTGCTATTGCGAATTTTCAGCACCATCCATGCCGCGACGGATTTTTGGTTTTGGGCGTTCTGGACGCTGGCGGTCTTGACCATGTTCGTAGGAAACCTGGGCGCGCTCGTGCAGAACAATGTGAAGCGCATGCTGGCGTATAGCTCCAT
>Ga0335073_10001016_pt1 | contig 37106 bp, 27 predicted proteins | sample Lox_Sample_22_FD_207093 | JGI IMG/M metagenome (GOLD analysis project Ga0335073, IMG submission 207093) | Soil microbial communities from Loxahatchee National Wildlife Refuge, Florida, United States - Lox_Sample_2.2 | ecosystem: Environmental > Terrestrial > Soil > Wetlands | place: USA... | reverse complement strand
TCATGAAGTAATGCCGCATGGACTCAACACCCAACGTGGCATCTAGTGCGTTGGGAACACCGGTCGGGGAGGTGCCGAGCTTCCAGATCCGCCAACCCGGCGTGTCGATCCCGGCATCGAACGGCCAGTCCGAATAGAGCGCGTGTCCCGCGGAGTCCTTCGGGCCGCCGAAGATCGCCTCGAGCGCGCGAACCTTGGGCTCACTCAGGCAGTCATGGCTCGAGCCGGCCCTGCAGAGCAGCTGCTTGGGATCGAAATGGCACGCCGCGACGTCATTGATCATGCCGTCGCGCAGTCCGTCCTGTGCGTCACAGACCTGCAGGACCGTCTTGGAGACCAGATCGAGGTCGTCTTGCGTGAGCGCCTGGCTCAGGATCGGCGCCCCGTGGGCATCCTGGGGAGCGATTGCCAACAGATGCTTGACGTTCCACATCTCGGCGATCGCGGCCGCCGACAAGTTGAAGCCCGGATCGCCCGCAACGATGCCGTTGAACAGATCCGGGAAGCGCTCGGCGACCATCATGGCCTCCCTGCCGCCATTGGAGCATCCCGCGAAATAGGAGTCGCGCGCGGATTTGCCGTAGTAACGCCTGATCAGGCTCTGCCCCAACGTGGCGATGGGACCGAGACCGGCGTAGGCGTAGTCGAGCCGTGCCTGCTGGTCGGCAGCGAAGGAGGCGTCCTGCCCCTCGTGACCGCCGTCACTAGAGATGACTGCGAAGCCGCGCGTCAGGGCCAGAGAGCCGCCCGCGGGAACCAGGCCGATCGCCGGCAACACTGCGCCGTCGAGACCGCCACCGCCCTGGAAGAGGAACCGGCCGTTCCAGTTCAGCGGTAGGCGCAGTTCGAAGCCGAGGCCATACTTCACCCCGCCTACGCCGACGCGCGGGTCCAACACGCCGCGGACCAGGCAGTGTGCCGGGAGGCGCGCCTGACCCAGCATGGGAAACATGCGGCTGAGCCCGGCCGGCGGCGGACCTGCGCTCATCCAGCGCGCGCTAGCAATGACGAGGTGATCGCCCGCGGCCGCGGTGAGCCCGCGACACGCGGCGGCCGTGCCGGGGGCGACGGCCTGTGCCCACGCGTGCGAGGCATTCACGCCGGCCGCGGCCAGGACCACGCCGACGGCAACGCTCCGTCGAGCGATCCTGACGAGCCGCATCGCGCGCCTGCCGGCGACTCGCGCCGCGCCGCAGGAACGCGTGCCGACGCACCCCCCTGTCCCGACGGCCGGGGAGGTTTCGATTGACTCGATCATATTGTTATCCCCCATTGCTATTTATCATAGCAATCAAGTCGCGCGCGGCACAAGCGCCGTATGCGGCGGCCGCGCCCAGAAGCAAGTCGCGGCGCTAGACGGCTTCCTTGGCGGAGCGCATCGGCAGCGCCGCAAGGAACACGACCAGCGAGGCCCCGGCCGCGACCCACAGCGGCATCGCGAGGCCGCGCGCATCAGCCAGCCAGCCCGCAGCCAGCGGCGCCGCCGTACCGCCGATCACCTCTCCCACGAGCGTCACCAGTCCGATCGCCGCCCCAACCGCGCCCGCGGGCACGCTTTCCGCCGGAATGAGCACGATCGCCAGAGCGGCAATGGCCTGACCGCCCTGCGTCGCGAACAGAATCAGCGCCAACAGCCACAGGTGCGCATACAAACCGTGTATCAGGATGGCGAGCGGCAACAGCGTCGACAGCAGGCCCGTTGCGGCGAGGACGGCGGGGCGTCCGAAACGATCCGACAACGCCGGCGCCAGAATGCCGAGCACGAAGCTGCCGAGGCCCGCCGCGCCGAGCAATAGCCCTGCGGTTCGCGGGTCCAGATGCTCGACGCGGGTCATGTAGAGCGGCGCGAACGCGTTCTGCACGAACAGCCAGCTCATGAACCCCGCGGCCGCGATCGCACACAGCCAGACATTGCGCTGGCGCAGCGTTCGTAACGCCCCCGGCGCCATCGCCTCACCCGCCGCCGTGGGGGCCGGTCGCTGCGGCTCCCGCACGTAACGGGCCATGAGGCCGGCAAGCACCAGGCCGGGCGCTCCCGCCACCAGGAATGCCAGTCTCCACCCGACTCGCGCGGCAATCTGGGTAGTCAACACCGGCGCGACGGCGAGGCCGATGAGAGCGCCGGCGCTCACCACGATGCCGACGTTGCGCCCGCGACGCGATGGGCTCGAGGACTGCTCCACCAGCGCATTGAGGACGGACCAGCACGGCCCCTCCGCCGCCCCCATTGCTGCCCGGACGCACAACAGCTCACCGAAGCCGCCGGCCAGCCCGGATAGGCCCGACAGGAGCGAAAATACGATCGTCAGCGGCACCAGCACGAGCTTGCGGCCGACACGGTCCGACAGCGCTCCGAACAGGAGCGAGGCGACCGCCCAGCTGACCGCCGTGGCGGAAGTCAGCGCCCCAACTTCCTTGTCCGTCAGCGCCAGGTCCCGGGCGATGTAAGGCATGAGATAGAGCTGGCTCATGCGATCGAGGAAAACGACGCCCCAGACGAAGAACATCAAGGCGACGAGACCGGTCTCGTAGCGGGCGGTGAATGCCGGCTGCTGCTCGCTGCGCATCCTCATTACTATATACTATAGGAATAGAGCCGATGCGCGTCGTCGCCCGTGCGTCGCCCTCGGCATCAAGCGGTTCGCGGCGCCCTTCTTGGATTATGGGCGTCACTCGCCGCGGCGCCCGGCGCCGACGCGAGCGCCCGCAGAGCGCTCACGAACGCAGCACGCTGGGACGCTGGGACTCGCCCAAGGATCTCGGCGGACTCGAACGTATCCACAATGGCTCGCGCCCGCTGCGTCAATCGCCGGCCGCTCTCCGACAGTTTCAGTCCGTGCGACCGGCCGTCCACACGCTCACGGACGATCAGCTGGCGCCCTGCCAATCGCGCGGCGAGCGGCGTCATGTTGGCGGTTGCGATGTCGAGCAGCCGGCCGATCTCACTCTGGGTCACGCCGGGATTGGCGCCGATGACCATCAGCACGGTCGCTTCCGCCGGCCGCAGATCGAGCGTCGCCAGGCGTGCCGCGAGCTTCGCCATGAGGTCCACCGACACCCGGCGCAGGAGGTAGCCGGGCAGGTCTCGCAACGGATCGACTATCATGCGCGCATTGTCGCCCAATTCCCGCCAAGATGCTTGCCCGAGCCGGGCATATCGCTATACTATATAGCTTTCAAACCATGGGGGAGGCTCCGATGCGTTTCGAGCGAGTGAGCCCGATCACCGGTCGGGTCGCCAGCACCGCCAGCGCGATGACCGCCTCCGACGCCAGGACAATAGCCGACCGCGCCGCGGTCGCATTCCCGTCTTGGGCCGCTACCGGCCCGAATGGACGGCGCGACGTGTTGACCCGGGCCGCCGGAGCTCTCGAGCGGCGGCGCGATGAGTTCGTCCAGGCGATGATGGCCGAGATCGGCGCCACCGCCGGCTGGGCGATGTTCAATCTCACACTGGCGGCCGGTATGGTCCGCGAAGCCGCCGCGCTGACCACGCGGATCGCGGGCGAGGTCATCCCCTCCGACAAGCCCGGCTGTTTCGCGATGACGCTGCGCGATCCGGTCGGGGTCGTGCTCGGTATCGCTCCCTGGAACGCCCCCATCATCCTCGGCGTGCGCGCGATCGCCACTCCGCTCGCCTGCGGCAACAGCGTAATCCTCAAGGCCTCGGAGCTCTGCCCGCACACCCATCAACTGATCGTCGAGGCTTTCATCGAGGCTGGCTTTCCCGCTGGCGTCGTCAACGTCGTCACCAACTCGCCGCAGGACGCCGGCGATGTGGTCGGTGCGCTCATCGATCATCCAGCGGTGCGCCGGATCAACTTCACGGGCTCCACCGCCGTGGGACGCATCATCGCCAGGCGGTGCGCGGAGAACCTGAAGCCCTGCCTGCTCGAGCTCGGCGGCAAGGCCCCGCTCATCATCCTGGATGACGCCAACCTCGATCAGGCGGTCCAGGCGGCCGCGTTCGGCGCCTTCATGAATCAGGGGCAGATCTGCATGTCGACGGAGCGGATCATCCCGGTCGCGGCCGTTGCCGAGGAATTCGCGCGCCGCTTCGCACACAAGGCTCGCTCGCTGGCGAGCGGCGATCCGCGCGAGGGCAAGACGCCGCTCGGGGCCGTGGTCGACCGGCGCAGCGTGGACCACGTGAACGCCCTCATCGAGGACGCCGTCTCCCATGGCGCCGAGGTGCTCGCCGGCGGCAAGGCCGAAGGCATTCTCATGCCGGCGACGGTCGTCGACCGGGTGACCCCGGGGATGAAGCTGTATCGCGACGAGAGCTTCGGACCGGTCGTCGCCATCATCCACGCCGGGGACGAGGCCGATGCCATCCGCCTGGCGAATGACAGTGAGTATGGGCTCTCGGCCGCGGTCTTCACTGGTGATGCCGCACGCGGCCTGCGCGTAGCGCGTCAGATCCGCTCCGGCATGTGCCACATCAATGGTCCCACGGTCCAAGACGAGGCGCAGATGCCTTTTGGCGGCGTGGGCGCCTCGGGCTACGGCAGATTCGGCGGGATGGCGGGGATCGAGCAGTTCACCGAGCTTCGCTGGATCAGCATCGATACCCTTCCGGGACAGTTCCCGATCTGACACCTTTATTTCCAGACACTTGAGCAACGAGACCTCCATTCCAATGAGCGCAGAGCAACAGGAAGCCGACACCGTCACTTGCATCGTGGCCGAGAATATCGGCTGGGTGAGATTCAATCGCCCGGAGAAACGCAACTGCATGAGCCCGGCGCTCAATCGCCAGATGATGGGCGTGCTCGATGAGATCGAATACCGCGATGACGTCGGTGTCGTGGTGCTCACGGGAGAAGGCACCGCCTGGTCGGCGGGCATGGATCTGAAGGAGTATTTCCGGGAGACCGAGGTGCAAGGGCTCGCCGCGGTGCGGCAGTCGCAGCGGGAGGCCTATGGCTGGTGGCGGCGCCTGCGCTGGTATCAGAAGCCGACCATCGCCATGGTCAACGGCTGGTGCTTCGGAGGCGCTTACGGCCCGCTTTTCGCCTGCGATCTCGCGTTCGCGGCCGAGGATGCGCAATTCGGTCTGTCGGAGATCAACTGGGGGATCCTTCCCGGAGGAGGCGCCACCAAGATCGCAAGGGAGCTCCTTTCCTTCCGGCGCGCCATGTACCACGCCTTGACGGGCGAGCCCATTGATGGGCGCACCGCCGCCGAATGGGGCCTGGTGAACGAGGCGCTGCCGCGGGAGAAGCTGGAGGAGCGCGTCACGACGGTCGCCCGGACTCTGCTGGAGAAAAATCCCATCGCCCTAAAGGCTGCCAAGGACGCCATCCGGCGGGTCGGCGAAATGACTTACGACAACGCCGAGGACTATCTGGTGCGTGCGCAGGAGGCGGCCAACTTCTTCGACAACGAGGGCCGCAAGGAAGGGATCCGGCAGTTCGTCGATGAGAAGACCTTCAAGCCGGGCCTCGCCGCCTACGACAAATCACGGCAACGCTCCTGAGGCGTCAGTTGCCTCGCCCTTCGGGCCACACCAGTCCGAGGGAGCTTCCGCAGCAGGTGGCAGAGGCAAACTCGCGGAGCATGCCGCCGGCGGTGTATCGCAAGACCCATCGGCGATGCTCAAAATCGACGAGCAGCTCGGCCCGCTCCGTGCCCGCGCGCCACCGTAGCGCGAGGAGATCATCGCCGCTGCGCCCGGCCTCGAACCCGCCGCTGAAGGCCGGATGCTCGTTGCGTAGACGGATCAGAGAGAGCAGATCCCGCACGACGGGTCGCTCGAGCGCCAAGTCGATCTCGTGGCGCCGGAAGTAGTGCCGGTTGATGTCGCGGCCGACCCCGGTTCTCGCGAGCAGCTCCATGTCGTTTCCTCCAGCCAACAGGCCGACGTAATACACCTGGGGAATGCCGGGCAGGAAGAACTGCACAGCCCGCGCCAGCAGGTACTGCCGGTCATCACGCCCCAACGCATCATAGAACGTGCAGTTGACCTGATACAGGTCGAGGTTCGACGCCGCCGCGCCCGTGGCACGGCGACTCTCGCCGCGGCTGCGAACGTGGATCGTCTCGATCAGGCGCTCGAGCTCTTCGGCAGGAACCAGGCCTGGTTGCAGCTGCGGCTCACCGTCGTCCGCCCCGACGTCGATGACTCCGATGCCATCATGGGTGTCGAGAACAGTCAGTGAGTTCGCGGGCCGGATGGCGAGCCACTCCTTGAGGTACCGCCCGGTACGGAAGAAGATCGCATGCAGGAGCAGCGGCGGTAGCGCGAAGTCGTAGACCCAGTCGACATGCGCAGCGATCTGGATCTGGCGAAGATAGTGCGAGTGCACCTCGACCAGCACTTCCAGTCCGAGCGAGCGTGCGAGTGCCCCGAACTCAGTGATGAACTCATAAGTCTCCGGCAGCATGAAGCAGCTCGTGCCGGCTCGCTTGATCGCGTAACCGACGGCATCGAGCCTCGCCATGCGGACGCCGTTGGCACTGAAGGCTTCGAGGATCCTCAGCAGATAGGCCCTGCCCTGCGGGTGGTGCACGTCGATATCGATCTGCCGCGCGGTAAACGTGGTCCAGAGTATGCGCCGCTCGCCGTTTTCCAGGCTGATTGGCGTCAGCGGCAAGCCGGGTCTGGGCCGATAGATGCTCGCGAGCCCTCGCTCGGTGGCACCTGCCGGAAAGACAGCGTCAAGAGTCAGGAAGAGTCCATCGTATTGCGACCGGCGGCCCTGCCGCGAGTAGTCCCGAAACTGCGGCGAATCGCAGGACATGTGATTTACGATGACATCCGCCACGACATCGATCCTCGAAGAGAGCGAACGGACGTCCGCCCACGTGCCGAGGCGCTCATCCACCCGCGTGTGCTCTATGGGATCGAAGCCGGCATCCGCACCGTCTATCGGCTGGAAGAACGGCAGCAGGTGCACCGCCCCGAACAGGCCCGCCAGCGGTCCGGCAAGCAGCGTCTCGAGCTCGCTAAAGCCGCCGCCCCCCAAGCGGTCGACGTAGGTGATGAGCTGAACCTGGTTCTTCATGATGGGGCTGGCGGGAGTTTGCGGAGCGGGGCGCTCGGTCGTATAGTGCAATCGATTGTAATCGTGCAGGGAAGCGGCTACGTAGTCAACCGACACCGCCGAGGTGAATGAGACACCCATGCCCGACGAGCCGTCCCCTGCCGCTCGGAGTCAGCTGCTGCTCATTCGCGCCTTGACCTGTCTCATGTTCCTGATGTTCGCGATGACGAGCGACGCAGTGGGCAGCGTCATCCCGAAGGTGATCGATGAGTTCAGGCTGAACATGAAGGCGGCCTCCGCCTTTCAATACGCACCCATGGCCGCGATGGCGGCCGGTGCCCTGCTGCTCGGATTCCTGGCCGACAGGTTGGGTCGAAAGCACACCATCGTCATCGGCTTGGCGCTCTACGGGGGGAGCTCGGCTTTGTTTGCGCTCGGGGACTCCTTCGCGCAATTCGTAGGATTGCTCGCCGTCGCGGGCGTCGGCGTCAGCATCTTCAAGACCGGCGCCCTGGCGCTGATCGGGGATATTTCCACATCCACCGACCAGCACACCTCGATCATGAACCTCGTCGAGGGCTTCTTCGGGATCGGCTCGATCGTGGGCCCTGCCCTCGTCGCAGGCTTGCTCGGCACCGGCTTCTCGTGGAAGTGGCTTTACGTCATTGCCGCGCTGATCTGCACGGCTCTCATCGTGTTGGCGCTCGTGGCCAAGTATCCGCAGCGGCGCCTCGCCACCGACGTACGGGGTGGTCTCACACACACCCTCGCACTCCTGCGCGACCCCTTCGCGCTCGGGTTCTCATGCCTGATCGTGCTGTATGTCGCGGTCGAGGTGGCGGTCTACGTCTGGATGCCCCTGTACCTGCGCGTCTACCACGGTCCTATCGGCTGGCTCGTGCCGTTCGCGCTGACGGTATTCTTTGTCCTGCGCGCGGCCGGCCGGTTGGTCGGCGCGTGGCTGCTCAGCCTACTATCATGGTCCACCGCACTCAGCGTGCTGAGCTTTGCGATCCTCACCTGCTTTGCCGGCAGCCTACTCGGCGGGACCCGCACCGGCCTGCTGCTGCTTCCCCTCTCGGGACTCTTCATGTCCGTGGTGTATCCGACACTCAACTCCAAGGGAATCAGTTGTTTTCCGAAGTCGGAGCACGGTCGCGTCGCGGGTCTGCTCCTCTTTTTCACCGCGCTGGCCGCGGCTGTCGGCCCCTTCGCGATGGGAGCGGTGAGCGATGCTTACGGCAGCCCCAAGTACGGATTCGCGATGGCCGCCGTCTTTGCTCTCCTGCTGTTCCTCGGCCTGTTGCTCAACGGTCTCGTCCGGCCGGTCGAGCGCCGGCTGCTCGGGCTCGAGCGGGCGGAGTACGCGTCCGCGGGCGAAGCGGGGTCGCGGTTCAGCTCGGCGCCGACTCCCTGACGATGAGCTCCGCCGGCATCGTCGCCGAAGGTGTTTCCTCTCCTTCGATGCGCCGGAACAGCAGATCGACGAGCGTCCGCGCGCCCCGCTCGAGGTCCTGCCGCACAGTCGTCAGACGCGGTGTGGTATGGGCGGAAATGGCGATGTCGTCGAATCCGACCACTGCTACATCCTTCGGCACGGACAGACCCGAAGCGATGATGGCGCGCATCGCGCTGATGGCGATGACGTCGGTCGCAGCAAAGACGGCATCGAACCGCCCTCCCTTGCGGATGAACTCACTCATCGCATCGTAGGCGGCGTCTGCCGTCAGATGGGCCGGCAGGAGGCGGGGTGCTCCGGTGCCGCGCGGGGCCTTCGAGAGGGCGAGCCGGTATCCCTCGTGGCGCAAGCGGATTTCCGGCACCGTTGGATCGCCGATGAAGAGGATGCGTCTCCGCCCCGAACCGAGGAGGTGCGCGACAGCGGCCAGAGCGCCGCCGGCGTTGTCCGTCCCCACCGAGCAGTAGGCCTGGCCCTTCAAATGACCACCCCAGACGACCAGGGGAAGGTAGCTCGAAGCCACCCTTTGCAGCGTCTCGTGCTCGGTACTCTGGCCGATCACGATGATGCCGTCGGCGCGGCCGGAACCGATGAGGCTCTGCAGCCACTCCCGCACGGGCGGCAGGAACTTCTGCAGAAACATGCCGTAACCCCGCTGGGTGATGGCTTCGGCAAGGTGCCCCAACATCTCGACGAAGAACGGATCGGTCAGGGGCTGGCCGGCCTCGTGCTGCAGCGGGATCGCAACCGTCAGGGTCTGGGTGCGCTTCAGCCGCAGATTTCTCGCCACGGAGTTGATGACGTATCCCCGCTCGCGCGCGAGCCTGCGGATCTGCTCCCGCTTGCCCGCTTCGACCAGGGGGCTTCCCGCCAAGGCGCGGGAGATGGTCGAGGGGTGAACGCCGGCCAGCCGGGCGAGATCGGCCATGGTGGCTGGCTTGCCGGAGGGAGTCTTCCTCATGGCCGGCAAGCATAGCCGAAGAGAATCCCGGGGCGCCCGCCGAGCGAGCAGGCTCTCACGCCTGCGGCAGGCCGCAGGTCGGCATCGCGCTGTGGTGGACGAGCCTGTCAGGCCGAGCGGGTGCGCCAGCCCTGATGGTAGGTCTCGCGCGCGTCGCGCGCATACGGGGCCGGCGAGACCCTGACGCGCACCTCGAGCTGCTTGTGCCGCTCGACGGTTGTTTTGCGCGTCCCGCCGCCCTCCTCGCCCCAAAGGAGGGTTAGCACATCCCCGACATCGATGCTCGGATCGACGACTCCGAGTGAGAGCGCCGTGCGCTCATTGAAGCTGTAGCCGGCGAACATCGAGAAGCCGACCACCTTGCCGCCCATCATGACCGCATCGTAGGACGAGGAGGCATAGTTGGCGATCGGCAGGTCGAAGAACTTGCAGGCGTCGCTCCCCGGCTGAAAGAGCGAGGCGTAGATCTTCGCCATGTCCTCGCCGTTCCAGGCGAACGTCACTTTCTTGCGTTGCGGCTGCGACAGCCTCTCTAGCGCCTCCCGGCCGATGAAGTCGTGGTCGAGCTTCACGAACGGGCCATAGCCCAGGGCGTAAGGCGTCAGGTAGTAGTCCTCGATTTTGCCCGACACGAAGCTGCCGCCGATCGAACCCGTTCCTTCGTAGCCGTTAGCCGGCAACCATTCCCGGTATTTCCTCATCTTCTCGCCGGTGTAGACGGCCGGCAGCGGCGAGGGAATCCAGCCCGACTCCAGTGTGTTGCTCGCGTAGGCGCGCGAGCCCACCTGTATCAACCCGAGCTCCCGGCCGGCCTCCACGATGGCGTCGCGAATCTCGTCATACTCCGCGTACGGCCCCCAGACCTCGAGCCCAGGCTCTCCGGCCATGCCATGGCGCAGGGCGCGGACCTTGCGGCCCTTGATATGGATCGTGTCCATCGTGAAGAACTTGAGGTCGGGGATCGCCGCGCCGTTCAGCTTCTCGAGGACCTTCCAGGCGTTCGGCCCCTGTACCTGGAACCGGTAGTGGCGGCGCGTGACGGCCCGGCCTCGCGGTTGCGACGGCGAGCGGTCATCGCGAATGTAGTCCACGTTGTAGCCGCCGGTCTCGCAGTGGAACTGGATCCAGTTGACCACCGGGGCGCGGCCCACGAACAGCAGCTCCTCGCCGAGATGGAAGAGGATGCCGTCGCCGATCACGTAACCATCGTGGCTGCACGGAACCATCTGCTTCGCTTTGTTGGGCGCGAAGTTCGCGAAGCTGTTGATGGTGAGGTGCGACATGAGCTTGAGCGCATCGGGTCCTTTCACGGTAATCTCCGCCATGTGATGCGACTGGTCGAAAAGCACCGCCGACTCGCGCCAGGCGCGCTGCTCATCACGCCAATTGGAGAACTCGCTCGGCACCACGGGATAAACGTAGGCGCCTAGCTGCGAGTCGCGCAGCAGGCTCACCGGGTCGCCGGCAGTTTGTAGGAGTTGCTCCAGGCTCTGGCTCATGATCGGCATTGACGACACTCCATCCGCGGCGCTAGATTGCTATATTAGATAGCAGTATAATCGTAATCAAGGAGTCCCATGCGTCTCGAGCGAACGACCCCGACGGCCGCCGGCGCGGGCCTCCACGGCCTCGAGCGGCTATTGCGTCCCCGGTCGGTCGCCATCGTGGGCGCCTCCGCCACGCCCGGCGCGCTCGGCGCCGCGGTGCTCGCGAATCTCCTGCGACTCGGATTCTCGGGTGATATCCACCTCGTCAATCCGAACCGCGACGCGATCGGCGACCGGCCGTGCCTGAAGTCGATCGAAGAGCTGCCGCCCGGCATCGACGCAGCGGTCCTGGCCATTCCCCGGGCCGGAGTGCTCGAGGCGGTCGACTCGCTCGCCAGGCGCGGCGTCGGCGCGGCCGTGATCTTCTCGGCTGGCTTCGCGGAAGGGGGCGATGAGGGCCGTGCACAGCAGCGCGAGCTCGCGGACATCGCCAAGAGGCATGGCATGCTGATCGAGGGACCCAATTGCCTGGGTCTCGTCAATCATGTCGATGGCGTGGCGCTCACCTTCGTGGAGACGCCGGCGGCACCGCTGCGCGGCGGACCGGGGATCGGTATCGTGAGTCAGAGCGGCGCGATGGCCTGCGTCCTCGGCGCCATGCTCGCGAGCCGCGAGCTGGCAGTCTCCTACTCCATTTCCACGGGCAACGAGGCGGTGACCGGCGTCGAGGACTTCCTCGAGCACCTCCTCGAGGACTCCCGCACGCGCGTCATCGGGATGATCGTCGAGCAGTTCCGCCAGCCGCAGCGCTTGCTGGCACTGGCGCGGCGCTCGCGCGCGGCCGGCACGCAGATCGTGCTGCTGCATCCGGGTCGCAGCAGCGCGGCGCGCGAGTCCGCCGCGACTCATACCGGCGCCTTGGCCGGGGACTACGCGCTGATGCGTGCAAAGGTCGAGGCCGAGGGCGTGGTTCTGGTGGAGACACTGGAAGAGCTCGGCGACGTGCTCGAGATCGCGCAGCGCGCGGCGGTGCCGCCCGCGGGCGGCACCGCGGTGATGACCGAGTCCGGCGCCTTCAAGGCGCTCACCCTCGATCTGTGCGACCAGGTGGGGCTCGCGCTGCCGCCGCTGGACGATGTCAACGCCCCGGCGCTGCGAGCCGTGATGCCGGCGTTCGTTCCGGTCAGCAATCCGCTCGATCTCACCGCCCAAGGGCTGGTCGATCCCGACATCTATCGCCGTACGCTGCTCGCGCTTGCCGCCGACGCGCGTATCAGCACGATCGTGATCGACATCATCCAGACGGATACGGCGACTTGCGAGCGCAAGTTTCCGACCATCATCGCCGCTCTGCGGGAGTTGAATCCCTCCAAGGCCGTGGTGTTCGCCGGCCTCGATGAGGGCGCAGCAGTGCCGCCGCAGTATATCCGCGAGCTGCGCGCGCTCGGGGTGCCCTACTTCCCCTCCCCCGACCGCGCCGTTCGCGCGCTCGCGCGACTCGCAGCGGCGGCGGCGCGCAAGCCTCCCGAGACGCCGCGCTCACGGACGCTCGATCGCTCCCGCCTGCCGTCCGGGCTCGTTCCCGAGTACCGCGCCAAAGCCTTCCTCGAGCCACTGGGCATCCCCTTTCCGGCAGGAGTGCTGGTCCCGTCCCTCGAACAGGCGCTGCTGGCGGCAGATCGCCTCGGCTATCCGCTCGCACTCAAGGCACAGTCGGCGGCACTGCCGCACAAGAGCGATTCCGGCGGCGTGGTGCTCGGCCTCGAGGACCGCGCGTCCATCGCGGCTGGCTGGCGGCAGCTTCATGACAACCTGGCGCGACACCGCCCGGGCCTCACTCTCGATGGCGTTCTCGTCGAGGCAATGGGCCGGCCGGGGGCGGAGCTGATCATCGGCGGCCGCAACGACCCGGACTGGGGCCCGGTGGTGCTCGCCGGTTTCGGCGGCGTGCAGGCCGAGCTGCTGCGCGATGTCAGGTTGATTCTGCCCGGTGAAACCAACGAGCAGGTAATCGAGGCGCTCTTCGGACTCAAGGCCGGCGCCCTGCTGCGCGGCTACCGGGGCTCCCCGGCGCTCGATGTCGGCGCCCTGGCCGAACTCATCGTCCGTGTGGGTGAGCTTGTGGGCAGCGACTCCGGCCTGCGCGAGATCGACCTCAACCCGGTCATGATCTACCCGACTGGTCAGGGCGTTCTCGCTCTGGACGCTCTCATCGTGACGACGTAAGACGCTTTTGCCGCCGCACGAGTCTGACGCGGGAGGACTTGCTCGTGCAGCTCGATGACATGACCTGTGGATAAAGAGGTGAGAGCTGCGGAACCGGCATCGAACGATGATCAGGGACAAATGGCACGTCCCGCGTTCAATCAAGTACTTGTGGTGTAAGCAGCCGTTCTCGATTGGACGCCGTTCCCTGATCAACTTTCAATGCCGGTTCACAACACAGCCACTCTCTGAGTCCTGCCGGTTGCGTGCACGTCTTTATTCCGTGCTACCGGGCACGGTGGAATTGATCGTGACACGTGTTGCGGTGACGGTTCCGGTTAGCGTCGCCACGGGTATGCTCGGCGGTCCAACATTCAGAGAGTCCGTGGTGGTCCATACGTACACTTTGAGCGTGAACGTGCCGGTCAGGTGATTCTGATCGCTGAGTTTCACCGTCTCGGTGAGTTGGATCGCATTGGCAGGACTCTGCCCGGTCGCATCCCAGGCAAGGGGGAAATGGTTGAGCCGGTACGTCCCGGGTCCGACCTGCTGCCAAACACCAAGGCACCAATCGCCGCCGATCGGCGCATGCAAACCGGAATTCTCGATCTCGGTGCCATCGGAATGCCATTGCTCGTAACCGTCGTCCTGCACCACCCCATTTGCGACCATCTGGAAGCGCCACATGCCGACGATACCCGCCTCCCCGGGCCAGCCTCCATTATCGCTAATCAGCAAGAGTCGCCCCGCCGTCTCTGGCCGATAGACAGCCGACTGCAGCGTCGGGGGCGTTTGCGCCGGAAGGTTCCAGGCGTTCGGTTTGAGCTGTGGCGGCACGAACCCGCAGCCGGCCTGCGCGCTGTTCGCCATTGAGAGACCGGCGACGCTCAGCACGAGCGCGGCCAGCAAAGGTCGCATCGAGAGTTTCATGCGGATTCTCCTGGTGATAGTGGAAGTAGTGAGAGGCCAGCCATCGCCTTTGGTGAGCGCCTGGAGGGCCCTCGGCATCGGCGTGGCGAAGAATGAAGACCCGTGCCTTACCCGAAAGGATCGGCATTGTTCCCGGCGAGGACGCGACCTTGGTCTGATTATGGTCGATCGGCGCTTGTTTTAGCCTTGCACACAGTCGCAATGTTTGCAATGTATGCTTGACATTTCTAGTGACTTCTTATGATAACTTGTTATATTTGCGTAGGTATTGCGAGGAGGCGGAGCTAAGACCGCATCCGAACCGCACTCGTGGCCGAGCGGTTGAAGGCACCGGCCTGCAAAACCGGCGAGCGATTCGCTCCACGCCAGTTCGAATCTGGCCGAGTGCTCCATCCGTAGGCTCGCCTCAAGCCTCCTGATGGGCGCGCCCAACATGACGGAGCCTTACGCATGTCAACGAAGTCCACTATCGCATGGGGTGAGGACTTTCATCTTTACCGCGAGGTATTCGACGAGGACCACGTTTACCTACGGCTTGACACAACTCATTTCGAAGCAGGCTACGGTCGCGTGACGATTCCGATCCCAATCCACATCTGGGAGACGATCCGGCGCCTCGGCGGCGCGCGGCTGGACCTCGGACGCGGACGAGATGTAAGGCGTGTGTATTCACAGGAAAATTCCGCGTCCGGGTTGTTGATCTCGCACATTGCAACTATCCTGTCGCCATGGTGCTTACGTACGCTCCGAGCTGGCTCAGCAGCGGCCCGAGAAGCGGTGCAATCCGGTGCAGTTCCTCGCGATGGGCTGCAGACAGAGCCGCCAGAGCCTTCTCGCCGGACGGTGTGAGTAAAAGGATCGCGCGACGCCTGTCGCGATCGTCCGCGCGTCGCACCAGATAGCCGCTCTCGACGAGACGATCAACGAGCCCGACGGCGCTGTGATGGCGGATCCCGAGTCGTTCGGCAAGGTCGCCCACCGTCACCTGCGCACCGCCCGGATAGCCCTTGATGGCCAATAGCGCCTGGTGCTGGCGCGGCGCGAGCCCCGCTGCGCGAGCGGCCTCGGTACTGAAGGCGAGGAAACGCGCGAGCAGATAGCGGAATTCCGCGAGCAGCTGGTAATCGCGGCGTCCAAAGTCACGGCGCGCATCACGCTGCGGGCTCAGTCGCTTTGTCCTGCGGGGCATGGAAGGCTCCTATCGACGTATCACGATGAAATTTGCGCTGCCTTTGGGGGGTGGCGGACGTCGCATTTCTCGTGGAGAATAATATCGTAGTACGATGTAAAATGCAGGCCCCACCCGAGACCGCAATCCCGCTGGACAACCATGAAGAGCTCTGTTTCCACTCTCGCGGTGCACGACACCCTGCGTGACTTCACCGCAGACCGGCGGCTTCTCGTGATGTCCGCGATGGCGATCGTGACGGGTACCTGCGGCGCCGCCGCCGCCTGGGTGCTCCTCAAGCTGATCGCGCTCGTCACGAACTTCAGCTACTTCCATACGCTCTCCACCGCCACTTCCTATCTCAGTCACGCCCAACTCGGGCCGGCCTCCGTCCTCATACCCGTCGTCGGCGGCATCATCGTCGGCCTGATGGCCCGCTACGGGTCGGACAAAATCCGTGGCCACGGTATTCCGGAGGCGCTCGAGGCCATCCTGATCGGCCAGAGCCGCATCCAGCCGAAGGTGGCGGCGTTGAAACCACTCTCTTCCGCGATCGCGATCGGCACCGGCGGCCCGTTCGGGGCCGAAGGTCCGATCATCATGACCGGCGGGGCGCTGGGCTCGCTCTTCGCGCAGTTCTTCCACCTGAGCTCGGCGGAGCGCAAGACGTTGCTGGTTGCCGGTGCAGCGGCGGGAATGACGGGGATCTTCGGTACGCCGGTGGCGGCGGTCCTCCTTGCCATCGAGGTCATGCTCTTTGAGTGGAAGCCGCGCAGCTTCGTGCCCGTGGTCGTCTCGGCCATCGCCGCCACGGCCTGGCGGCCATGGCTGGTCGGCCCCTGGCCGCTCTTCCCCCACAGCGGCATCCCCCCGATGCCATGGTGGGGGCTCGCCCTCTGTGCCGGCATCGGCGTCGTCGCTGGGCTGCAGTCGGCCATCACCACCAGCGCGCTCTATTGGTTCGAGGACTTGTTCGAAAAGCTGCCCTTCCACTGGATGTGGTGGCCCGCCATCGCTGCCGTCGTCGTCGGCATCGGTGGCCTGATCGATCCCGCCGCTCTGGGTGTCGGGTACGACAACATCGGGGCGCTGATCAACGGCACGGTGCCGATCCATGCGGCGCTAACCCTGCTGCTCGTCAAAGCGACCATCTGGGTCGTCGCGCTCGCCTCCGGAACTTCCGGCGGCACCCTGGCGCCGCTTTTGATGATGGGCGGCGCCGCGGGCGCGCTGGAGGCTCACATCCTACCTTGCGGCGACGGCGGCTTCTGGTCGCTTCTCGCGATGGCGGCGGTGCTGGGTGGAACTCTGCGATGTCCACTGACAGCGACAGTATTCGCAATCGAGCTCACCGGCGACCTGCACGTCATGCCGGAAGTACTCGTGGCGTGCGTTGCCTCATTCGCCGTGACCGTGCTGCTCATGAGGCGCTCCATCCTGACGGAGCGGCTGGCGCGCCGCGGACGTCACCTGAGCTATGAGTACACCGTCGATCCGTTCGAGGTGGCCCGGGTCAGCGAGATCATGACGCATCCGGTGCACACCCTTCCGGCGAGCATGTCGACGGAGAATGCACTGACCTTCTTCGACACCGAGAACGGCATCAAGCGCCACAAGAGTTACCCGGTCGTCGACGATGCCGGGCGCGTCGTGGGCATGGTGTCGCGCGCCGACGTGCTGCGCTGGCCACGTGAGGGCTGGCCGAAAGGTCAGACACTCAAAGAGACGTCGGATGTAGGCGAAGTATTCGTGGGCTACGCGGACGAGCTCGTAGGACACCTGGCGGACCGCATGGCCGCAGGCGATGTCGGCCGCGTGCCGATCGTCGATCGCGCGACGGGCAAGCTCATTGGCCTGCTCGCACGCTGCGACTTGCTGCGAATACGGGCGCAGGCGGCCCGCCTGGAGCGCGAGCGGGCCAGGCCGTTGACGATGCCGGGTCGGCGGCAGCCCCAGCAACCAACCGGGTCCTGCGCTCGACGTCCGTGACCGGCAGCGCCTGTCCTATGAGCGAGCCGATGGCGCCCCCGGGCCACCGGTACCGATGCTGATCGCCGAGGACACGGGCTCGAGAATCGCGACCTTGACATCGAGACGGCTGCAGCCGGAGCAGGATCGCCTCGATCGCTTCCGGTATGCGTGGCCGCGGACCTGGTCCGTCCCGTAACGGGCCATGAGCAGCCCGACGAGGAGCTCGAGTGCATATATATCGCAACGCGACGTAAACGGAAACGACGCATCTGACGCGCGGCTCAGCGCCAGAGATTGGTCGCCGCGGATACCTACAGCCTCTGCCATCGTCGCGAAGTTCGGATTCGCAAGCTCGGTGCCGAAGTCGAGGAAACCCGTCGACTTCTGCTCGAGCTAGATGAAGCCGAGCGCGCCGTTGTTGAAAACCACCACCTACACAGGCAGGTCGAGCTGCTTCAGACTGATGAGGTCCCCCATAAGCATGGTAAAGCCGCCATCGCCCGAGAGCGAGACCGCTTGCCTGCCGGGGCAGGCCACCTGCGCTCCGAGCGCCTGCGCCATCGCGTTGGCCATCGAGCCATGCCAGAACGAGCCGAGAAGCCTGCGCTTGCCGTTCATCGCAAGGTAGCGCGCGGCCCGAACCGTCGGCAGCCCCACGTCGCAGGTAAAGATCGCATCGGCTGTCGCCCGCGCACTGACCGCCTTCGCGACCTGCTGCGGATGTAGCCGTCTGCGGCCAGGCGTGGCCGCCAGTTCATCGACCATGGAGCAGCTCGATCGGATAGTGCGTGGCGCGAAACTGACCGATACCCTCAAACTCGCTCGCTGCCGTCACTCACCGCATCGCGATCAACCCGGCGCCGTGCTCGCGGCGGCGCGTGGCTTCATGAACGAGCGCGTTCATCGGGCTGTCCGAGCGCTTTCAGCGAAACAGCCGGGGCGCCAGGTCTTTCAGATCGCGTCGCCAGGTTTGCCATTCGTGTGCGGTTCCTGGACTCTCGAAGTACACCAGATGCACGCCGTGCGCGCGCAGCGCCTTGACGGCAGCGACTATGCCGAGGCGAATCTCCGGCGGCTCCGCGGTGCCGACACCCATCCATAGCAGCCTCTCGCGCTGATTGAAGCGCGACGCATCCGCGAAGGTCCCTCCGTAGGCGGTCTTCACATCGAACGGCGCGCCCATTGCGGCAGCAAGCGGTAGCGAGGAGTTCGGGTTCTGCAGGATGGGGCCGCTGAGCGAGGCGACGTAGGCGAAAGTATCCTGGTGATGGAGAGCGATGAAGAGCGCTTCCATGCCGCCCATGGACAGTCCCGCCATCGCGCGATGGTCTCGATCGGGAATCGTGCGGTACGAAGCGTCGATCGTCGGGATGAGATCATGGAGGATGACGTCCTCGAATGCGCCGAACGCGAGCCCAATTTGCTTCACTGGAGTATCGGGACCGAGGTGCAGGGCGGGCGTGCCTGGCTTGTTGGCGTACCCGAGATCCATGACCACTATCATCGGCTTGGCCTTGCCTGCGGCAATCAGGTTGTCGAGGATGAACTGCGCCTTGCCCTGGCGCGTCCAGCCCGTCGCATCCTCGCCGTAGCCATGTTGCAGGATCAGGACTGGGTAGCGTTGTCTTCGGTCCGCATCATATTCCGGCGGTGTGTAGACGAACGCGCGACGCCAGGCTCCGGTGACGCGTGACCAGTACCACTTCTCTCGCACCTCGCCGTGCGGGACCGCCCTCACTGCATAAAAGTCGCCCTGTGGGTCCGGTACCTCCAGGCCGCTGACCTCCTTGCCATAACCGAAGTACGTCTTGCTGGCGGGATCGCTGACCGCAACGCCATCCAGAATGAACCAGTAGTAGTGAAATCCCGGAACGACCGGCGGCAGCGTGACCCGCCACACTCCATCCGGGGACTTGGTCATCGGAAAGGGGCCGTGTCCCAGGCCATCGCCTCCGGCCAGCAGAACGCTGTGAGCCGCGGGAGCGCTGAGCTCGAAGCTTACGCGACGGTCCTGGTAAATGCGGGGACTGCTGGCGCCGGGAACATTGGATGCAGCCGGTGATGAAGTGGCGCCCGCCCGTGCGCAAGCAAACCTCGGAACGAATATCAGCGCCAGTGCTGCGAGCGCCGCGGCGCCTCGCCAAGGAAATCGGTCGAAGAGCATGGAGAGCAGTGTGCCACGATGCCGCGCCCAGCGCGATCCAAGGGCATCAAGCCTCGAGAGCGCTTGGGCGAGCAGTGGCAGATGCTGCGCGGACCCACGAGTCAGCACGGCCGTTCGACCACAATGCAAAGCTTGCACGCACGGAGCATTCATTATTTGTTCAGGAGGCAGGTCGTAGCGTCGTATGTCTCGTCTGTCAGGAGGCACCGATGATGTCCGTTCCAAGCGACGCTGACCTGCTTGCGTACATTCGGGCGCGGCTTACCGAGGGAATATTGCCGAGCCGTCAAGAGAACCAAAAGATCTACGCCGGCTATGGCGAGGATCAGCCCTGTGACTGCTGTGGTCGCTCGATCGGCAGCACCGAGGTGCTGTACGAGATCGAGGTTGCGGGCGAGTGCGCCAAGCCGCTGGCGATGCATCTGCCGTGCTTTGATATATGGGTAGCGGAATCGCGGACGGCAGACTCTGCGAGGCTTCAGCTGAAGAGGGTCAAAGCGGCATAGCCGGCGCAAGGCCACCACCTCACGGAGGCGTGGCGCCCCGTTTTACTTGCCCGCGCTCCCCTGCCAGATCGCGAGCATGTCCGGCGAGCCCTGCGCGCGGATGCCGTTGTCCGTCAGTACCTCCTGGGTCGCGGCGGTCAACGCCGCACGCGGAAAGACGAGCGACTCGATACTGCGACCGTCGAAGTCGATCGTCACGTACTCGCTCTTCAAATCCCGCAGCACTGCGACCAGCTGCCCGAGGCTCACGATGCGCGTGCCATTGACCGAGTAGACGACCGCGCCGGTGTGATTGCCGTACCCTTCCACCAGCCGGTTGGGGAAGAACGGCGCGGCGATCACCACGAGATCCTGGCGCTGTGGGCCCGGCGCATTCCCCCGTTGCGTCACGAGTGGACTTCCGATGAAGCTCAGCATGGCGAGCAGCGGAGCCTTACTCTGTATCCCGGCAAGCATGCCCGAGGTTGCCGCGGAAAAGACGATCGGGCCATAGATGAAGTAGGACGGATACTGTCCCTCGAGCCCCGGAATGAGCAGCGGCCGGTCGTACGCGACTGGCTCCTCCACGTGCAGTACCGCGCCGTGCCGAAAGATCGTGAGCGGCACCTTGCCGTCGCGCACGTCCTTTTGAACGAGGTACTCAAAGTTCAACCGCACGTCTGCATTCAAGTCGATCATTCCCTGATCGTCGATGGGTGTGTCGCCGATGTGCGTGATGACGTCCCATTTCTCTAGCGGATTTCCGGCGAGCGAGTCATAGGGCTTCAGCACGACGACGCCGGTCGTAGATTCGGGCACCCCGAGGTAGCGGCGCAGGCCCTGGTTCTGCAAGGTCTGCAGATCATCGTACAGCGCCGGCTTGCCGGCGTAATGTCCTGCCGCGATGCCCTTGAGGAACAGCTCAATCTCTTCGTCCGGAATGATGTAGCCGATGTTCTGGGCGTCCGCGCCCACGAGGCGGCTGAAGGCGAGTCCGATCATCTTGCCGCCCGCGGCGGCGGGGCCGCCGCTGTTGCCGGGATTGATCGCGGCATCGATTTGGATGCGCAGGCCCGAGGTTGGATAGTTGTAGGACACGTACTCAATGCGCGAGACGATGCCCTTGGTGATCGACAGGGTATTGCCGCCGATCGGAAAGCCGTAGACGAGCACTGGATCCTTGATGTGGGGCAGCACGTTCGCCCGCGCGATGGGCGGATGCTTCTTGAAGAACGACGGATCGTCGAGCTTCAACACGGCAAGGTCGATTCCGGGCGCGACGGCCGCGACCGTGGCCGGAACTCTGTCACCCGCCTCTGTCGCCTGCACCTCGATGTCGCTTGCATAGAGCACCACGTGCGCATTGGTGAGAATGCGATCTCCCTCGATCACGACCCCCGAGCCCGAGATGTCCTGCGGTGCCTGCTTGGTCCAGGGGGTGAACGGCGCCGGGTAGCGCACGGTGGCGAATACCTTGACCACCGAGCTGTCCAGGGGAGCGGCCCATGCGCACGGGAGCCCGAGTGATGCGATGAGCCCCGCACACAACGTGGTACGCAGTAGGAACTTCTTCATGGTCGATCCAGCACACGTTTATGGTTGGTATGAGTTCATCCGTTCGCCGCAGGAAGGCGGACCCAGCCCCGTTCACCGCACGAGGCAGTTGCGTTCCCCTTCCGGTGAAATAGTATAGATCGCCTTGCCGGAGGCTCCGATGATCGTACCAGACTATCAGGCAATGCTGTCCGTGGCGCTGGAAGAAGCTCGACTTGGAGCGATCGAAGGTGGTGTCCCAATCGGGGCTGCACTCTTCCGCAATGATGGCGCACTGATTGGTCGGGGGCGTAATCGGAGGATCCAAGAGGGCGACCCCTCCATTCACGCGGAGACCGACGCCTTTCGCAAAGCCGGCCGGCAACGAAGCTATCGCGACACCATCATGGTCACGACTCTCGCTCCCTGCTGGTACTGTTCGGGCCTGGTGGTTCAGTTCAGGATCGGCACCGTCGTCGTCGGGGAGTCGCGGACCTTTCGCGGCGGCCTCGACTGGTTGCGCGAGCGGGGGCTGAATGTAGTCGATCTGGGCTCCGTCGAGTGTGAGGGTCTGCTCTCGGAGTTCATTCTGAGGTGTCCGCAGATCTGGCGCGAAGATATCGGAGAGTGAAATGGGCAAGGCCGTCCGCGGGCGTCGTCTACATTCTGTGTCCGGTTTGCCAAAACCCAGCCAGCGTGTCCGAATGTCGCGCTTGGGCCGGGTGGCGACCGCTGCAGGCGACCCTTCAGGGTGGGTGAGTCCATCGTCCAGCGGTTCAAGTTGCGCGAGTGGGCTGCCCGACATTCTGCGATAGAAAATTCATCAGAGGGTCCCAGTAGTGCCTGTGCCACCCTTCCGCCAGATGGCCACCTTGACCTTCTGGAAAGCCTCGATGGTCGAAGACAAGCTTAGTGCCGCCGCGATCGACAAGAAAAGCGAATTTCACCGAGGCGAAGCTGAAGCGGAATCTATCCAACTGGGGCGCTACGCAGCCAACGGACATCGAACTGCCGTCTACGCTGGTCGATAGATCTGTGCCACAGTTCCCCGCGGGAAAGTCGTGGAGCTCAAAAGCGTGAGGTATTTCGGCGCGGATAAGCCGGTGAATAGCGGCAGACCTTTGCCAAGCGCAACCGGGTGCACCAACAGGTCATACTGGTCAACCGCGCCCACGGCAATGAGACTGCGGGCGAAGCCGGCGCCGCCGTGAGCAATGATAGGCTTGCCGTCCTGGGCCTTGAGTTTTGCGATTTCCTCGCTCAAGTCTCCGCTTGCGACATAGGCTTGTGCCCAGCTGCCGGCACCTGGCTGAAGAGTGCCATGCTGCTCGGGCCGCGCGCTAGCGCGGGCATCTCTGAGTGCGGCTGTGGTGTTGTTCCCCTGGAGGATCGACCTGCCCTGCTTCGAGAAGACCGCCTTGGGGATCTGGTTCATCGGCGGTGCGTACACTTGCGTAGACGTCGGCCAGTATGCGGCCATGTCATGGAAAGTACGGCTTCCCATGATGTGCAGGCTGGCGTCCCATATGGTCTCGACCGTCCATTCCGCAGCTTTGTCGTCGTGAGTGTCGAAAATCCATGTGGCTCCACCGTCCGGGCTGGCCACGAACCCGTCGATCGATATGGACATCTTCAAGATCAACTCTCTCATCGCTTTACCCCTGGCTGTTTCGGGTTGAACTGCATTCCCCTTCAAGGACTCCCCAAGGCTCTCCGTGCCGACAATGGCGAGGAAAACATTGCATCCCCATCGGCCTGACCAGTGAGATTCCGCAGCCATGAAGCGGTCATGGGTCATTGGCCCTCAGTTGTGGGCGCGCTCCCCGAACGAGGGCCCAGGCGCCGAGCGCCGCGCTCCAGCACACGACAGCACCGATTGCCATCGTGACATGAAATGAGCGCAGTAGACCCACTCCGCGGGCTGCGAATACGGACCCGACCATTGCTGTCGCGAGCAGTCCGCCGGTGCGTGCGACCGCGCTATTGAGTCCCGACGCCGCACCGGTATAACGCAGCTGGACGTCACCGAGCACGGCCGTCGTTAACGGAGCGACTGCGGCGGACAGTCCCAGGGCCACCACGATGACGGCTGGCAAGAGTCCCGTCCAGTAGCCCGTGGAGGCGTGGATTCGCAGTGTCAGCACCATGCCGAGACCGACTGCAATTGAGCCGACAGCGATCGGCGTCCGCGGGCCGACACGCTCTGCGAGCGATCCGGCGAGCGGTGAAACGAGAGCCATCACGATGGGAAGCGGGAGCAGTGCTGCGGCCGCTTGTGCCGCAGAGTACCGGAGCGCTTCGATCAGCACGTAAGGCATCAGCACGAGCAGCGCACCCAAAGCTCCGTAGAGCAGCAGCGTAACGAGGTTCAAGCCGACAACCGTCGGTGCGCTGAACAGGTTCATCGGCACCAGAGCCCGGTCGCCTCTTCGTATCTCGACAATGACGAATAAGAGGAGGAGACCGATTGCGCCGAGCGCCATGAGGCCGGTGATGCCGCTCGGGCCCGCCGGAGCACCCGCCAGGGTAAGTACCCACGTGAGTAGTCCGAGCCCTGTCGTGACCAAGGCGGCGCCCAACACATCGAGCGGCTCCCGGCGCTCCGCGCGATCTTCGGGAATGTAACGTAGCGCCAGCACGACAGCGACGGCAGCGATGGGTAGATTGATCAGAAAGATTGCGCGCCAGCTGCCGAGGTCGACGAGCCAGCCGCCGAGCACTGGCCCGAGCGCACCCGCAACCGCGCTCGCTGCGGCCCAAATTCCCACTGCACGGCCCTTTCTCTCTTCTGTGAAAGTCTGCCCAAGGATCGCAAGACTGTTCGGCATCAGCATTGCGCTACCGACGCCTTGGAGGAATCGCGCAGCGAGCAGCAGCGCGAGGTGGGGCGCGAGCGCGCACACGAGGGAGGCCACGGCGAAGAGAACAGTTCCCCAGAGGAGTAGCCTGCGGCGGCCCAAGCGGTCGCCGGCAGCGCCACCGAGGAGCAGTATCGCGCTGAGCGGCAGCAAATAGGCATTCACGGTCCACTGCAGCGCGCCCGCGTCGGCCGAAAAGGCGCGACCGATTGCCGGCAGCGCAACGTTCACCACTGAGCCGTCCACGAATGCAAGGCTCGAGGCCAGCACTGAGGCGGCCAAGATGAGCCTCGGGTGCGCCGCGGGCGCAGATCTCCCGAAGCAGCGGGCCGAGGCCGCATCACAGTACGCTTGGGGCGAAGTGCTCACCGGCAGCACCGTGCGACAGTTTTCACCGCACGTAGTCTGAAGAATCGCGACCGCCTCGAAAAGCCGGGTCGGCATCGCCTCTCGTGCGGCCAAGGCCGCAGAAACCCGCCAGGATGCGTCGATCGGCTCCCGGTCGAGCTGCCGGCCACCCGCCATTCTTCGAACGATCGCCTCTACCCCTTTGTGATCGCCAAGACGCCCGCTCCCGAAGTTGGCGAAAACAAGCCGCTTGCCGCTCCTCACAGGCCGGCCGCCGCCTTCATCTCGCCCGCGATTTCGTCGTAGCAAACCGCCCACGCTTCCCGGACTGTGGGCGTGAAGCCTTCCCCCAGCGCCTGTTCGAGGGTCCAGAGCAGCGCTTCTCTCAGCGCGTCGTAGTCGGCGAGCTTGACACCGTACTTGACGTGACGGAGGGCAAGATCACGGATAGCGGGTAGAATCTGACTCGGCGTGGGCAAGTTGTAGACGACCATAGCGAGCATGGTCATGAGCTTGACGCCCTGAATGCGCATGTCGTTCTTGAATAGCGGCTGGACAGACGGGTTGACAGCGAACAGCCGCTCATAGAACAGTGCCCCGGCCACCTCGGGCATCACCGCCAGCGTGGCGAAGCTCGTGCGGACAAGTTGCTGCTGCATTGCATTCACGCCGTTCCTCTCCTGCCCTCTGCGGGACCGCCCCTTCGCGCGGCGATTGCCGCACGCCTGGAATAGCGGAACAGCGGTCGCGAAGTCGTCTCATTGAGAGACAGGCGACCTCCCATCAAGTGCCAAGGGAAGAGTCGTGGGGCCGCTCACGCCTCTTGGGCGAAGGTCCCCGCAGGGCGGTAGGAGGGCCGCCGAACTCGCTCACGAACGCGCGATAGAATGTCGCCATGCTGCTGAAGCCCCAGCCGAAAGCGATATCAATCACCGACCGGCCGGTTCCTGTCGCACCGGCGATCGTGTCACGGCACCGCAGCAGCCGTTGGCGTAACACATGGCGCGCAAAAGTGCTACCGCTCGGCTCGAATAGCCGGTGAAGCTGACGCGCCGAGATGCGTAGCGCGGCGGCAGTGCTGGCGGGCGTCAGGCCGGGATCGGCCAGATGCAAATCGATGTGGCGCTTGACAGCCGCGAGCTGCGCCGACCGCATCGAATCGCGCGCCAGCTCGGTGCCCTCGTCAGCGGTACCACACGCCAGTGCCGCGAGGCCGCAGAAATTGCGCAGCACGGCTTCGCCGAGCTCGTCCGTAAGGAGCGGCGCCTGCGCCATCGCCGCATCCATAGCTGCGCCGAGGAGCGAGCCGAGCGGCGCGCCGCCGGGCAACCGAAACGGGCGACGCAATCGGCCCCCCGCCAAAAGCGGTGAGAGCGCGCCCTGCGGGATGATCAGCATGTCGAACGCGGCAGGGCCTCGCCATTCCCCGTCGAATGGCCATTCGCTCGAGCTCACGCAGAAATCACCGGGCTCGTAAACGAGGTCGACCGGCACGGCCCCTCGCGTAGCTCTCCAGATGGCCGGCTGGTGGAATCGGCGGATGAAGAACGCCTGAGCCTTGTCCTTGGCCACGTCCGCCTCGGTGCGTCGGACCCCCTCGAGTCCGCCTCTGACATTCAGGAGCGTAAATCCGCCGGCGACCCATCCAATCGCTTCGCCACGAAAGGTGCCGGGTTCCGGGATCTTGCTCGGCGTAATACTGTGGGCGTGCTTCGCAAAGAAGTTGCACCAGAGGCGTACCCGGTCGTGCGCCGGCACGTCGTCCGTTGAAAATCGGACCTGCATGGCCATCTCCGCAATTTGACTTATTCTAGAACTGAACGGCGTGCCTACGCCAGCCGCAATACCCTGGGTGCTTCCCTGCCGGCTGCGTAGCTACGCTGGCCACGGCGATCTGTGCGAGGCAGACCCGGACGGGCCGCCGAGCAAGTCTACCAGCGGCTCGGCGGCTGAAGGTCGCGCTCGGCGCTGAACAAGACGTCGCTCGGCGTTCGCTGAGACGACGCTGGCGACGCGCGGGCGTATTTGTCAGGCGAGATGATCCAACAGTGAGCTGACGCTCACGGGATGGCAGCCATGACCGCACCCGCCGAGATGGCAGACGACGTTCGCCTGGCAACCCCATTTCCCCGTGGCGATGTTCCTCTGGAGGCGATCGTTCGCACCGATGAATTGAGCCGCCGCCCATCGCGCCCCCCTGATTACGCCAGCGAAAACAACGCCCTCGTGGCGCTGTCGGCCGCGTTGGCGGATTCGCCGGCTACCATCCTACAGACGCTCGCCGATCGCGTTCTGGAAGGGCTGCAGGCAGATTCCGCCGGCCTCAGTCTGCTGACGAAAGACGGGAAAAGGTTCTATTGGGCGGCGATCTCCGGGGCCTGGCGCTCGCACAGCGGCGGTGGGACGCCGCGTGAGTTCGGGCCGTGCGGCGACGTGCTTGACCGCAATGCTCCCATGTTGTTTACGCACTGGGAGCTGCGTTACCCGTACCTGGCCGCAGCCACGCCACTCGCCGAAGAGGGGCTCCTCGTGCCCTTTTACGTCAAGGGCAAGGCGGTCGGAACGATTTGGGCGATCGTCCACAGCGATCGACGCCGGTTCGACGCCGAGGACTTGCGGCTGCTCGAGAGTCTCGGTCGATTTGCATCGGCGGCGTATCAGGCCGTGGAATCGATCGAGGAGCTGAGGACCGAGATTGCCGCGCGCACAAGGGCCGAGACGGAGATCCGGGAGTGGACCCAGCGGCTCGAGGCCAAGATCCAGTGCCTGGTCGACTCCAACATCATGGGCATCTTCATCCTGGATCGCGACGGCCTGATCCTGGAATGCAACGACGCCTTCCTGCAGCTGGTGGGCCATGGGCGCGACGAACTCGACGCCGGCGTCCTGCGGTGGACCGACATGACGCCGCACGATTGGCGTGACGCAGACGAAGGGGCACCCGGCGAAGTCAGAGGAACCAGAGCCGTTCAGACCTACGAGAAGGAGTTCTTGCGCAAGGACGGCACCCGTGTGCCGGTGCTGCTCGGCGCAGCGCCGTTCGGCGAGCGCATGGAGCAGAGAGTAGCTTTCGCGATCGACCTGACGGAGCGCAAGCGGGCGGAGGAAGTGGCGCGCCAAAGCGAGCGGCGATACCACGAAATTCGCATCGAAATGGCGCACGCGAACCGGGTCGCGGTCATCGGGCAGATGTCGGCGTCGATCGCGCATGAAGTCAATCAGCCGCTTTCGGGCATCTTGATGAACGCCAATACCGGCTCTCTGATGCTGGCCAGAGATCCGCCGGACGTAAATGGCGCGAATGAGATGATCCGACGCACGATCCGCGACGCCAAGCGTGCGACCGCCGTGATCAAGCGATTGCACGCTCTCTTTGCCAAGAAAGACGGTCCGACCGAGCTGCTGGACCTCAACGAGGCGATGCGGGAGGTGATTGCGCTTTCCCTCCCCGAACTGCAGAGAAGCCACGTCATTCTGCGCTCGGAGGCGGCGGGCGACCTTCCTCCCGTCCTGGGCGATCGCGTACAGGTGCAACAGGTTATCCTGAACCTTGTCCTGAACGCCGCGGAAGCGATGAGCATGGTCGACGATCGCCCGAGGGAGTTGCTGATCAGTACCGCCAGGAGGGAGTCCAACGACGTCCTGCTTTCGGTACAGGACTCCGGATCAGGCATCGACCCCGCGAACCTCGAACGCGTCTTCGAGGCGTTCTACAGCACGAAACCCGGTGGCATGGGCATGGGCCTGTCGATTTGCCGCGCCATCATCGAGGCGCATGGCGGAAAGCTCTGGGCGACTCCGGGCACGCCTCGCGGCGCCGTCTTGCAGTTCACCCTGCCCTCGGGCGCCGAAGGCGCCTCTGCACCGCGGGCTCCGTCACATTGACGCACCTGCCGGCGTGATGGCGATCACGGTAGTTATGTCGTGCCGAGCGTCTCATATCCAGCTCTCACAGCCCTTAGCTGAAGGACAGCGGGCATGTCTTTCGTCGAATGGCCCGATTGCGGTACCGAGGTCTGCGACCGAGCGCGGGCGGGCTGCTCCATCTGCAGGGAGATCCGCATATGAGAAAGAAATCGGTAATGCCGAGCGAGCATGAGGCATTGCCCGGCCGTGCCACGCCGCTCAGCGTTCCGCAGACGCATTTCGTCAACGGTCGTCGCATCGTACCCCCGTTCCCCGCGAGTCTGCGCGAGGTGGTGTTCGGCATGGGCTGCTTCTGGGGCGTGGAGCGGCTCTTCTGGCAGCTGCCGGGGGTGTACTCGACCGCAGTCGGCTATGCAGGCGGGTTCACTCCCAATCCCACCTACGAGGAAGTTTGTACCGGCGAGACAGGACACGCCGAGGTGGTGCGCGTGATCTACGATCCCGCCAAAGTCCGATACGAGGCTCTGCTCAAGGCGTTCTGGGAGTCGCACGATCCCACGCAGGGGATGCGGCAGGGGGGCGATATCGGTACGCAGTACCGCTCCACGATCTACGTGACCGACAAGGCACAGCGGGACGCCGCCGACCTCTCGAGGCGCGCTTATCAGGCCCGGCTCGCCGCCGCCGGACACGGCACCATCACCACGGAAATCCGCGACGCGCCGCAGTTCTTTTACGCCGAGGAGTATCACCAGCAGTATCTGGCGAAAAATCCCAGTGGCTACTGCGGGTTGGGCGGCTGTGGAGTGCTCTTCGAACCTGCATGGGTCGGCGGCGATGAGCAGCGCTGACAGAAGTCTTGCCGGGGAGGAGATGGAAGCTCTGCTGGAGGAGACTCACCCCCGGCACGAAGAGACATTGTTCCGCAATACGGTCGAGGGTGCGCCGGTCGGCATCGCTTTCGTGGACCGTGAGGGCCGCTATCGGCACTGCAACCGGGCCTTCTGCGCCATGCTCGGCTTCGATGTCGAGGAGCTCAAGGGCGAGTCGATGGAAAGCCTCATGCACGCGGCGGATCTCGAGTCCACCACGGCAGGCCTCGAGCGGCTGTGGAGCGGAGAAATTGCCCACCTGGAGGTCGAGAAGCGTTACCTGCGCAAGAGCGGCGGCGCGCTGTGGGTTCATGCAACCACCTCACTCGTCAGGGGCGGTGGCCCGGAGCCGGATTGCTCGGTCGAGTTTCTGCTCGACATCTCCGCGCGCAAGCAAATGGCAGCCACGTTGCTGCAGAACCAGACACTGCTGGGCACCGTAATCGCCGAACTCCCGATTGCGCTGGTGGCGTGCGACGTCAGAGGTCAGGTGACGCACCACAACCGCGCGGCGGCCGAGCTGCTTGGAATCCCCGCGGAAGAAACCGTCCAAGCGGTACCGCGTAACCCTTACCCTCTCACCTCCCAGGTCTATCGAGCGGACGGCACAACGCCGGTGCCGCGCGAAGATCGCCCGCTGGCGCGAACTCTGCTCGGTGACAAGGTGCGGGACGCCGAGTTTGTCATCGTCCGTTCGGACGGTTCACGCCGCACCGTGTTGTCGAGCGCGCAGCGCCTGGTCGGCCACGCCGGCCAGCCACTCGGTGCTCTCGCGGTAATCGAAGACATCACGGAGCGCCGGCTCGCCGAAGAGGAACTCGAGCGCGTACACAAGCAGCTGCTGGTCGCCTCCCGCCAGGCAGGCATGGCGGAAGTGGCTACGAACGTCCTGCATAACGTCGGCAACGTGCTCAACAGCGTCAATGTTTCAGCGAGCATCGTCTCCGAGCGCATCAGGAAATCGAAGTGCGCCGGGCTGACACGGGTCGCCGCACTCCTCAGCGAGCATGCGCCCGACCTGACGACTTTCCTCACGGGTCCCCAAGGCAGGCACCTGCCGGTATACCTGCAGGAGCTCGCCGCCGACCTCATTGCGGAGCGTGACGAGACCAGCACGGAGCTGGCGGTGTTGCGCAACAGCGTCGAGCACATCAAGGAAATCGTGGCGATGCAGCAGAGCTACGCGCGCCGCAGCGGCCTGACCGACATGGTCGACATTCGCACTCTGGTCGAGGACAGCCTGCGGATGAACGAGGGGGCGTTCAGCCGTCATGGGGTCACAGTGGTGCGTGACTTCCAGGAGGTGCCGCCGATTACGGTCGACAAGCATAAAGTGCTGCAGATCCTGGTGAACGTGATCCGCAACGCCAAATATGCTTGCGATGAGTCGAGGAGCGCCGAGAAGCGGGTGACCGTCCGCGTACGGGCGGAAGATGGCAAGATGCTGGTCGCCGTCATCGATACTGGCGTCGGCATCCCGCGGGAGAATCTCGAGCGCATCTTCAGTCACGGCTTCACTACGCGCAAAGAGGGTCACGGTTTCGGTCTGCACAGCTGCGCCCTGGCGGCCAAGGACCTCGGCGGTTCGCTGCAGGGCGAGAGTGCCGGACTCGGCCGGGGGGCTACCTTCACCCTGACACTACCCCTCACCCAGCCGGAGCAGCCCCGTGGCCGATGAATCCGAGCTGCTGACCCACCGCCTGCTGACGATCGACGACAATCCGGCCATTCACGAGGACTATCGCAAGATCCTCACCGGCTGCGATGACACGCAGATCTCGGCGGCCGAAGCCGCGCTGTTCGGCGAGAGGCACTCGACGGTCTCACGCCCGACATTCGATGTCGACTCGGCGATGCAGGGACGGGACGGCGTGGAGTTGGCGCGTCGTGCCCTCGTCGAGGGACGCCCTTACTCGGTCGCCTTCGTGGACATGCGTATGCCACCCGGCTGGGACGGCCTGGAAACGATCGAAAACCTCTGGAAGGTCGACCCCGATATCCAGGTCATAGTCTGCTCGGCCTACAGTGACTACGACTGGATGGAGCTCCTGGCGCGACTCGGGCATTCCGACAAGCTCATCGTCATCAAGAAGCCTTTCGAGCCCATCGAGATCCTACAGTCCGCGAGCGCGCTGAGCCACAAGTGGCAGAACGCACGCGCACTCAAGCGCCACGTCGAGGGCCTCGAACGGGTCGTCACCGATCGCACCCGCGGCCTCGAGGCGGCGAACCGGCAGCTGCGGCACCTCGCCTCGCACGACTCGCTCACCGGGCTGCCCAACCGCCTGCTGCTCGATGACCGCATCACGCTGGCGATAGCCCAGGCGAACCGTCAGGCGCATGAGTTCGCCGTGGCGGTGCTGGATCTCGACCGCTTCAAGCTCATCAACGACTCGCTCGGCCATCGCGCGGGCGATGAGCTCCTGTGCGAGGTGGCGGTGCGACTCAAGGGAGCCATCCGCGCCGTCGATAGCATCGCGCGCCTCGGGGGAGATGAGTTCGTGATCATCTTCGACGGGCCGATGACGCGGGCGGAGACGCTGGAGATGGGCAAGCGCCTGCTGAAGGTGATGGAGCCGCCGATGCGGCTCCTCGGCATCGATGTGCATGTCTCGCCCAGCATCGGCATTGCGCTCTACCCGTGCGATGGCGCGACTATCGATACGCTGCTGGCGCACGCGGACGCCGCCATGTACTACGCCAAGGAGCGCGGCCGCAACAACGTCGAGTGCTACACCGAGAGCATGGGCAGCGTTACGCAGGAGCGCGTGAAGCTCGAGAGCGAGCTGCACGAGGCGCTGCGCGGGGGGCAATTCGAGCTGCATTACCAACCGAAGGTCGACACCGCGACGGGCCGGATCAACAGCGCCGAAGCGCTGATCCGCTGGCGCCATCCGCAGCGCGGCCTGCTGCCGCCGGCCGAGTTCATTCCGGTGGCCGAGGACTGCGGCCTGCTCGACGCCATCGGCGAATGGGTGCTGCATGAGGCGTGTCGCCAAGGGAGGATCTGGCAGCAGCGCGGACCCCGCGCGCTGCGCATCGCCGTCAACCTCGCGCCCTCGCAGTTCCGCCTCGTGGACCTGGTGAGCCAGATTCGCCGTGCTCTCGATGCCTCGGGGCTCGACCCGACGCTCCTCGAGATCGAGCTGACCGAGACCGCGGTCATGAGCGATGCCGAAGAGTCGGTGCATATCCTGGAAGCCATCAGCCGCATGGGTGTACTGGTCTCGGTCGATGACTTCGGCACCGGCTACTCCAGCATGAGCTATCTGCGCCGCTTTCCGATCGACAAGCTCAAGATCGACCGCTGCTTCGTCGAGCAGATGACGGCGCGCCGGGAAGACGCTTCCATCGTGGGCGCGATCATCTCGCTCGCCCATAGTCTGTGCTTGAAAGTGATTGCGGAGGGCGTGGAGACGCCCGAGCAGCTGCGACTGCTCGCCGAGCTCGGCTGTGACCAGTACCAGGGCTTCTATTTCAGCCCCGCCCTCCTGCCTGCGAAGTTCGAGGAGCTGCTGCGAGAGGATCCGGTCCTGACCGAGGAGGATGCGGTGCGAACCCACAGCAAGCTCGCCGGCTTGAAGGGCTGAGACCGGGTCGGCGCACTTTGCCGTGATCGGCGAGGCGGGTTGCCGTCACTGCGAGCGCAAAGCAAGCCTGCGCGGCTTGACGAACTTCAGCGTCATGCGGTCGGATTCGCCTATTGCCAGATACTTCGCGCGGTCCTTCTGTCCCAGCGCCAACGTCGGCGGCAGGGTCCATACACCCTTCGGATAGTTCTTGGTGTCCTTCGGGTTGGCGTTGATCTCGGACTTTGCAACCAGACGGAATCCTGCCTCGCGGGCGAGCCCGATCACGAAGTCCTGGGAGACATAGCCGGTTTTCACCCAGTCCGCGCGCGTGGTGCCGGGCGCCGCGCGGTGCTCCTCCAAGCCGAGTACTCCGCCAGGCTTGAGCGCGCGATACATCGCCGCAAACATCTCTTTCTCGTAGCCGCCCGCCAGCCAGTTGTGGACGTTGCGGAAGGTCAGCACCAGATCCGCGCTGCCGGGTGGGGCTATCCGCCAGTGATCGGGCGGCCCCGCCCGGGTCACGATCACACGGTCATAGTACTGGGGCGCCGCGGCGAGCTTGTTGCGGAATCCAGCGTCCTCCGACGACTGCTGGAGGGCAGCGTAATAGGTCCCGTGGGCATGCAGATAAGGAGCCAGGATTTCAGTCCACCACCCGCCGGAAGGCCAGATCTCGACCACACTCATGTCCGGCTTCAGGCCGAAGAATTTCAGGACCTGCAACGGATGCCGGTAACGGTCGCGGGCCTGGAACGCCGCAGTGCGTTGTGGCCCGGCGATGACCTCGGCGAGCGTGGGCGACGGTGCCGGTGCTGCGCGCGCCAGACTTGCCAGCGTCAGCAACGCGACCGCGGCAATACTGCTGGTAGGTTTCATTTCGGCGACCCTTTCGTGAGCGGGGCTGCGGGTCCCGCAGTGTATCGAACTCCGCGTGGCCGATCATTCTCGGAGAGTGCGCCTGTGAGCGCCCGCTACGCCGCGCTGCGGTGCGCTTCTCGATTCGCACGGCCGCGCGGCTCGATGAATCCCCCTCGCGGCGAGCTCACCTGACTCGCCAGTGCCCTCGGGTCCTCATGTGGGCGCAGGAGACGCTTCAACATCGACTCGAGGTGCGCGGGTGAGAGTCCGGACGGCGGCAGCGAGACCCTGAGGCTCGCGTCGGTGATGATGGCGTTGGCGTGAAGTACGGCCAGAGCGCCCGCGCGGCGGCCGAAGCGCAGCGAGCGCCCGAGTGGCGTTGCCGGCTCGGATCCGGAAACCATCTGCTCCTCGAGAGCCGCCAGCATTTCCTCCGACAGCCGCCAGTCGGCGCCGATGTGCCAGGCGAAGGACGCCGAATGCGAATCGAGTATGGAAGCGATCACCAGAGGATCAACCATGTCGCGCCCGGCCGAACGCGGGCAGTGCTCGAGCACAGCGCGAAAAAGCACGATCTCCGCAAGTCCGCTGATGAGGGCCAGCAGCTCGGCTGCAAACGGATTCGCCCGCTCGACCAGGGCAGCGTGCGGGATGGCCGCATGGGCTGACCGCACCGCGTGTTCCCAGACGATCTCCGGAAACCGCGCCGCGCCTCCGGCGCCCGGAACGTGGAAGATCGGCTGCATCAGCGCCGCCGCCATCACCGAGCGAAGACCGTCGCTCCCGAGCACCACGATGGCTCGCTCGATGGTCTCCACGGCTCGCTGCGTGACACGATAGTACGAGCTGTTCGCCACCCTGAGGAGATTTCCCACCAGCGCCGGATCGCGCGCCACGATGGGCACCAGCTTGCGCACGGAGACACCCTCGTCATTGATGGCGCGAATCAGCTCGGGGAGCAGATTCGGGCGCCTCGGGAAGTACTTCCTCTGGCTGGCCGGATCGCCGATTGCCGCCAGAGCGGCCGCGACGACGAGCTCATGGGCAGGGTCCGGCTGCCCCGACGGGGCGGGGAGATCCGCTCCCAGCTCGAGTCCGCGAAGCCTCCTGAGCGCCTCGGCGGGATCCAGGATGGGCACCGCAGGGACCTCGACGAGGGGCGACTCGAAGACAATCTCCAATTGCCCCGGGGCCGCCTGCAGTAGCGGCGGCTCGGGCAGGTGCCGCAGCTCGAACGGGAGCCCGCTCGCGATTTCGGGTCCGCCCGAGCGCGCGGCGCCGAAAACGGCAACCCGGCGCAGAGCAGGCCACCCCGCGAATCCGCAGGCTCCAATGAGCAGCAATGACAGCAACCAGAACACGCGACGACCGACCCCCGCCCACGATGCCGGACGAATTGGTAAATGGTTTTCGGCCTGGAGAGGCAAAAGCCGACCACGCGCGGCCAATTTTGTGAGCTGCAGCACGCTTGCGAACCGGCCGGGGGCGCCCCGTCATCCGCCACCCCGCCACCCCCGCCACCCGTGCAGGCTTCAGCCGGACGGCGCCGCCGGCATCAGGGATTGCTTTTGAAGGCCTTCCACTCGAGGTCGATGATGTAGGCGTGCAACGCCACCGCATCGGCCACCGACATCTTGGTGTTGACCAGCGGAAAGCCCGCCCCCTCGCCAAAGCCAGGCATTCCATTTTGGCGGTGCGTGCCGCCGAGCACGATCGCGAAAAACTCGTCATGGACGTCGGGCGGCATGTAGCGCAGATCCGGAATCGTACCGTTGACTCGCCACTGGCCGCTGCCGTCCGCGTCGGGCGAATGGCAGTCGTCGCACATGAACTTGTAGAACACCCTTTCGCCCTGCTTGATGAGGGCGGGATCCGCCGTCTCCTCCGGAGGTCTCGGGACGGGCGGCAGGGTCACCTTCGGATACGGAAACGGCATCGTGCCCCCGAGTCTGAAGGCGAGGAGCCGCGACGGGCCGAGCTTGGATTCGGGCGTAGCCATCGTGCTCACCGGGCCGAACATACGAGAGGCCGATCCCAGGCCGACAGGCATCAGCACGTACTGATGGCGTCCGACCATGTACGTCACGGGGACGGAGTCGATCGCCGAGCCGGTCTCGATGGACCAGAGCTTGCGGCCGCGGTCCGCGGAATAGGCGTCGAATTCCCCCGTGCCCTGCCCCTGAAAGACCAGGTTGCCCGCGGTCGTGAGCACACCGCTATTGGTCGAGAGTTGCTGCGGGACGGTCCAGCGGGCCGACTCGGTCACCGGATCCCACGCGATGAGACGGCCGGTCGCCTGATTCTGATAGCCCGTCGGGTTGGCGACATCGTCGTAGGTCGGGATATACACCAGGCGCGTGATCGGGTCGTAGCTCATCGGCCACCAGTTGTGCCCGCTGCGCGGCCGCGGCACCGCATCGGCCGACAGGCCGGCCGGCTTTTGCCGCGCATGCGCGGTAGCGAGGTCCCGTTTCGCGATGAGCCCGCCGGTGCTGGCGTCGAGCAGGTAGAAGATGCCGGTCCTCGGCACCGTCATGACCACGTGTCGCTTCGCGCCGCCGATGGCAAGATCGGTCACGAGCACGTGGAAGTTCTCGGTGTCGATGCTGGTCTGGTAGTGCCAGGCGTACTCGCCGCTGTCAGCCTTCAGCGCCACGATGCAGCCGGCGAACAGTCGCGGCCCGCCGACCTTCATGTTGGCCCGGTCGCCGAAGAGATCGTTGGGAGTCGCTCCCGCGGTGCCATAGATCACATACCCGGTGGCGGGGTCGTAGGTGATCGAGTCCCAGACATCACCGCCGCCCACCCGCCACCAGTGATCGCCTGACCAGGTCTGCGCGGCGCGCCGCAGCGCCTTGCTCTCGAATCCCTTGGCGGGGTCCCCCGGCACATTCCAGAACCGCCAGGCCAGCTTGCCGGTGTCGGCGTCGAATGCGACCAGCGAGCCGCGCACTCCGGTATCCGAGCCGTTGTAGCCGATATAGACCTTGCCACCGCCGACGGTTGGGGCACCGGTGATGCCGGTCTGCGTGGCGTCGACGCACACCGGCGAGCTCCAGAGCTCCCTGCCGGTGGCGGCATCGAGCGCGATGAGACGGCAATCCCCCGTGCCGAAGTACACCTTGCCGCGATAGACGGCGGCACCGCGATTGGTGCGCGCGGCCCAGGAGTTGCGCATCACGTTCAGACGCACATGCGGGTCGAACTTCCACAGCAGTCGTCCGGAGGCCGCATCGACCGCAAACACGCGATCGAGCGAGGCGGTCGCGTAGATCGTGCCATCGACCACGATCGGTTCGGTAGCGAGCCCCATGGGGCTATCGATGTCGAGCACCCAGGCGAGGCCCAGCCGCCCGGCGTTCCTGGCGTTGATCTGGCGGAG
>Ga0335073_10001015_pt1 | contig 37145 bp, 29 predicted proteins | sample Lox_Sample_22_FD_207093 | JGI IMG/M metagenome (GOLD analysis project Ga0335073, IMG submission 207093) | Soil microbial communities from Loxahatchee National Wildlife Refuge, Florida, United States - Lox_Sample_2.2 | ecosystem: Environmental > Terrestrial > Soil > Wetlands | place: USA... | reverse complement strand
GATTTCAGGGAGCGCTGCCGGAGGACCAGGTACGCGAGTTCATCGGCGCGCTGCTGCAGGCCGCCAGCCAGGCGGGCCTGTCCGGTCCGGGCGCCGCACCGGGCGAGCAGCCGGCCGCCGAGCCGGAGCCCGAGGACGAGCGGTTCACCGCCGCCGAACAGGCGCTGCAGGACGGCGACTTCGACCTGGCCGCCGAGCGCTACCAGGCGATCCTGAACGTCGAGCCGGCCAACATCGAGGCCCAGTTCGCGCTGCGCCAGGTGGCGCTGCTGAAGCGGCTCGCCGGCCTGCCCGCCGACGCCGTCGCCCGGGCCGCGGCGGCCCCCGACGACGCCGAGCTGCAGCTGGCCGCCGCGGACGCGGAGCTGGCCGACAACCAGGTGGAAGCTGCCTTCGAGCGGTTGATCGGGCTGATCCGCCGGGTGCGGGGCGACGACCGCGACCCGGTCCGCGACCGGCTCGTGGAGTACTTCGAGCTGCTCGGCCCCGACGACCCGCGGGTCGGCCCGGCCCGGCGCAACCTGGCCAGCGCCCTGTTCTGAGGCGCGGAATCCGCGCTGCCAGGTTTGCACCCTGAGGTGCAGGCCGTGGTGATCGACGGCTTGTCGCCGCTGGTGGGGGTTACGCTGACAGATGTCCGAGTCCGGAGGCGGCTCGATCTGGCTCTTCCGCGACCCGCCTTCGGACTAGATCTGCGGTCTGACGGAAGGCCCGTGATGTCATGCGCAAGAGTGGCCTGACCATGAAGGCGACGATGGCGGCGGCGGCAGTCGGTGTCGGTGTGCTGAGCCTGGCGGCGCCGGCCGAGGCGGCACCCGCGGCGAGTTCGGAAGGCTGCCCCAGTGGGTACGTCTGCATCTACCCCGGGGCCAGTTGGAACGGTGGCTCGCCGTCGCTGAAGTTCTACACCTACGGCTACCACAACCTGAGCAACGTGGTGGGCACGCACCGGTTCTTCAACAACCAGACCGGCGGCGCCTCCGCCTACGCCTGCTCCGGCTATAACGGAACCGGCTCCGATCTGTTCGGAGTGACGACCGGGTGGGCGGACGAGAACTTCACCCCGGCCAACTCTGTCGTGCTCGACGCGTCGGGCAACTTCCCCAAGAACTGCTGATCGCGAGGGGGCCGCCCACGCGGGCGGCCCCTTCGGTTTCGGTAGTGCTCAGTCGGTCAGCGGGTTGCGCTGGCCGCGCGGGACGTGCGGCATGATCGCGTCCGGCGGGATGACGCCCAGCTTGCCGGTCTGGTAGTCCTGCAGGGCCTGCTGCAGCTCGGCGCGGGTGTTCATGACGAACGGGCCGTAGTGGACCATCGGCTCCCGGATCGGCTCGCCGCCGAGCATGATCACCTCCAGGGAACTCGTCCGGCTGTCCTGCCTGGTGTCGGCGGCGATGGTCAGCCGGTCACCGGCGCCGAAGACGGCCAGCTGGCCGGCGTGGATCGGCTGCGGCTCCGGGCCGACCGTGCCGGAGCCCGCCATCACGTATGCGAGGGCGTTGTAGGCAGGCTGCCAGGGCAGCGACAGCTGGGTGCCCGGTGCGACCGAGGCGTGCAGCAGGGTGATCGGGGTGTGGGTGGAGCCGGGGCCGCGGTGGCCGTCGACCTCGCCGGCGATCACCCGCAGCAGCGAGCTGCCGTCCGCGCTGGCCAGCAGCCTGATCTGGCCGGACTCGATGCCCTGGTAGCGGGGGCTGAGGAACTTGTCCTTGGCCGGCAGGTTCACCCACAGCTGGAAGCCGTGGAACAGGCCACCCTCCTCGACCAGCTTCTCCGGTGGCGTCTCGATGTGCAGCAGGCCGGCGCCGGCGGTCATCCACTGGGTCGCGCCCTCGGTGATCACGCCACCGCCGCCGTGCGTGTCCTGGTGCACGAACTGGCCCTCGATCAGGTAGGTCACCGTCTCGAAGCCGCGGTGCGGGTGCCAGTTGGTGCCCTTGGGCTCGCCGGCGGCGTAGTCCACCTCACCCATGTGGTCCATCATGATGAACGGGTCGAGGTAGGTGTAGTTGATGCCCGCCATCGTCCGGCGGACCGGGAAGCCCTCGCCCTCGTGGCCGGCGGGCGCGGTCGAGACGGCGAGGACCGGGCGCTCGACGTCGCCGAGGCCGGCGGCGGCCACGCGGGGGAGCGAGAGGGTGTCGGCGGTAACGGCAGCCATGGGATTCCTCCTCAGATCGTTGCGTGCGCAACTATACCGCTGAACCGGGCCGGTCCGCTGCCTATTCCATTGCAATGGGTAGCTGCTGGATAACTCTAGGTAACTGAGCGGCCGAGTGGCCAGGGTGATCGGTCGCCCGGCGTCACCGCCGGCGGCCGGCGCGGGTTGGCTAGCGGCGAGGGCGGCACTCAGCGGGCACCGTCATGCAGTCGGTCGCCAGGGCGACCGACTGCATGACGAAACGCCGGCGGGTGCGGGGCACGCCCGGCAACGCCGACCACCGACCGCGGCTGGTTCAGCCCTCGTAGCGCAGCCAGATCGCGCCCAGCGGCGGGATCCGGACCGAGGCGGAGGTGGGCTGGCCGTGCCAGCTCGGGCCGTCCGCGGTGACCGCGCCCAGGTTGCCCACCCCGGAACCGCCGTAGAGATCGGCGTCGGTGTTGAGCACCTCGGCCCAGCTGCCCTGCTTGGGCAGGCCCAGCCGGTAGTCCTCGTGCGGCATCGCGGCGAAGTTCGCCACGCAGGCCAGCACCGAGCCGTCGGTGCCCCAGCGCAGGAAGGAGAAGACGTTGCCGCTGGCGTCGTTGGCGTCGATCCAGCCGAAGCCCGCCGGGTCGGTGTCCCGCGACCAGAGCGCGGGACTGTCCTTGTAGACCCGGTTCAGGTCGCCGATCACCCGCTGCACGCCGGCATGGTCCGGGGCGTCGAGCAGCCACCAGTCCAGCGAGCGGCTCTCGTTCCACTCCGCGCCCTGGGCGAACTCGCTGCCCTGGAAGAGCAACTGCTTGCCGGGATGCGCCCACATGAAGGCGTACAGCGCCCGCAGCGTCGCCATCTGCCGCCACCGGTCACCCGGGATCTTGGTGAGCATCGAGCCCTTGCCGTGCACCACCTCGTCGTGGCTGAACGGCAGCACGAAGTTCTCCGAGTACGCGTAGACCATCGAGAACGTCATCTCGTGGTGGTGGTACTGCCGGTGCACCGGGTCGTGCTGGACGTAGCCGAGCGTGTCGTGCATCCAGCCCATGTTCCACTTGAAGCCGAAGCCCAGGCCGCCCAGGTGCGTCGGCCGGGTGACGCCCGGCCACGAGGTCGACTCCTCGGCGATGGTGATCGCGCCCGGCACCCGCTTGTAGACGGTGGCGTTCATCTCCTGCAGGAACGAGACCGCCTCCAGGTTCTCCCGGCCGCCGTGCGCGTTCGGCAGCCACTCGCCGGCCTTGCGGGAGTAGTCGAGGTAGAGCATCGAGGCGACGGCGTCGACCCGCAGGCCGTCGATGTGGAACTCCTCGAACCAGTACAGCGCGTTGGCCACCAGGAAGTTGCGCACCTCGGTGCGCCCGAAGTCGAAGACGTAGGTGCCCCAGTCCGGCTGCTCGCCGCGACGCGGGTCGGCGTGCTCGTACAGCGGCGTCCCGTCGAAGCGGGCCAGCGCCCAGGCGTCCTTGGGGAAGTGCGCCGGCACCCAGTCGACGATCACCCCGATGCCGGCCTGGTGCAGCGCGTCGACCAGGTGGCGGAAGTCGTCCGGGTTGCCGAACCGGGACGTCGGCGCGAAGTAGGACGACACCTGGTAGCCCCACGAGCCGCCGAACGGGTGCTCGGACACCGGCAGGAACTCCACGTGGGTGAAGCCGGTCTCGCGGACGTAGTCGACCAGCTGCTCGGCGAGTTGCCGGTAGTCCAGGCCCATCCGCCACGACCCGAGGTGCACCTCGTAGATCGACATCGGCGCCGCGTGCCAGGCCGTCTCGGCCCGGGTGGCCAGCCAGCCGGCGTCCTGCCACTCGTGCTGGCTGGTGAAGACGACCGAGGCGGTGGCCGGCGGCACCTCGGTGGCGAAGGCCATCGGGTCGGCCTTCTCCCGCCACTGGCTGTCGGCACCGAGGATCTGGAACTTGTACTTGGTGCCGTCGCCGACGCCGGGCACGAACAGCTCCCAGATGCCGGTGGAACCGAGCGAGCGCATCGGGTAGGCGGTGCCTACCCAGTAGCCGAAGTCGCCGATCACCCGCACGCCGCGGGCACTCGGCGCCCAGACCGCGAACGAGGTGCCGGTGACCGGGCCGGCCGGCGCGTCGTAGGTGCGCACGTGCGCACCGAGCACCTGCCAGAGCTGCTCGTGCCGGCCCTCGCCGATCAGGTGCAGGTCGAGCTCGCCGAGGGTGGGCAGGTACCGGTAGGGGTCGTCGACGATCACGGTGTGCTCGCCGTAGCTGACCTCGAGCCGGTAGTCGGCCGGCTCCAGGTCCAGGACGCCACCGAAGACACCGTTCGGGTGCAGCTTCTCCAGCGGGTACCGGGTGCCGTCGACCACCACGCTCACCGCGTCCGCCTCCGGTCGCAGCGTCCGGATCGCGGTGCTGCCCGCGGCCACCGGGTGCGCGCCCAGCACCGAGTGCGGCTGGCTGTGGTCACCGCCGACCAGGTGATCGAGTTCAGCCTTGGACGGATGGGCCGTCGGTGTCCTGGTGGTCATCTTGCCTCCAGTCGCTCCATCGCTGCTCGAGCGGTTCGTGGGACTGCCGGAGCCTGGTTCGTCCGGGGATCGCATGCCGGTCACGCCAGCCGGGCGAGCCGGTGCAGCGAGGCCAGCGGGATCGGCAGCCAGTGCGGCCGGTTGCGGGCCTCGTACACGGACTCGTAGACGGCCTTGTCGGCCTCGTACGCGCGCAGCAGCACCGCGGCCGCGGCCGGGTCGAGGCCGCCGCCCTCGGCGTAGCCGTCGCAGAACGCGGACCGGTTGCGCTCGGCCCACTCGTTCGCGCGGAACTCCGACTGCGGCGTGCTGCCGATGTCGATCAGCTGGTGCCGGGCGGCGTAGTCGAAGCTGCGCAGCATGCCGGCGACGTCGCGGATCGGGGAGTCGGCCGCCTGCCGGTCGGCGATGCTCTTGGCCGGCTCGCCCTCGAAGTCGAGCACCACCCACCGGTGCGAGGTGCGCAGCACCTGGCCCAGGTGCAGGTCGCCGTGGATCCGCTGGGCGGTGACCGGAGAGGCCAGCCCGGCGGTGGCCAGCCCCGCGAAGTCGGCGTAGGCCTGGCGCAGCCCGGCCTCCACCTCGGCCAGTTCCGGCACCTCCCGCAGGGCCGCGTCCAGCCGCCCGTTCATCGCGCGAGCCCGGTCGGCGAGATCGTCCCGGCCCAGCTCCGAGGTGCCGAACGCGGTCGCCAGGTCGGCGTGCACCTCGGCGGTGGCCACGCCCAGCCGGTGCGCCTCGCCGGCGAAGTCGCCGCCGGCCTCCTCGGCGTGCAGGTCGGCCTCGGCCATCAGGTCGCGGACGCTGTTGGTGGCCAGCTGCCAGCCGTCGGTGGCGGTGGTCATGAACTCCTGCAGCATGGCCAGGCTCCACAGCCGGCCGTCGATCTCGGCGGTGACGTAGCCGAGCAGCCGGGCCAGGTGCCTGCCGCCGAGCCGGCCCAGGGCGTCGTGGATCTCGATGTCGGGGTTGAGCCCGGCCTCCAGCCGGCGGAACACCTTGAGGATCGCCGTGTCGCCGAAGACCAGCGAGGTGTTCGACTGCTCCGCGGTGAGGGCCAGGCTCAACTCGCCCACCGGGATCTCGTCCGGCCCGGCGGTGCGGACGAAGCTCACGCCGTCCGTGGTGACCTGGTCGGCGATGCCTTCGAGCCAGTGCCCGGTGGCCTCCTTGTCGTGCAGGGCGTCGTATACCGCGATCGGGCTGCCGCCGTCGGTGTCGGCCACCGAGCCGACGAAGGCGTGCGTCAGCTGCTCCGCGGCGTCGGCCCGCAGCACCAGCGGCACCTGGTAGTGCTCGGTCGGGTGTTGCCCGGTGGCGTCGGTGTAGTGCACGTCGGCCACCCAGAGCTGCACCGGGTGGGGCTTGTCGGCCAGCGTGGCCAGCACCCTCGCCTCGACCGTGTGCTGCCTGGACTTGCCGCCGAACCAGCGTTGCTGGGGCAGCCAGTCGATCAGCACTCGGGTTATCTCGGATGCCTCGACCCTCACGCGGTGCCTCCCTCCGTTCCGTTCGGCGGCAAGGCCGAAGGCTCGTCGTCCGGGGTTGGGACGGATGTCGTGGTGAAGTCCTGCGGCGTACCGGCGGCGTCCCGGGCGGCCTGCTCGGCACGGGCGACGTGATGCTCCTCGGCCAGCCCGTCCTCCGGGCCGCGCGACTCGCTGCCCTCGCTGGCCGGCAGGCCGGTGCCGCCACGCACCTGGTGGGCCGGGATGCGCAGCCAGTAGAAGCCGTGCCCGGCCACCGTGAGCAGGTAGGGCAGCTCGCCGATCGCGGGGAAGTGGCTGCCGCCGGTCATCTCGATCGGCTCGGCGCCCTCCCACTGCCGCAGGTCGAGCTCCACCGCCTGCGGGAACCGGGACAGGTTGTTGACGCACAGCACGATGTCGTCGCCGAAGGACCGGACGAAGGACAGCACGCAGGGATTGGAGCCACCCAGGTCGGTGAACGTGCCGAGCCCGAAGGCGGGGTTGGCCTTGCGCAGCCCGATCATCCGGCGCGTCCAGTGCAGCAATGACGAGGTGTTGCGGGTCTGGGACTCGACGTTGGTGACCTGATAGCCGTAGATCGAGTCCAGGTTCACCGGCAGGTAGAGCCGGCCCGGGTCGCAGTTGGAGAAGCCGGCGTTGCGGTCGGGCGTCCACTGCATCGGGGTGCGGACGCCGTCCCGGTCACCGAGCCAGATGTTGTCGCCCATGCCGATCTCGTCGCCGTAGTACAGCACCGGCGAGCCGGGCAGCGACAGCAGCAGGGCGGTGAACAGCTCGATCCGGTTCAGGTCGTTGTCCAGCAGCGGGGCGAGCCGGCGCCGGATGCCGATGTTGGCCTTCATCCGCGGGTCCTGGGCGTACTCCGCCCACATGTAGTCCCGCTCCTCGTCGGTGACCATCTCCAGGGTCAGCTCGTCGTGGTTGCGCAGGAAGATGCCCCACTGGCAGCGGTCCGGGATCGCCGGCGTCTGGGCCAGGATCTCCGAGATCGGGTAGCGGCTCTCCCGCCGGACCGCCATGAAGATGCGCGGCATCACCGGGAAGTGGAACGCCATGTGGCACTCGTCGCCACCGACCGAGAAGTCGCCGAAGTACTGCACGACGTCGTCCGGCCACTGGTTGGCCTCGCACAGCAGCACCCGGTCGGGGTAGTTGTCGTCGACCTCCTTGCGGACCCGCTTGAGGAACTCGTGCGTCTCCGGCAGGTTCTCGCCGTTGGTGCCGTCCCGCTCGAAGAGGTAGGGCACCGCGTCGAGCCGGAAGCCGTCGATGCCCATGTCGAGCCAGAACCGGATCGCGTCGAGGATCGCCTCGCACACCGCCGGGTTGTCGAAGTTCAGGTCGGGCTGGTGGGAGAAGAAGCGATGCCAGAAGTACTGCTTGCGCACCGGGTCGAAGGTCCAGTTGGACGGCTCGGTGTCGACGAAGATCACCCGCGCCTCGGGCCACCGGCTGTCGTCGTCGGCCCAGACGTAGAAGTCGCCGTACGGGCCGTCCGGGTCGCTGCGCGAGGCCTGGAACCACGGGTGCTGGTCGGAGGTGTGGTTCATGACGATGTCGATGATCACCCGGATGCCGCGCTCGTGGGCGGCATCGAGGAAGTCCCGGAAGTCCTCGACGGTGCCGAACTCCGGCAGCACGCCGGTGAAGTCGGCGACGTCGTAGCCACCGTCCCGCAGCGGGGACGGGAAGAACGGCGGCAGCCAGACGCAGTCGATGCCCAGCCACTGCAGGTAGTCGAGCCGGTCCTGCAGCCCGCGCAGGTCGCCGGTGCCGTCACCGTTGGAGTCGCAGAAGCCGCGTACCAGCACCTCGTAGAACACGGCGCGCTTGAACCATTCCGGATCGCGGGCCTGCAACGGCTGGTTCACCTCGGACTCCCCATCTCGCGGTTTGCTCGGCCTGCTTCCCGGCGCGCTGCGCGCCGGCGGTGCTCACCCACGGCTATCGAGTCTGCCACGACCGCCGGCGGCTCACCTCGATCTGACGGCCTCACCGGCCGACCGCCACGATGGCGGCGGATTCGGCCGCCAGCTCGGCAGCGTTGCCGGTCACCGCCGCACGGCCGGTGGCCAGTACCAGCGTTGCCGGGGCGTCCAGCGGCACCCGCTGCGGCCGGTCTGCCAGGTTCGCCAGCACCCGGAACCGGCCGCGGCCGATGCGCAGCCAGCCGGCGTCCTCGTCGTAGTCCACGGTGACCCGGTCCAGGTGCGGGTCGGCGAGTTCCGGCTCGGCCGCCCGCAGCCGGATCAGCTCCCGGTAGAGGGCCAGCATGTCGCGATGGGTGCCGGCCAGCGGCTCGGACCAGTCCAGGATCGCCTGCTGGTACGCGGCCGGGTCCTGCGGATCCACCATGGTGCCGGTGTCCCAACCGTGGTCGGCGAACTCGTGCAGCCGGCCCTCGCTGACCGCCCGGCCGAGCTCCGGCTCCGGGTGCGAGGTGAAGAACGGCCACCGGGTGCTCGCCGCCCACTCCTCGCCCATCCAGAGCATCGGCGTGAACGGCGAGGTGAGCATCAGCACGGCACCCACCCGCAGCAGCCCGGGCGAGACGAGCTCGGGCAGCCGGTCACCGGCCGCCCGGTTGCCGACCTGGTCGTGGTCCTGCAGGAACACCACGAACTTCCAGCCCGGGGTGTGCGCGGTGTCCACCGGCCGGCCGTGGTCGCGCCCGCGGAAGGAGGAGTAGGTGCCGTCGTGGAAGAACGCCCGGGTGAGCACCTTGGCCAGGCTGGGCAGCGAGCCGAAGTCGGCGTAGTAGCCGTGCCGCTCGCCGGACAGCATCGCGTGCCAGACGTGGTGCACGTCGTCGTCCCACTGGGCGGTGAGCCCGTAGCCGTCCCGCGCCGGCTCGGTGACCAAGGTCGCGTCGTTCAGGTCGGACTCGGCGATCAGCGGCAGCGGCCGGCCCAGTTCGGCGCTCAACCTGCTTGCCGCCTCGGCCAATTCGGCCAGCAGGTGGGTCTCGGAGGTGTCGTGCAGGGCGTGCACCGCATCCAGCCGGAGGCCGTCGAGGTGGAAGTCGCGCAGCCAGCCGAGGGCGTTGTCGACGATGAACCGGCGCACCTCGGCGCTGCCGTCGCCGTCGAGGTTGATCAGGTCGCCCCAGGTGTTGCGGCCGGGCTTGAGGTACGGCCCGAACTCCGGCAGGTAGTTGCCGCTGGCGCCGAGGTGGTTGTAGACCACGTCGAGCAGCACCGCCAGGCCCCGGCGGTGGCAGGCGTCGACGAACCGCTTCAGCGCGTCCGGGCCGCCGTACGGCTCGTGCACGGCGTACCAGGCCACCCCGTCGTAGCCCCAGTTCCAGATGCCGTTCACGGCGTTCACCGGCAGCAGCTCGACATGCGTGATGCCCAGTGCCACCAGGTGATCGAGCCGCTCGATCGCCGAGTCGAGGGTGGCGCCGCGGGTGAACGTGCCGATGTGCAGCTCGTAGAGCACCGCGCCGGGCAGGTCGCGGCCGGCCCAGTCGCCGTCGGTCCAGGCGAAGGCGTCGTCGTCATAGACCTGGGTCAGCCCGTGCACGCCGTCCGGCAGCCGGCGCGAGCGGGGGTCCGGCAGTGGCCGCTCGTCGTCGTCGAGCAGGAAGCCGTACCGGCTGCCGGGGGAGAGCTCGGTGGCCAGCCGCCACCAGCCCGGCCGGTCCGGATCCCGGTGCAGTTCCAGGGTGTCGCCATCGACGACGGCCCGCACCCGGTGCCGCTCGGGCGCCCACACGGACGGACGGATCTTCACACCAGCCTCCAGCCTCGGTTCTGCCTGGTGGTTCAGGCCGGGGTCAGCAACGCTACCGGGTACCGGCCGAACAGCTCGGCCGCCGGCACCCCGCCGGACCACGTCGCGCCGGTGAGCAGGTCGGTGAACGCCCCGGCCGGCAGTGCCAGCTCGGTGTCTCGCCAACCCCCTGTGTCTTCCAGGGTGAACGGCAACCGGGTGACGGCGGTGAGCAGGCCGGGCCGGTCGCCGGCGCCGCGGTCGAAGGCGACCAGGTGCTCCGCCGCCGGCCCGGTGGCCGGCAGCGGCCGGTAGCCGGCCAGCAGCTCGGGCCGTTCCCGCCGGACGGTGAGCGCCCGGTGCACCAGCCAGAGCTTGGCCGCGCCGGTGCCGTCCACCGCGGGCGGCCGGGCGTCCGGCTTGCCCAGGCCGGCCAGCAGCTCGCGGCGCTGCTCGAAGTCGACGTCGCGGCGGTTGTCCGGGTCGACCAGCGAGTAGTCGTAGAGCTCGGTGCCCTGGTAGACGTCCGGCACCCCGGGCATGGTCAGCTGCACCAGCTTGCCGGCCAGGCTGTTCGACCAGCCGTACGGCTCCACCAGCCGGATCAGCGAATCCAGCTCGGCGTGCACCCGCTCGTCGTCGTAGGCCCGGTCGACGGCCGCGTGCACACCCTGCTCGAAGGCCTGGTCGGGATTGCGCCAGCCGGTGCCGTCGGCCGCCTCGCGCATCGCCTTCTCGGCGTAGGCGTGCATCCGGTCCCGCTCGATCCAGCCGGCCCCGGCGAAGGTCTGCCAGAGCAGGTAGCCGAACGCGCGGTTGCCGACCGGGCAGGCCTCGAGCAGCCGGGCCGCGGTGCCGTACCAGCGCTCGCCCAGCTCGGGCAGCACCGCCAGCCGGGCCCGGACGTCCTCGCTGCGCTTGGTGTCGTGGGTGGACAGGGTGGTCATCGACCGCGGCAGCAGCCGCTGGCGCTCGGCCTGCGCGGCATGGAAACCGGCCACCGTGCAGCCGAAACCGGCCGGATCGCCGCCGACCTCGTTCAGCCCGATCGCCCGGTTGTAACGGTAGTAGGCGGTGTCCTCGCAGCCCTTGGCCATGATCGCGCCGGTGGCCTGCTCGAACCGGACGGTCACCTCGCGGTCGCCGTTGGCCAGCAGCGGGCGCAGCGCGGCGATCGTGCCGGCCAGCTCGGGGCGCCGGCCGGTGACCACCGCGACCGCGTCGGCCAGCCGCTCGTCGCCGGCCGGCTGGTAGGAGCGGTAGACGCCGAAGGCGACCGCCAGCTCGGTGAGCGCGGCGACCAGCTCGTCGGCCGGGGCGATGCCGGGCCTGGCGTGCTCGACCGCCCGGGCGATCCGGCGCAGCTCGGCCAGCAGGATGGTGGTGGCGATCAGCCGCTTGCCGCGCTCCAGGTGCTCGGGCCAGCTCCGCTCGTCGCCGGTGAGCCGCTGGTACGCGGCGGTGGCGGCGTCCGCGGCCGCCGGGTCGTAGAGCAGCGTGTTGACCTCGGCCAGCGCGTCGTAGCCGGTGGTGCCGGCCACCGGCCAGTCCGCCGGCAGCCGCTCGCCGGGCTCGGTGATCTTCTCCACCGTGATCCACGCGTCCGGGGCGTCCTCGGCCAGCCGCCGCAGGTACCCGGCCGGGTCGGCCAGCCCGTCCGGGTGGTCGATCCGGATGCCGTCCACGGTGCCGGTCTGCACCCAGCGCAGGATCTCGGCGTGGCTGGCCCGGTAGACCGGCTGGTTCTCCACCCGGATGCCGGCCAGGTCGGTGACCGCGAAGAAGCGCCGGTAGTTCTGCTCGGTGTCGGCCAGCCGGTAGCCGACCAGCCGGTAGTGCTGGCGCTGGTGCACCGCGGCCGGTGCGTCACCCTCGGCGTGGCTGCCCGGCGCGATCGGGAACCGGTGCTCGAAATAACGCAGTTCGCCATCGACGACGGTGAGCTGGTCGTCGCTGAAGTCGTCGCCGAGCACCGGCAGCAGCACCGTGCCGTCACCGGCGCGCCAGTCCACGTCGAACCACTCGGCGTACTCGGAGTCCGGGCCGTGCTGCAGCAGCTGCCACCAGGCCTCGTTCTCGGCCGGCACCGCCACGCCCATGTGGTTCGGCACGATGTCGACCACCACCTGCAGCTGGTGCGCCCGGGCCGCCGCGACCGCGGCCAGCCGGCCCGGCTCGCCGCCGCGTTCGGGATCCACCCGGGAATGGCTGGTGATGTCGTAACCGTGGTCGGAGCCGGCGGTGGCCTGCAGCAGCGGCGACAGGTACATCGCGCCGGTGCCCAGCTCGCGCAGGTAGCCGGCCAGGTCGGCCGCCGCGGACAGGGTGAACCGCTGCCGGATCTGCAGCCGGTAGGTCGAGGGCGGCGCGGCCATCAGTCGAGCCTGCGCAGGACCACCAGCGAGCGGTGCGAGACCGTCACCGCCTCGCCCGAGGCGACCGGCTTGCTCTCGGCGAGCTCGGCCTGGGCGGTGTCGAGCACAACCTGCCACTCACCGCTGTCGCCGGGCACCGTGAAGTCGATGTCCTGGTCGTCGGCGGAGAAGCAGAGCAGGAAGGAGTCGTCGGTGATCCGCTCGCCGCGCTCGTCCGTGCTGGGGATGCCGTTGCCGTTGAGGAACACCGCGACCGCCCGGCCGAAGCCGGAATCCCAGTCCTCCTCGGCCATCTGGCTGCCGTCCGGGCGCAGCCAGGCGATGTCGGGCAGGCCGTGCCTGCCGCGCACCGGCCGGCCGTCGAAGAACCGCCGGCGGCGGAACGTCGGGTGGCCGTGTCGCAGCTCGCCGAGGGTGCGGGTGAAGTTCAGCAGCGACTCGTCGGCGGCCTCCCAGTCGATCCAGGTCAGCTCGTTGTCCTGGCAGAAGCCGTTGTTGTTGCCGAGCTGGGTGCGGCCGAGCTCGTCGCCGTGGCAGATCATCGGCACGCCCTGGGAGAGGAACAGCGTCGCCAGGAAGTTGCGCTGCTGCCGGGCGCGCAGCTCCAGGACCGCCTGCTCGTCGGTCGGGCCCTCGACCCCGCAGTTCCAGGACCTGTTGTGGCTCTCGCCGTCGTTGTTGCCCTCGCCGTTGGCCTCGTTGTGCTTGGAGTTGTAGGACACCAGGTCGCGCAGCGTGAACCCGTCGTGCGCGGTGACGAAGTTGATGCTGGCCACCGGCCGCCGGGCCGAGTGCTCGTAGAGGTCGGCCGAGCCGGTCAGCCGGGCCGCGAACTCGCCGATCGTGCCCGGCTCGCCTCGCCAGAAGTCCCGGACCGTGTCGCGGTACTTGCCGTTCCACTCGGTCCACTGCGGCGGGAAGTTGCCGACCTGGTAGCCACCCGGGCCGATGTCCCACGGCTCGGCGATCAGCTTCACCTGGCTGACGGTCGGGTCCTGCTGCACGAGTTCGAAGAAGCTGGAGAGCCGGTCCACATCGTAGAACTCCCGGGCCAGCGTCGCCGCGAGGTCGAACCGGAAGCCGTCGACGTGCATCTCGGTCACCCAGTAGCGCAGCGAGTCCATGATGAGCTGCAGCGAGTGCGGATGCCGGACGTTCAGGCTGTTGCCGGTGCCGGTGTAGTCCATGTAGTAGCGCGGGTCGTCGTCGACCAGGCGGTAGTACGCGGCGTTGTCGATGCCGCGGAAGCTGACGGTGGGGCCGAGGTGGTTGCCCTCCGCGGTGTGGTTGTAGACGACGTCGAGGATCACCTCGATGTCGGCGGCGTGCAGGGCCCGCACCATCGCCTTGAACTCCTGCACCTGGCCGCCCGGGTTGTGCGAGGAGCTGTACTTCGAGTCCGGCGCGAGGAAACCGATCGTGTTGTAGCCCCAGTAGTTCGACAGGCCCTTGTCCTGCAGGGTGGAGTCGTTGGCGAAGTGGTGCACCGGCATCAGCTCGATGGCGGTGACCCCGAGCGACTTCAGATGCTCGATCACCGCCGGGTGGGCCACCCCGGCGTAGGTGCCGCGCATCTCCTCCGGCACCGCCGGGTGGCGCTCGGTGAGGCCCTTGACGTGCGCCTCGTAGATCACCGTGTCGGCGTACTGGCGCTTCGGCGGGCGGTCGGTGCCCCAGTCGAAGAACGGGTTGATGACGACCGATTTGGGCATGTGCGGTGCGGAATCGTCGTCGTTGCGGCTGTTCTCGTCGCCGAAGTTGTAGCCGAACAGCGACTGGTCCCAGGCGAAGTGCCCGTCGATGGCCTTGGAGTACGGGTCGAGCAGCAGCTTGTTCGGGTTGCACCGGTGGCCGGCGGCGGGCTCGTACAGGCCGTGCACCCGGTAGCCGTACCGCTGGCCGGGCTCGATGCCCGGGATGAAGCCGTGCCAGACCAGGCCGTCCACCTCGGGCAGGTCGATCCGGGTCTCGGACCCGTCGGCGTCGAAGAGGCACAGCTCGACCCGGTCGGCCACCTCGCTGAACAGGGCGAAATTGGTTCCGGAGCCGTCATAGGTCGCGCCCAGGGGGTAGGCGGTACCGGGCCAGATCTGCATGGAGCTCCCTGCGGTCGGGTGTCGCTGCGGTGTGCGATGACCTGAATGCCGTGCCGGCTGGTTGGGGCGTGCATTCGATCCTAATGAGCCATGCCCGGTCGGCGGCCCGGCTAACCAGGGTGGCCGGGTGAGGTAGCTTTCTTCTCACGGCTTAGCCAGCAGCCACCGGCCGCGGCGGTGGCGTCGCGAGTGACCCGACAGGACGTCCCGTGACCGAGCGCGGTGCCCGTCGCATCCCTGACTCCCCTTCGAACTCCGGCCGTCCGGTGGACGCCGCCTTCCGGCCCAGCTGGGCCGGTGTCGTGGTGCCCGCCCGGGACGAGGCCGAGCTGTTGCCCGCCTGCCTGCGCAGCCTCGCCGTGGCGGCGGGGCACTGCCCGGTGCCGGTGCGGATCGTGGTGGCGCTGGACCGCTGCGCCGACGGCAGCGACCGGGTGGTCGAGGCGCTGGCCCGGGACGGGGTGCCGGTGCGCGCCGTCGCCGCCGAGCTGCCCGGCGTCGGCGCGGCCCGGGCGGCCGGCGTCCGGGCGCTGCTGGCCGAGGCCGGCGCCGCCGGGGTGCCGGTCGGCGAGGTCTGGCTGGCCACCACGGACGCCGACTCCGAGGTGCCGCCACACTGGCTGGCCCACCAGCTCGGCCACGCGGCGCGCGGGGCGCGAGCGGTGGTCGGCACCGTCCGGGTCGGCGACTGGTCCCCGCAGCCGCCCGGGGTGGCCGAGCGGTACGCCCGCCGCTACCGGGCCGAGCACGGTCACCGGCACCTGCACGGGGCGAACCTGGGCTTCACCGCGTCGAGCTATCTCGGGGTGGGCGGCTTCGCCGAGCTGGCCTCGGACGAGGACGTCGACCTGGTCACCCGGCTGGCGGACGCCGGCACCGAGCTGGTCTGGGTCGCCGACCTGGCCGTCACCACCAGTGCCCGGCGGGTGGGCCGGGCGCCGGCGGGCTTCGCGCAGCACCTGGCCGAACTCGCCACGTGCGGCACCGAGCAGGAGCAGGAGGCCTTCGATGTCGGATGATCCGGCCGCGACCGAGTTGGGCAGGCGGTTCGCCGAGCTGGTGGCCGGCGGCCCGCTGCCGCTGCCCGGCGCGGGGGCCACGCCGCGGCGCTGGCGACGGCTGGCCGAGGTGGCCGCCGAGGACCTGGCGCTGGCCAAGCTGTACGAGAGCCACGCCGACGCCCTCGCCATCCAGGCCGAGCTGGCCGCCGCCCCACCGCCGGCCGGCAGCAGCTGGGCGGTGTGGGCCGCCGAGCCGCCGCAGGCCCGGCTGGCGGTGCGGCCGGCCGCGGACGGGGTCACCCTGCACGGCCGCAAGGCCTGGTGTTCCGGCGCCCGGACGGTCAGCCACGCGCTGGTCACCGGCTGGACCGATGACGGCGAGCAGCAGCTGGTCGCGGTCCGGCTGACCGAGCCCGGCATCGCGGTGCACGAGGGCAGCTGGCAGGCGGTCGGCATGGGCCGGGTGGACACCCCGGACCTGACCTTCGACGGGGTGCCGGGGGTGCCGGTGGGCCGGCCGGGTGGCTACCTGGACCGTCCCGGCTTCTGGCACGGTGGCTGCGGCATCGCGGCCTGCTGGTACGGCGGCGCCCTGCCGCTGGCCCGGGCGGTGCTCGCGCGGGTCGCCGACCGGGACGATCCGCACGCCGCGGCGCACCTCGGCCAGTTGGACGTGGCACTGCGCTCGGTGCGGGCGCTGCTGGCCGAGACGGCCGGCTGGATCGACGCCCACCCGGCGGCGCCGGCAGCCGAGGCGGCGCTCCGGTTGCGGGCCGCAGCCGACGGCACCGCGCGCCGGGTGCTCGACCTGGCCGGCCGGGCGCTCGGTGCCGGACCGCTGTGCCGGGACCGGGCGGTGGCCCGGCAGTTCGCCGACCTGCCGGTCTTCATCCGGCAGACCCATGCCGAGCGTGACCTGGCCGAGCTCGGGCGGGCCGTCGCCGCCACCGGCGCCGGGTGGCAGCTGTGACCGGCCGGCCCGCGGCCGAGTTCGCCGACCGCCGCATCGCGGGCACCGGCACCGGCGAACGGGCCTGGCACGGCTGGCCGGGCTGGCGGACCGGCACCGCCGCCGGGCTGGCCGAGCTGGTGCCCGACGGTGCCCGGCTGGTGGTCGTCGCGCCGCATCCGGACGACGAGACGCTCGGCTGCGGCGGCCTGCTGCACGACGCCGCCCGGGCCGGCCGCGAGGTGCGGCTGGTGGCGGTGACCGCGGGCGGCGGCAGTCACCCCGGCTCGACCCGGTGGCCGCCGGCCGAGCTGGTGGCCCGGCGCCGGGCCGAGCGTGCCGCCGCGCTGGCGCGGCTGGGGCTGCCCGGCTGCCCGGTGCACGAGCTGGACCTGCCGGACGGCGCGGTCACCCGGCACCGGGACGAGCTGGCCGGCGCGGTCCGCGCGCTGTGCCGGCCCGGCGACGTGTTGGTGGCCCCCTGGCGCTACGACGGGCACCCCGACCACGAGGCGACCGCCGAGGCGGTGCTGGCGGCCGCGCCGGCCGGCACCGTGCTGCAGGTGCCGATCTGGGGCTGGCACTGGGCCCGCCCGGAGGCCGGCCAGCTGCCCGAACGCCCCCTGCTCTTCGCGCCGGCGCCGGACGCGCTGCGTGCCAAACGCCGGGCGGTGGCCGAGTTCACCTCGCAGCTGTCGGCGGATCCGAGCACCGGGGCGGCGCCGGTGCTGCCGAGCTGGGCGCTGTCGCGGTGGCTGCGCGGGGTCGAGGTGTTCCTGCCATGACCGAACAGGACCTGGAGTACGTGCGGCAGATGTACGCAGCGTCCGACGACCCGTGGCGGATCGCGGACGGGTTCTACGAGCGGCGCAAGCGGCAGGTGCTGCTGGCCTGCCTGCCACAGGAGCGCTACGCCTCGGCGTTCGAGCCGGCCTGCGCCGCGGGCGAGCTGAGCGTGCTGCTGGCCGAGCGCTGCGACCGGCTGCTGGCCGCCGACGTGGCCCCCCGCGCGGTGGAGCTGACCGCCGCCCGGCTGGCCGGCCGCCCCGGCGCCCGGGCAGAGCGGCTGGCCGTCCCGCAGGACTGGCCGGCGGAGCGGTTCGATCTCGTGGTGTTGAGCGAGTTCGGCTACTACCTGCCCAGAGCGAGCTGGCAGCGGCTGGTCGAGCGCGCCGCGGCCGCACTCGTCGGCGACTGGACGGTGATCGCGTGCCACTGGCGATCACCCTTCGCCGAAAGGCTGATTGAGACCGACCAGCTGCACGAGGACCTGGTCGCGGGGCTGCCCGGCCGGCATGCGGTGCGGCTGCTGGACGAGGACTTCCGGCTGGACGTCCTCACCGGCCGGGCCGGCACGGTGGCCGAGCGGGACGGGCGGGGCTGAGCCCGCGCCGTCCCGCCCGCGCTCAGGCCTCCGGGTCGTCGTCGGTGGTGCGCGGCAGCGGCGGGATCTCGGGCAGTGGCGGCACGGTCGGCGGCGCGTTGACGTCCAGCGGCGCGCTCAGGTGCAACGGTTCGGACAGGCCCTCGTGCGCCGAGAGGCTGTCCGGGTCGGTGTCGGAGGCGCGCAGGTTCGCCGCCTCGGGCTGCGTGGCGGCCGGTGGCAGGTTCGAGTCGAACCAGCCCTCGGTCGAGATCTCTCCGGCCGCGGCGCCGGACCCGGCGTTCGGACCGGCCCCGTTGCCAGCTGTGCCGTTGCCGCCCGTGCCGTTGCCACCGGTAGAGGTGGCCGCCAGCCAGGACGGCACGCCCGGGCTGCCCTCGCCCGAGCCGCCGGCACCGCCGGCCAGCCCGGCCAGCCCTTCGAGGGCCTTGGAGAACTCGCTCGGCACGATCCACATCTTGTTCGCGTCGCCCTGGGCGATCTGCGGCAGCGTCTGCAGGTACTGGTAGGCCAGCAGCGCCGGGTCCGGCTTGGCCGCGTGGATGGCGTTGAAGGTGGTCTCGATGGCCTTGGCCTGGCCCTGCGCGCTGAGGTACTTGGCCGCCCGCTCACCCTCGGCGCGCAGGATCCGGGACTGCCGCTCGGCCTCGGCCGCGAGGATGGCCGCGGTCTTGGAACCCTCGGCGGCCAGGATCTGCGCGGCCTTCTGGCCCTCGGCGGTCTTGATGGACGACTCCCGCTGGCCCTCGGCGGCCAGGATGATGGCCCGCTTGTCGCGGTCGGCGCGCATCTGCTTCTCCATCGCGTCCCGGATCGACGGCGGCGGCTCGATGGCCTTGATCTCCACCCGGGCCACCCGGATGCCCCACGGCCCGGTCGCCTCGTCGAGCACGCCGCGCAGCTGGCTGTTGATGCTGTCCCGGCTGGTGAGCGTCTGCTCCAGGTTCAGCGCGCCGACCACGTTGCGCAGCGTGGTGATGGTGAGCTGCTCGACCGCCTGGATGTAGTTCTGGATCTCGTAGGTGGCCGAGCGGGGATCGGTCACCTGGAAGTAGATCACCGAGTCGATGCCCACGGTGAGGTTGTCGGAGGTGATCACCGGCTGCGGCGGGAAGCTGACCACCTGCTCGCGCATGTCGATGAGCGGGCGCATCCGGTCCACGAACGGGACCAGCACCGCGACGCCGGGCCCCTGGGTGCGGGTGTAGCGGCCGAGCCGCTCGACCACCGCCGAGCGGGCCTGCGGGACGATCCGCACGCTGCGCAGCAGCGTGCCGATCACCAGGACGGCCAGGATGATGACGACGATGAGAGCCGGATCCATTAGAGAATCACCTTATCTTGTATGGGTTGTCGTGGGAGCTGTCCCAGACCACCGCGGTCGCGCCGGCGATTTCGATGACCTGCACCGTGGTGCCGGCCTCGATGACCTGCTTGTGGTCGGAGGCGCGCGCCGACCATTCCGAACCGTTCAGCCGGACCCGGCCGCCGGCGGCGTCCACCCGGCTGAGCACGATGGCTTCCTTGCCGACCAGCGCGTCGGTCCCCATCGGGTGCTCGTGCGCGGTCAGGTGGCGCTTGGCGACCGGACGGACGGCCACCAGCAGCGCCAGCGCGCCGCCGATCGCCACCGCGACCTGCACCGCGGGCGGCAGGCCGACCGCGGCGGTCGCCGAACCGGCGAGCGCGCCCCCGGCCAGCATGATCAGCACGAGGTCGAGCGAGAGCGCCTCGGCGCCGGCCAGGACCGCAGCCAGGATCAGCCAGATCAACCACGCATCCATGACTTCATGGAACCACGAGATCACACCGCCGGCCGGTGATTTGCCGGCGGGGTCGTGCTCGTCATAGGTCACTATGAACTGGTGTTGAGTTCGCTGGCCCCGGCCCGGCGCCGGCTGGCGCTGATCCTGCTGGCCGCCGCGCTGGTGGCGGCCCTGGTGCTGGTCGTGCTGGCGGTGCTGCCGGCCACCCGCGGTCACCGGGGCGCCGACCCGGCCGCCGCGGCGCAGGACCGGCCGGGTCCGGTGCTGCTGGTGCCCGGCTACGGCGGGTCGACCTCGAGCCTGGCCGGCCTGGCCGCCCGGCTGCGCGCGACCGGCCGGGACGTCACCGTGGTGCGGCTGCCGGGCGACGCCGAGGGTGACCTGGGCCAGCAGGCCGCCGTGCTGGACTCGGCCGTCCGGGCCGCGCTGCGCCGCACCGGAGCCGCCTCGGTGGACCTGGTCGGCTACTCGGCCGGCGGGGTGGTAGCCCGGCTCTGGGCCAAGGACGATCGCGGGGCCGCCGTGGCCCGCCGGGTGGTCACGCTCGGCTCGCCGCAGCACGGCACCGAGCTGGCCGCGCTGGGCTCGCTGGTCGGTGGGGCCTGCCCGATCGCCTGCCAGCAGCTGGTGCCGGCCAGCCCGCTGCTGGCCGCGCTCAACACCGCCCCGGAGCTGCCGCCCGGCCCGGTCTTCGTCTCGCTGTACTCGGCCACCGACGGCGTGGTGCTGCCGCCGGACTCGGCCCGGCTGGCCGGCGCGCTGAACGTCGAGCTGCAGCAGGTGTGCCCGGCCGCGGCCACCGTGCACGGCCAGCTGCCGACCGATCCGCTGGTGCAGGCGATGGTGCTCGCCGAGCTGACCGCCGGCCCGGCCCGGCAGTTCACCGCCGCCGACTGCGCGGCGCTCAGCTCGTGACGTCCTTGGTGGCGAAGTTCGCCCAGGCGGCGCCGAGGAACACGGCGACGTACACCGCCTGCAGCGCCACCCCGCGGATCACGTTGCGCCACAGGATCGGATCCCGGTACAGGTCGATGAACGACAGCCAGTATCGGGTCGGCAGGTACGGCTGCAGCGCGTGCGCGGCGTCCAGGGTGAGCAGCACCGACGAGCCGATCAGGACGGCCAGCGCGCCCAGGCTGGCGGCCAGCCCGGAATCTCCGACGGTGGAGAGGAACAGCGCGATCGCCGCCACCCCGAGCATCGAGAACGCCACGTACCCGATCGAGATCGCCGTCCGCCAGGCGATCTGGCCGGCCGTCAGGTTGCTGCCGGAGACGCTGGTCACCGCGGCCGACAGCGGCTGGTTGCCCAGCAGCAGCCGGCCCACCACCAGGCCGGTGCCGGCGACCAGCACCACGCTGGTGCCGACGAAGGTGAACACCGCGGCGAGCTTCGCGACCAGCAGCCGGGTCCGCCCGACCGGTCGCACCAGCAGGTAGCGCAGGGTGCCGGCGGCCGCCTCGCCGGCCACCGAGTCGCCGGCCACCACCGCCACCGCGATCGGCAGGAACAGCGGCAGCACGATCGCCAGGGCCGCCACCGCGAACAGCGAGCCGTTGGACAGCACCGCGGACAGGAACGCCGGGCCCTGCCCGGGGCGCGGCCCGAGGTGGGTGATCGCCAGCAGGATGGCGACCAGGGTGGGCAGCGCGTCCAGCAGCAGCAGGGTCAGCCAGGTCCGCGGCCGGCGGAACAGCTTGCGGATCTCGATGCCGATCACGGCCGGTCCACCCGGTCGCTGCTGGGCCCGGTCATGGCCAGCACGGTCGCCTCCAGGCTGTGCCGTTCGGCGGCCAGCCCGCTGACCCGGACGCCCCGCTCGACCAGCCAGCCGTTCAGCTCGGCCGGGTCGCCGCCGGCCACGACCAGCAGGTCGTCGCGCACCTCGACCAGCCGGTCGCCGAGCAGGCCCGTCGCGGCGGGCACGTCCGGGGTGCGCACCAGGATGCGCCCGGTCGGCGCCTGCAGCTCGGCCAGCGGCCGCTGCAGCACCAGCCGGCCGCGGTCGAGCACCCCGACCCGGGTGCACAGCTGCTCGACCTCGGCGAGCAGGTGGCTGGACAGGAAGATCGTGGTGCCGGCCGCGTGCAGCTTGAGCAGCAGCTGCCGGATCTCGCCGATGCCCTGCGGGTCGAGCCCGTTCGTCGGCTCGTCCAGGATCAGCAGCTCGGGCGTCCGCAGCAGCGCCGCGGCCAGCCCCAGCCGCTGCCGCATGCCCAGCGAGTACGCCTTCACCGGACGCCGGCCGACCCCGCCCAGGCCCACCTCGTCGAGCACCTCGGCCACCCGCCGGTCGCGATCGGACCGGCTGCCGCGGGCCGGCCGGTTGCCGCTGGCGTCGTGCAGCAGCAGGTTGGCCCGGCCGGAGAGGTGCCCGTACGCGCCCGGCCCCTCGACCAGCGCGCCGAGCCGGGCCAGCACCTCGCCGGAGGCCTTGGGCATCGGCCGGCCGAAGACCTCGATCCGGCCCGAGGTGGCCAGCACCAGGCCGAGCAGCATCCGCACGGTGGTGGTCTTGCCGGAGCCGTTCGCGCCGAGGAAGCCGTAGATGTCGCCGTCGCGGACGTCGAGGTCGACCGAGTCCACCGCGGTGAGGCTGCCGAATCGCTTGGTCAGCTCGTGGGTCCGGATCATCCGCGGCTGCCGGTCAGCTCGCGGCCGGCCTGCTGGAGGGTCCGGGCGGTGACGGTGCCGACCAGCAGCCAGGCCCCGGCCCGGAAGTCGATCGGGGTCAGCAGCAGGTTCAGCGGGCCGGCCGACAGCTGCACCTGTTCGGTGTCCGAATCCGGCAGCGAGGGGTCGTCCGGGGTGGGTTTGAGCTGGTGGTGCAGCGAATACGCCACCCGGTCCGGCAGCGGCACGGCGGCGAGTACGGTCACCCCGCTGCCGTAGACGCCGATGCTGCCCAGGGTGGGCAGGTCCGGGTTGCGGTCCAGGCCGGCCAGCCGGGCGGCCGGTGGCGCGCCACCGAGCTGGTCGATCACGGTGGCCAGGTCCTGGGTCGGCCCGCTCTGCAGGGTGGCCCCGGCGGGCACCGTGAACGCGGTGGTGGTGCGGTCCGGGCTGCCGAGGGTGACGTCGAGGAAGCTGCTGCGCAGCGCGGCCGGGCCGCCGCCCCTGCCGTAGACGCCGACCGACAGCGGCAGGCCCGAGCCCGGATCGGCCCAGACGTCGACGTGGTCGACGGTCGACTCGGCTGCCGACGGCCGCACCCGCAGCCCGGCTGCGACCACCCCGGCGACCCGCCGGGTGGGCAGCCGGCTGACCTGGCCGGCGGTCACCTCGCTGAGCAACCGGCGGCCCAGCTGCGGCGGCAGCAGGTCGGCATCGACCGGCAGCCGGATCCGGGGCACGCCGGTGTAGCCGGTGAAGGTCGCGGCGTTCGACTCGTAGTTCCAGGTCCAGAAACCGGTGTCGGTGGTGTGCACGTCGGTCTCGCCGGTGTAGCCGAGGGAGTCGACCCGCCAGTCGGTGCCCGAACGCCACCACACCCGCAACCGGGTCTGGCCGCCGAACAGGTCCGCCAGCTGGCCGAACTGGCTGGTGACCGGCAGCGCCAGGCCACCTACGGACTCGGCGTACCCGCTGTAGCCGACCCCGCTGGAGTGCTGGATGCGGGCCAGCAGGGTCGCGGCCGGGACGTCCCGGGCCGGCGCGGGCAGCCGGGCGACCAGGGGCGGCAGCGCGACCAACAACGCGGTGCCGGTCAGCACCGCCAGCCAGCGCCAGGTGGAGGCCACGCCTCACGGTACGTCGGCCGTCCCGGATTGGTTCAGGCTTCGCCCGCATGCACAGCGCGATGCGGCATAGTTGCGGGCAGGATGGCCGGGCCGGCCGGCGCGGATCGTGACCGGCCGGCGACCGGCTGTGCGGATCCTTTGCGGCAGAAGGGGAGTCGACGATGACGACGGCCGATCAGACCATCCTGCAGGCATTGGCCAGCGATCACGCCGGGCTGCTGGACCTGCTCGGCCGGCTGCGCGGCGGCGCGACCGAGGACCTCCGGCAGGAGCTGGTGATCGAGACCGTGCGGCACTTCGTCGCCGAGGAGCAGTACCTCTACCCGCTGGTGCGGGACCGGCTGCCGGACGGCGGCGCGCTCGCCGACGAGGGCTTCGCGGCGAACCGGGAGTGCGAGCGGCTGCTGCGCCGCTTCGAGCAGCCCGGCCACGACGAGGCGGCCACCCTGGCCGAGTTGCGGCAGTTGCTCGGCCGGCACGTCGAGAGCCAGCAGGCTGAGCTGTTCGGCCGGCTGGCCGGGGCGGTGCCGGCCGACGAGCTGCGCGCGCTGGCCGCCGAGGTGCGCGGCGCCGAGCAGCTGGCCCCGACCCGGCCGCGGGTGCTGGCCGCCAGCAATCCGGCGCTGAACAAGTTCTCCTCGCTGGTCGAGGGCTTCCTCGACCACGTCCGGGACAGCTACGGCCACCGGGGCGCGCACGCCGACCATGTCGAATGAGCCGGCCGCCGGTCCCGGCGCGGGCCGTGACGATCGAGATTCGACCAGCCACACAAGAGGATTCCGAGCGGCTGGCGCTGGTGCACGTGCGGTCCTGGCAGGCCGGCTACCGTGGCCTGCTGCCGGATGCCTTCCTGGACTCGATGTCCGTGACCGGGCGCGCGGACCGTTGGCGGGCCCGGCTCGCCGAGGGCGGCAGCACGGTGACCGTCGCGCTGCTGGACGGCGCGCTGGTCGGCTTCGCAACCGTCGGGCCGTCCCGGGACGCCGACCTGCCGGCCGCCGACTGGCTGGAGCTGCAGAGCTGCTACCTGCTGCCGGGCGCCTGGGGGAGCGGGGTGGCGACCGAGCTGGCCCGGCGCGCGCTGCCGGCCGACCGGCGGCTGTTCCTCTGGGTGCTGGCGGGCAACCTGCGCGCGCAGGGCTTCTACCGCAAGCTGGGTTTCGCCCCGGACGGCACGGGGAAGCCGATCGCCATCGGCGCGGTCACGGTGCCGGAGGTCCGCTGGCGGTGCGACCGCCCGAAGGTGCGCGACCGCTGAGGCAATCCGGCAGCTGAGAAGCGCCGGCAGCCGATGCCGGGGAATCCGGGGGCTAGTGCGGGTGCACCGCGAAGACGTGGGCCACCTGGGCCGGGCTGAGCTTGACGTAGTTGTGCTCGCCCCACTCGTAGTTCGCCCCGCTGAGCAGGTCGGCGGCGGTGAAGCCGCGCTGCCAGTCCACGCCCAGCTCGTCCGGCCGCAGGTGCACCCACCCGTCCCGGACGTTGTGCGGGTCGGTCGTGCACACCACCAGGATGGTGTCGCCGGAGGCCGCGTCGCGCTTGGAGAAGACCAGTAGCGCGTCGTTCTCGCTGTGGTGGAAGCGCAGGTTGCGCAGCTGGTGCAGCGCGGGGTGCGCCCGGCGGATCTCGTTCAGCCGCTTCATCAGCGGGGCCAGCGACTCGCCGCGGTCGATCGCACCATGCAGGTCGCGCGGGCGCAGCTGGTACTTCTCCGAGTTCAGGTACTCCTCGCTGCCCGGCCGGACCGGCACGTTCTCGTACAGCTCGTAGCCGGAGTACACGCCGTAGGTCGGCGACAGCAGCGCGGCCAGCACCAGCCGCAGCGCGAACGCCGGCCGGCCGCCGCCGACCAGGAACTCGTTCAGGATGTCCGGCGTGTTCGGGAAGAAGTTCGGCCGCATGTAGTCCGCGCCGGCGACCAGTTCCTCGGCGTACTGCTGCAGTTCCCAGGCCGTGTTGCGCCAGGTGAAGTAGGTGTAGCTCTGGGTGAAGCCGATCCGGGCCAGCTCGTGCATCATCGCCGGCCGGGTGAACGCCTCGGCCAGGAACAGCACGTCCGGCTCCTTGGCCTTGACGTTGGTGATCAGCCACTGCCAGAAGTTCAGCGGCTTGGTGTGCGGGTTGTCGACCCGGAAGATCTTCACGCCCCGCTCGACCCAGAGCATGGTGACGCGCAGGATCTCGCGGGCCAGGCCGGCCGGGTCGTTGTCGAAGTTGAGCGGGTAGATGTCCTGGTACTTCTTGGGCGGGTTCTCCGCGTAGGCGATGGTGCCGTCCGGCAGCGTGGTGAACCACTCGGGGTGCTTCTCCACCCACGGGTGGTCCGGCGCGCACTGCAGCGCCAGGTCCAGGGCGACCTCCAGGTCCAGCTCGCGGGCCCGGGCCACGAACGCCGCGAAGTCCCGCTCGTCGCCCAGTTCCGGGTGGATCGCGTCGTGGCCGCCCTCGGTCGAGCCGATCGCCCACGGCGAGCCGGTGTCGGTGGGCTTGGCGTTCAGGGTGTTGTTCGGGCCCTTGCGGTTCACCCGGCCGATCGGGTGGATCGGCGGCAGGTAGACCACGTCGAAGCCCAGGTCGGCGACGTAGTCCAGGTGCCGGGTGGCGTCGGCGAGGGTGCCGTGCCGGACCGGCCGGGCCGGATCGTCCGGGTCGCCGGCCAGCTCGGCGCCGATCGAACGGGGGAAGAACTCGTACCAGGCGCCGTAGAGCGCGCGTTCCCGGTCGACCCAGACGCTGTAGCGCGGCGAGCGGGTGATCAGCTCGCGGATCGGGTGCCGGTCGGCCAGCGCGCGGGCCTCTGCCGACAGCGCCCGGGTGATCCGCAGCGGCACGTCGTCGGTGTCGCGGCGCAGGTCCGCGGCGACCGACAGGGCCAGCTCGGCGGCGGCACCGCCGACGGACTCGGCGACCTTCTCGAACAGCCGCGCGCCGTTCTCGAAGTCGTTGGCCAGCTCCGAGGCGTCCTGGCCGGCGTCGCTCTTGACCTCGATCGCGTGGTACCAGGTGCCCAGCGGGTCGCTCCAGGCCTCGACCACGTAGGTCCAGGTGCCGGTCTCGTCGGCGATCACCTCGGTGCGCCAGCGGTCCAGGCCGGCGCCGACCGGGCGCATCCGGTTGAACGGCGCCTCCGTGCCGGAGGGGGAGCGCCAGGCGACCGAGGCCGCCACCGCGTCGTGCCCCTCGCGGAAGACGGTGGCCTCCACGCCCACCGGTTCGCCGACCACCGCGCGGGACGGCAGCTCCCCGTACGCGATCACCGGATGTATCGAGTTCAGTCCCAATCGTCCAGCCACGAACCCACCGTAGCGCGTCCCGGCGTGCCCGGGCGGAGCCCGCGAGCCGGGTTTAGCCGGCCGGCGGAACGGGCATCACAGCCTGCGTCTGTGAACCATCGACGGTGGCGGTCGGGGGCGGCGTGGGGACGTTCCTGTAAGCGTTCCCGCGTCCCGATAGGGTGTTCAGCCATGAAGGCACTTCGACGTCTGACCGTTCGCGCCGCGTTGCCCGCGCCGCTCGCCCCGCTGGGCGAGATCGTGGCCAACCTGCGCTGGTCCTGGCACCCGGAATCGCTCGACCTGCTGGAGTCGGTGGACCCCGAGCTGTGGAGCGAATGCAAGGCGGATCCGAGCGCGATGCTCGGCGCGGTCAGCACCGACCGGCTGGAGCTGCTGGCGCGGGACCGCAAGTTCCTGCGGCGCCTGTCCGACATCTCCGACGACCTGCGCGACTACCTCGAACAACCCCGCTGGTACCAGCACGAACAGGAACGGCGTGCCGGCACCGGCGCCGACCCGCTGCCCGCGGCAATCGCCTACTTCTCACCCGAGTTCGGCATCACCGAGGTGCTGCCGCAGTACTCCGGCGGCCTGGGCATCCTGGCCGGCGACCACCTGAAGTCCGCCTCCGACCTGGGGGTGCCGATCGTCGGCGTCGGCCTGCTCTACCGGGCCGGCTACTTCGCCCAGTCCCTGTCGCGCGAAGGCTGGCAGCAGGAGCGCTACCCGTCGCTGGACTCGCAGGGCCTGCCGATCACCCCGCTGCGCGACGCCGACCAGAACCTGGTGCGGATCAGCCTCGACCTGCCGCACGGCCGGGTGCTGTCGGCCCAGGTCTGGGTGGCCTCGGTCGGCCGGGTGCCGCTGCTGCTGCTCGACTCCGACGTGGAGGAGAACGACGCCGCGGCCCGCTCGGTGACCGACCGGCTCTACGGCGGCGGCCCCGAGCACCGGCTGCTGCAGGAGCTGCTACTGGGCATCGGCGGGGTGCGGGCGGTCCGCGCGTACTGCGCGGTCACCGGGCTCCCGGCGCCCGAGGTCTTCCACACCAACGAGGGGCACGCCGGCTTCCTCGGGGTCGAGCGGATCAGCGAGCTGACCGACGGCCCGGCCAAGCTGAGCTTCGACGAGGCGCTGACCGCGACCCGGGCCGGCACCGTCTTCACCACCCACACCCCGGTGCCGGCCGGCATCGACCGGTTCGACCGGGAGCTCATCGAGTCCTACCTCGGCCACGTGCCCGGCGTGCCGGTGGAGAAGATCCTGGCGCTGGGTGCCGAGGAGGACCCGGCGAAGTTCAACATGGCCTACATGGGCCTGCGGCTCGGCCAGCGCTCGAACGGCGTCGCGCAGTTGCACGGCCGGGTCAGCCGGAGCATGTTCAACAGCCTGTGGCCGGGCTTCGACGCCGAGGAGGTGCCGATCACCTCGGTCACCAACGGGGTGCACGCGCCGACCTGGATGGCCCGCGAGATCCAGGACCTGGCCGAGCGGGTGGTCGGGCACGAGGCGGTCTCGGCAGGCGAGGGCTGGGACGCGATCGACCAGGTCGGCGACGCCGAGCTGTGGAACCTCAAGCACGAGCTGCGCGAGCGGCTGGTGCTCGAGATCCGGCGCCGGCTGCGCCAGTCGGGCCTGGAGCGCGGCTACTCCAACGTCGAGCTGGGCTGGACGGCGACCGCGTTCGACCCGGACATCCTGACCATCGGCTTCGCCCGGCGGGTGCCCTCGTACAAGCGGCTCACCCTGATGCTGCGCGATCCGCAGCGGCTGAAGAAGATCCTCACCGACCCGGAGCGGCCGGTGCAGATCGTCGTCGCCGGCAAGTCGCACCCGGCCGACGACGGCGGCAAGGAGCTGATCGCCCAGCTCGTCCGGTTCACCGACGACCCCGAGGTCCGGCACCGGATTGCGTTCCTGCCCGACTACGACATCGGCATGGCGCGCTACCTCTACTGGGGCAGCGACGTCTGGCTGAACAACCCGCTGCGGCCGCTGGAGGCCTGTGGCACGTCCGGCATGAAGGCCGCCCTGAACGGCGGGCTGAACCTGTCCATCAAGGACGGCTGGTGGGACGAGTGGTGCGAGGACGGAAAGAACGGCTGGGAGATCCCGTCCGCCGACGAGTCGCTGTCCGGCACCACCGACGAGCACCGGGACTCGGTCGAGGCCGCCGCGCTGTACGAGCTGATCGAGCACCAGGTGGCCCAGCGCTTCTACACCCGGGACGCGGCCGGCATTCCGGCCCAGTGGATCGGCATGGTGCGCTACACGCTCAAGTCGCTCGGGCCCAAGGTGCTGGCCACCCGGATGGTGCAGGAGTACATCGCCAAGCTCTACGCCCCGGCCGCGCACTCGGCCGCCCTGCTGACCGCCGACGAGTTCGCCGCCGCGAAGGAACTGGCCGCCTGGAAGAGCTGGGTGGGCGGGGCCTGGAAGAACGTCTCGGTGCGGCACGTCGAGTCCAACATCGAGGGCGACCCGAGCCTGGGCGGCTCGCTCGGCCTGCGGGCCGACGTCGCGCTGTCCGGGCTGCGCGCCGCGGACGTGCAGGTGCAGGCGGTGTACGGCTCGGTGGACGCCGACAACCGGCTCACCAGCTACGAGATGATGCCGCTGGAGCTGGCCGAGGAGCGGGACGGTGCCGGGGTCTTCGCCGGTGAGATCCCGCTGGCCAAGGCCGGCCCGTTCGGCTACACGGTGCGGGTGCTGCCGAGCCACCCGCTGCTGGCCAGCGACGTCGAGCTGGGGCTGGTGGCGACCGCCGCCCAGATCTGAGCCGGGCGGCCACTCCGGGACTTCGGCCCGGGCCGGGTGAGACACCACCCCGGCCCGGGCCGAACTGTCTGCGGCGGACGGCGGCTCCCGGCTGGCTGCACCGTTGCAGCCATTGCCGGTCGCAACGGTTCGGACGGTGATGGGTGGGCTGCGGCAGTTTTGGCCGTGTCCACAGGGGTTTGCCGATCCGGCCGGGCAGCCAGGCGGTAGGCTGGCGCCGATTCCCCGAGTCCTCGGCGCAGTCACCCTGGCTGCGCCGATCCCCAGTTCCGCGAAGGTCATACGAATGACGAATCATCGGCGCGATGAATATTTCTCGGCCGCGGGTTCGAGCGTGCCGGGCCCGCCACCGGGCGGCCGGCACCTGGCCCGGCGCGGGTCGCCGGGCGGCCGGGAGGCGGGGGCGGCATGCCCGCGCTCCTGACCCGGCTGCTGCGCGACCTGCGCTACCGGCCGGCAGCGGTCGGCTGGGTCTGCCTGGAACTCGACGCGAACCTCGCCGCCGACCCGGTCCGGCTGGCCGGGGTGCGCGAGCTGATCGTGCCCGGCCCGGGTGACCTCACCCTGCCGGTGCTGGCCGCGGCGCCCCGGCTGGCCGCGGTGCTGCTGCGCGGCCGGTGGTGGCCGGCGCCGGAGGTCTCGGCCGAGCTGGACCGGCGCGGGATCGCGGTGGTCCGGCACCTCGGCCCGGACGGCCCGCCGCCACGGAACACCGCGCCGTGACCGAGCACGTGCTGGTGGTGCACCGCTGGCCGGACGGCCGGGCGCGGTACGAGCGGTTTCTGGAGCACCTGCGGGTCGACGTCAGCTACGTCTGCACCGCGCCGGCCGTGCCCACCGTGCCCGAGACCGCCGCCGGGGTCGAGGTGGTGCGGCGGACCGACGACCTCGCCGAGCTGGCCGACGCGGCCGGCCGGCTGAGCCGGCGGATCGGGGCCCCGGACCGGATCCTGGCGCTGGCCGCGGGCGACCGGCAGGCCGCCGCCGAGCTGAGGGTGCTGCTCGGCTGCCCCGGGCAGCACCCGCCCGAGGTGGCCCGGCACGCGCCGGGCCCGTCCGGTCCGCGGCTGGACGGGCTGTGGGACGGCAGCCGGCTGCTGGCCGCCCGGCTGTCCCGGCCGGTGGGCGGGCTGACCGGGCCGGGCCTGGCCGGAACGGGCGTGACCGCGACGGTCGAGCTCGACGACGCCGACCCGGCCGTCGCGGCACCGGTGCTGGCCGCGGCCCTGGACCGGCCGGCGACCGTGCACCTGGCGTTGCGGGAATCCGGTCCGGGGCGGTACGCGGTCGAGTCGCTCACCCCCTGGCTGCCCGACGACGAGCTGCCGGTGGCCTGGCTGCGGGTGCACGGGGTGGACCTGCTGGCCGCGGAGGCCGCGCTGCAGCTGGGCGAGCCGCTGCCTCCGGTGCCGGCCGGCGGGTTCGGCGAGGTGGCCGGCTGGCTGGCGGTCCGGCCGCCCCGGCTGCCGTGCGTGGTCGAGCAGGCCGGGTACCGCCCGGTGGCCGAGCCGGCGGACACGGTCGAGCTGCCGGTGCCCGGCACCCGGCTGACCGGCACCCCGCTGAGCGGCTTCCCGCCGGTCCGGCTCGGCTTCCGCGGCGGCTCGACGGCCGCGGTGGAGCGTGCCGTCCGGCAGGCCGCCGCCGACCTCGTGCTGCGCTGCCGGCCCGGCTGACCGGCGACCCTTGTGCAAACTGGTTTGCAGTGCAAACCTGATGGCATGGCGACGGACGGCCCCGATCCGCGAGCCCGGCTTGCCGCCTCCCGCGGCCTGGCCCGCCGGGTGCGCCGGGAGCGGCGCGCCACCTGGTTCCCGCTGCTGGTGTTCGCGGTCGTGACCTTCCTCGCGATCCCGGTCACCCGGAACGGCCACGCGGTCGGCCTGAACTGCCGGGCGCTGCCGGTGGCCGGGCCGCCGCTCGCGCGGGTGTGCGTGGCGCACAACTCGGCCGCCTTCGTGTACTGGCCCGTCGCGCTGATCGTCGCCTACCTCGTGATCGCCGCGTTCCACCTGCACCGATCCCGGGCCCGGGGGGTGGCCGGCCGGATCGGTCCGTACCTGGTCGTCGGCGTGCTGCTGGCCGTCGCCGTCACCGCGGGATCGGTCTGGGCGTCGCGCACCGTCCTGACCGGTCGCTACGACATCGTCGGCTGGCACCTGCTGGGCCGCGACGTGTACCAGCTCGTCGCCCCGGCCTGCGCGATCGGGCTCGCGCTGCTGGTGCTGGCGGCGATCGAGCGGAGCGTCGCGCTGCTGCTGGTGACGCTGGCCTACCTGGTGGTCGCGGTCGGCGGCGTCGACCTCGGCTGGCGGATCGCCGCGCCGTCGCCCTGGACGTTCGTGCCGCACCTGGTGGTGGCCGGCGGCATCCTGCTGCTCGCCTCGGCCGGGTTCGCCGTGGCCCAGCGACCCCGGCCCCGGCCCGGCCCGCCGGGCGGATGACCGGGCATCCGGTCAACGGGCTGGACGACGTCGTGCACCAGCGCGTCCGGCTCGGCATCCTGACCATCGCCCACGAGGGCCGCCGGGTCGAGTTCGGCTACCTGCGCACCACGCTCGACCTGACCGCCGGGAACCTGTCCCAGCACCTCTCGACCCTGGAGAACGCGGGGCTGGTCACCATCGACAAGGGGTACGAGGGCAGGCGCGGGCGCACCTGGATCAGCCTCACCAGGGCCGGCCGGGCCGCGCTGCGGGCGGAGATCCGTCAGCTCAAGCAGCTCATCGAGCAGCTCGAACGGGGCAGTGGCTGACCGACCGCGGTTCCCGTGGCGGCTCGGACGGCGGCGGCGGATCGCGCGATGCGGCAGGCCGAACGAGACCGGGCGCTGCCCTCCACCGATCCTTGGCCGGCCTGTCGGACCGCTGGGGCAGACTCACCGGCATGTCGCTGATCGCTCCGCCCGCCGCGCTCGGGGTTGCCGGCGTGGCACTGGGCATGGTGCTCACGCCGGGGCCGAACATGATGTACCTCGTCTCGCGCAGCATCACCCAGGGCCGGCGCGCCGGCATCGTCTCGCTGCTCGGGGTGGCGGCGGGTTTCCTGGTCTACCTGGCGGCCACCAGCCTCGGGATGACCGCGGTGTTCACCGCCGTCCCGGAGCTGTACCTGACCGTCCGGCTGCTCGGCGCGCTGTACCTCGGCTGGCTGGCCTGGCAGGCGCTGCGGCCGGGTGGCGTGTCCGCGTTCGCGCCGCGGCAGCTGCCCGCCGACTCCGGCCGCCGCCTGTTCGCGATGGGCTTCATGACCAACCTGCTCAACCCGAAGATCGCGGTGATGTACCTGTCGCTCATCCCGCAGTTCGTCCGGCCGGGGGAGGGGCACCTGCTGGCCCAGGGCTTCCTGCTCGGTTGCGTGCAGGTCGCGGTCGCGCTCACCGGCAACCTGCTGATCGTGCTCGCGGCCGGTTCGATCGCCGCCTTTCTCGCTCGCAGGCCGAGCTGGTTGCGGGTGCAGCGGCTGGTGATGGGGACGGTGCTCGGCGGGCTCGCGGTGCGGCTTGCCCTCGACGGCAGCCGGGCCACGCGGGCGGCCTGAGCGTGGCCGCCTTGGTCAGACGGTGCGCACCGACTCCCGCTCGGTGAGCGTCACCGGCAGCTGCCGCGAGGCGGCGGGTTCACCGCGCAGCAGCGCGAGCAGCGAGTGCATGGCCTGCGCGCCGAGGCCGGCCGCCGGCACGGTGGCGGTGGTCAGTGCCGGGTGCAGCGCCTCGGCGATGGGAAGGTCGTCGTGGCCCACCACCGAGACGTCCTCGGGGATGCGCAGGCCCAGCGCCGAGCACTCGATGTAGACGGCGATGGCGATGTTGTCGTCCTCGCAGATCACCGCCGTCGGCCGGCCGGCCGCGCCGAGCAGCTCCCGGGCCGCGAGCCGGGCCTTGGGCAGCTCCAGCGAGGTCGGGCACACCACCAGCTCGGCGGTGCCCGGCGGCAGCGCCCGGCCGGCGGCGTCGTGCTTGGTCGACAGCAGCCAGGAGCCCGGCGGCCCCGCCTGCAGGTAGCCGATCCGGCGGTGCCCCCGGGCGAGCAGCATCCGGCAGGCGGCCTGCATCCCGGCGGCCACGTCGGAGTTGACGGTGACCGGCAGCGAGCGCGGGTCGGTGTCGATGCCGACCGCCGGCAGGTGGGCCAGCGAGTCGATCACCCCGACCGCGTCCCGCACGATCAGCACGCCGTCCACCAGGTAACCCGGCACCGGCAGCGCCGAGTTCTGGATGGCCGACGGCGCCGAGGCGATGACCACGCTGTAGCCGGCCTGCTGGGCCTCGGCGCTGATGCCGGCGTGCAGGTCGCCGAAGCTGGCGATGGTCAGCTCGGGCAGCACCGCGAGCACGGTGCCGGTCTGTTCCGTCCGCAGGCCGCGGGCCACCAGGTTGGGCCGGTACTTCAGCTCCCGGGCGCACTCCCGGATCCGGTCGGCGGTCTCGGTGCTGACCCGGCCCCGCCACTTGCCGGAGAACACCAGCGAGACAGCCGACTGCGAGACCCCGGCGGCGGCGGCCACCTCGCGACTGGTGACGGTGGGGCGCCTGCTGGCCTCCGGTGGCGCGCCGTCCGGTGGCAGGCCGCCCGCTGGCTTGTTCGTCACCGTCTCCGCCGCTTTCGTGCCCGGCACCTGGTGGCCGTTGCCTGGTGGTGTGTCCGTGCGACGGCGAATCGTTGCCGGAGCAGGACCGTTCCAGTCTAGTGGCCGGTCCCCGTCCCGCCCGGTCAGCGGCGCAGCGGGCAGCGGGTGCCGCGGCTCAGGTGGGGTGGGTGCGCAGCAGCAGCACCGAGCGGGCCGGCAGCGGCAGCGGCAGGCCGCCCGGCAGCGGCCCGGCCGACGCCGGTGCGCCGGCCGGCTGGCCGGTGTCGACCACCACCTCGTAGTGCGCCGCCCACGGCAACCCCGGCAGCGTGAACTCGACCGGCTCGTCGCCGGAGTGCAGCAGCAGCAGGTAGGAGTCGTCGATGATCGCCTTGCCGCGGGCGTCCCGGTGCCGCAGCCCGCGGCCGTCCAGGTACATGCCGATGGTGCGCAGGCCGGCGTCGAACCAGTCCCGTTCGGCCAGCTCGCGGCCCTCGGGGTGGAACCAGGCCAGGTCCTTGCAGCCGTCGGCGACCGGCTGCCCCTCGAAGAACGCCCGCTGCCGCAGCACCGGCGAGGCCTGGCGCAGCGCGATCAGCCGGCGGGTCAGCGCCTGCAGGTCCTCGGCCTCCGGCGAGCTGCCCCAGTCCAGCCAGGAGGTCGGGTTGTCCTGCACGTAGGCGTTGTTGTTGCCCTGCTGGGTGCGGTAGCGCTCGTCGCCGGCCACCAGCATCGGCGCCCCGGTCGAGAGCAGCAGGGTGGTCAGCAGGCTGCGGATCTGGCGCAGCCGCAGGGCGGTCACCTGCTCGTCGTCGGTCTCGCCCTCGACCCCGAAGTTGATCGAGCGGTTGTCGTCGGTGCCGTCCCGGTTACCCTCGCCGTTGGCCTCGTTGTGCTTGCCCGCGTAGCTGACCAGGTCGCGCAGGGTGAAGCCGTCGTGCGCGGTGATGAAGTTGATCGAGGCGAACGGCAGCCGGCCGTCGTCGGCGTAGAGGTCGGACGAGCCGGTCAGCCGGTAGGCGAGGTCGCGGACGCCGCCGGCCCCGTTCGCCCAGAAGTCGCGCACCGTGTCGCGGTACTTGCCGTTCCACTCGGTCCACAGCGGCGGGAACTCGCCCACCTGGTAGCCGCCGTCGCCGATGTCCCACGGCTCGGCGATCAGCTTGACCCCGCTGATGATCGGGTCCTGGTGGATGGTGTCGAAGAACGAGGACAGCTTGTCGACGTCGTGCAGCGAGCGGGCCAGCGCCGAGGCCAGGTCGAACCGGAAGCCGTCCACGTGCATCTCTGTGACCCAGTAGCGCAGCGAGTCCATCACCAGCTGCAGCACGGCCGGCGTCCGGACGTCCAGGGTGTTGCCGCAGCCGGTGTAGTCGACGTAGCAGGACCGGTCGTGCGGCGAGAGCCGGTAGTAGCCGGCGTTGTCGATGCCCCGGAACGACAGGATCGGCCCGTTCGGTGGGCCCTCGCCGGTGTGGTTGTAGACCACGTCGAGGATCACCTCGATGCCGGCGGCGTGCATGGCGCGCACCATCGCCTTGAACTCGCGCACCTGGTTGCCGCCCAGCCGGCCGGTGTGGGTGGCGTAGGCCGCGTGCGGGGCGAAGAAGCCGATCGAGTTGTAGCCCCAGTAGTTCTTCAGCCCGCGCTTCTGCAGCGCCGGCTCGTGCACGAAGTGGTGGATCGGCAGCAGCTCGACCGCGGTGACCCCGAGGCTCTTCAGGTACGAGATGGCCGCCGGGTGGGCGAGGCCGGCGTAGGTGCCGCGCAGGTCGGCGGGGATGTCCGGGTGCCGCGCGGTGAATCCCTTGACGTGCAGCTCGTAGATGATGGTGTCGTCCCAGGGCGTCTGCGGCCGGCGGTCGTTGCCCCACGGGAAGCCGTCGTCGAGCACCACCACCGAGCGGGGCACGAAGGCCGCCGAGTCCAGGTCGTTGTCGCCGTAGCAGGACGGGTCGTTGACGAAGTCGCCCTCGATGGCCCGCGCGTACGGGTCGATCAGCAGCTTGGACGGCTTGTACCGCCGGCCCTGGCCCGGGTCGTCCGGCCCGGTGATCCGGTAGCCGTAGCGCTGGCCGGGGTTGATGCCCGGCAGGTAGCCGTGCCAGATGTGGAAGCTCTGCTCGGCCAGGTCCACCCGGTGCTCGGCGCCTGCGGCGTCGAACAGGCACACCTGCACCCGGGTCGCGGCCGGTGACCAGACGCTGAAGTTGGTGCCCTCGCCGTCCCAGGCCGCCCCGAGCGGGAACGGCCTGCCCGGCCACGCGGTCAGCCGGGGGTGCTCGGCCGGACCGGCCTCGTCCGTGCCGAGCCGGCGAGCCAGGCTCCGGGTCAGATCTGCCGCTGGTTCCATCGGGTGCACCCTATTCCGTTCACTGCCGTGCCGATCACGGGTGTGCCGTTCCGCGCGGGTCGCCCGCCCGGGTCGGTTCCGGCGACGCCCGGCCGGGCGATCGCGGGCAGGTCGGCCGCCTGATCGGGGCGAGGTCGCCCGCGCCTCCCCGGCCCGGCCGCCGATGCCTGCGAAGCTGATCGGCGACTCGGCAACTCGGGAAGCTGCCGGCCCGAGGCTAGGTGTTGGATGGGGGTGTGGTGATCCCAAGTCCCGAACTCGACCCCGACGCGATCCTGCAGTTCGACGAGGTCACGGTGCGCCGCGGCGAGAAGCTGCTGCTCGACTCGGTCGACTGGACGGTCGAGGAGGACGAGCGCTGGGTGATCCTCGGCCCGAATGGTGCCGGCAAGACCACCCTGCTGCAGCTGGCCGCGACCGCGCTGCACGCTACCTCCGGCACGGTCGGGGTGTTCGGCGAGCAGCTGGGCCGGGTGGACGTCTTCGAGCTGCGTCCCCGGATCGGGCTGTCGTCGGCGGCGCTCGCCCAGCGGATCCCGGCCGGCGAGCTGGTCACCGACGTGGTCGTCTCGGCCGGCTACGCGGTGCTCGGCCGGTGGCGGGAGGCCTACGGCCGGCTGGACGTGCGCCGCGCCAAGGGCCTGCTCGCCCGGTTCGGGGTGGCCGAGCTGGCCGAGCGGCGGTACGGCACCCTCAGCGAGGGCGAGCGCAAGCGGGTGCAGATCGCCCGCGCGCTGATGACCGATCCCGAGCTGCTGCTGCTCGACGAACCGGCCGCCGGCATGGACCTGGGCGGCCGGGAGGACCTGCTGCGCCGGCTCACCCACCTGGCCGCCGACCCGGACGCGCCGGCCACCGTGCTGGTCACCCACCACGTCGAGGAGATCCCGGTGGGCATGACCCACGCCATGCTGCTGCGCGAGGGCCGGGTGGTCGCGCAGGGGCTGATCTCGCAGGTGCTCACCTCCGAGAACCTGACCGCGACATTCGGCCTGCCGCTGCTGGTGGAGCGCGA
>Ga0335073_10001014_pt1 | contig 37149 bp, 31 predicted proteins | sample Lox_Sample_22_FD_207093 | JGI IMG/M metagenome (GOLD analysis project Ga0335073, IMG submission 207093) | Soil microbial communities from Loxahatchee National Wildlife Refuge, Florida, United States - Lox_Sample_2.2 | ecosystem: Environmental > Terrestrial > Soil > Wetlands | place: USA... | reverse complement strand
CGCAACTACCATGTCTGTCGAGACCTTTACATCCTCAAGATCAGTAAAAAAGAAAGCGGAGAGAAAGGATATGCCGCACCCGTGTAATCGCATCAGAACGTAGATCGCGACGATGTTGCAAGTTGAGACTAGTGTCGTGAGGGTGTCCGGGTAGGCTTCGTACGGGGCAGGCGCGGCTGATTGGACAGCCCCAAAATATGAGAAGCGGCGCTGGCGTACAGCGACTGGTTTCAAGCATGGAAAGACTTTGAGCTACGAACTGAACATAGGGTTGTGAAGATGCAGATTTTAGGTATTGGGAAACCAGCATCTAGTGCGAGAATTAGGGCCAGAGCACCAGCCACAGCATCGCACTTTATTAGCGCAAAGTCGAGGCTAAAAGATCCGCGAGCGCCAAGACCTGCGTGAGTCGGTGTCGGCAGAGTAGATTCACCGCAGAACCTTGACCTTTATAATTCAGTCTATATTCAACGAACTCCTCTCAAAGTGCAAATGGATAGATGAAATGTAATTAAAATGCCTAGAGCCGCTGACCTCTCCCTCAACGATCGTGAGTTCATTCTCCAGGCTCTGCGCCAAGGTCTACGCGTCGACAATCGAGCATTCGATGAGTACCGACCGCTAGAGCTGACTTTGGGAGATGAGTACGGAATCGCAGACGTCCAGCTAGGCAAGACTAGGTTTGAAGACCCCAATTCACATAAATTATTGTCGTATGCTAACCTAATAAAGAGTAATCGCTCGAATATCATGTGATGTGGCCGTGCCTTATCCCGAGCGGAAGTTTGATGGTATTTTTTCCATAAACACGGAGTTTTCGCCCATGGCATCGCCTGAATTTGAAGTTGGTCGGTAGGTAAGCGCTGACGTATAGCTATCTATGCTGCCTTTACTGAAAAATATTTAGGCCTAGCACGGATGAAGCCGTGCTTTCTCGCATATTAGAGAAAGCATTGCGGCGATCTTCGGCTTTGGATACGGAATCGTTGTGCATTATTGCCGGCTCCAAATGTTTTCACCTTCGTGCCGACATTCATATCTTGGATCACGATGGAAATCTCGTCGACGCTTCATGTATTGCGCTCTCCACTGCATTACAACATTACCGACGACCAGACGTGGCCATTGAAGGAGATCAGGTCAAAGTCTTCAGTCCTAGAGAGCGTGACCCAGTTCCTTTGACTATGCTCCACCACCCTCTATGTGTTACCTTTTCCTACTTTGATGGTGGCAGTATCGCTATATTGGATGCTACTTTGGCGGAAGAGCAAGTTCGAGAGGGTGAAGTAGTTATCACGCTAAATCGACAGGGAGAAATCTGCCAAATCGCAAAGTATGGTGGTGAGCCAGTCGATGCACTTGCCATGATTGGATGGACAAAGATGGCCTTTGTGAAGGTTCAGGCTTTCACCAAGATGATACAAGAGACATTGAGTCGTGATGCCGTGAAGCGAGATGTCGGCGGATTGATTGCTGAGCTTAGAGCGGAGAATGCAAGATGATATTGCTCTAAGAATCCAACATTGAACGATGGGATAGGTCGATCTTTTCACATTGACAGGATGACCATACTAAGAATCGCCGCCCATAGACTAAAGATGTTCGGTGAAGAAGCCGTCACCGACTCAGCCGCTAGCCAATCCTCCACACAGGTTTCTGTCTGCGTGAGAACGGTGAAGGTTGACAACAAGAAGACCGGCGTGTGGAAGCCTTGGATGGGCTCCGGCCAAACTCTGTATTTCGTTAGACATATCTAGCCAACGGGAAGATTCTTCGATTAGCTACGATCGGATATTCCTCCATCTACCGGTGTCCTCTTTCAATGAAAGGAGACCTTGAGGTATTTGTACATCTGATTCTGCTTGTAGGTGTCTCAACGCATCTTGCCCAATATCCGTGGCCCCCCATGTACGTAATTGCTCCTCAGCTTTCGATTTCATCCCGGGATTCTTCTCCAATATCTCCTTGGGTAACATGCCGAAAGATATAATTTCCTTAATGGCAAGTTTTGCGCCTGACAAACCACCAATCCTCCACGCAAATTGTGCCCGTTCCCAGAGACTGGGGAGGTGAAGTTTCATTCCACCCAATTCCATCCATGTCCGAGCCCAATGGAGACGGCCCTCTTCGCGAAAGCTGGCAGAGGGCCAGGCAAAGACGCGACCAAACAAGGATGTTCGGTTGAATGAACGGCTCGGATTAAGTATCTCTCGTCGTACTCTTGCTTCTTTGACTTGCTTTGCTATTTGCTCAAAAGGCATTCCATACATCATACCCAGAGCAAACGCCGATTCAATCCCACCGCAAGACGCGGCTTTGATAGAATATTCCAACCATTTATAAGAGAATTTCTTTCCGGTACTTTCTTCGTGGAAAGCGAGGTAGGAGTAAGCCAGTCCATCGTCGTGGTCGAAAGCAGCTTTTCGAAAAGCTGCAATAGCATCATTAAGCTCTCCAGTCGAAAGTCGGACTAAGCCAAGTTCGCGCCAAGCTCGGGCTGAATCAAGGAGAGTCAAGGGATCTTGTTGCTCTGGACTAGAAGCCCGTTTGTTCTTCACATTGGACTCTCCGAAAACTTTGCTGAATGTTAATTCAGTTCCAGGTTTCGATTGAGTTGCATCCTCCAGCATCTGTCGGCCTCCATCTAGGTCTCCGTCCTGTATCAGTATGAGAGCTTGCTGTATCACAGCCCGTTGATCATCATCATTGTCGACAATATCCTTCAGTCGCTTCTTCGCTTCCTGAAACCTCGGAAGAGTAAGGTTATCGCCCTGATAACCGTACGCTACGACAAGTAGCGTTGCTGCGGGATCACCGGCGATAGAAGCTTTGAAGAGCATGTCTATCGAAGCCCATTGAAAAAGTCCTCTTGAGAAATGGAATAGCCAACGTGCAAATGGGGCAACTTCACCCAGTTGAATACTCAGTTCTGCTCAACTGTTAGCGAAAACCAGAAATGTAGTAGCTCAGGTCATGTTACGCACCGTTAAGGAGACCATTGAAGTCTTTGTAGCTGTCCCTCAATTCTATTCTCTTCACAAATTTGACGGCAGTGTCCGCGCTAAACGAATGGGAGAAGTTCGCTCTGTTTTGCTTCAAAGCATGCTCCAGTTCAAGATAGTCCTTTCCAATTCTCGTCAATGGTGACACTCTCTGGGTCTTTCCTGGTTGAACCGTTTGTTTGACTGGATCTGATGACAATCGAGGCTTATGCTCGACTAGATATCTTCTGGATTCTGATAGATTCCGAGCTTGATACCTAGGGCCTACCGTATAGGAGGCTCGACATGCTCTACAAATGCCATTGTGCCATTGCACTGTTCTGAGATGAAGCGGAAGGATTATTCTAGGTTGATTCATCACGATTGAATCTTTCAATCTTTAAATAATAATCTGAACATTGGAGAGCGAGAGATTGATGAGGCGTTTGATGGTGAAATCAGCAGAGTACCTAAGGTAACTTTCGGAGCGATTTGTACTCTAGGACTCGCTACTCCACTCCTCGCCAATCGGAGCAGCTCCGCAAAAAGTTTTATATTCACAACCTCCACAATCTGCCCGCCATTGCCTTCGATTTTCGCAGCGACAATTCACCTTCGAACCTAATCGTCCCACAAGATCTGAACTGACTATCGACAATGGTAGTCACAAGGCACGGCTTCGATACGACGAGCCCAAAGGCAGAGTCTTCATCCAAGAAATCCCAACCGACGCAGAAGCGACGACGAGATCCTAAAGACACCGAGACAACTGGTAGCGGTAAGAAGAGGAAAGCTTCGGCTCGAAAAGAGCTAGAGGAAGCCGTAGGTGAAGCCCATGAGCAAACCAACTCTGAAAACTTTCACGATTCATCTCTGCTTCCTGCTTTCGAAGAAGCCGCAGTCGCCTTACAGAACATTCATGGCCACATTGAAGACGCCGGTTCTACCGACGACAACTCGGTTTTGCAAGTCTCACTGAATATGCAAAGTCCTACACAAACTGCAGAGATTCTTGTTACTCCTTCGACGAGAAAAGAGACTACAGCCGAGCCTGATGGCAGTGAAGGCGATGTGACGCAATACTTCACACCGCAAACTACAAAGAGAAGCAATAGTAAGAGAGGTAATATGCAAGAGAATGGTACATCCTCCACATCAACGGCGGAACTAAAGTTTCAAACCCCCACTACACATTCAAAACGCATCAGATTCAGCAGCAAGTCTCCCGAACCTGAACTTGCCACTCCCAATGCCAAAGAGTCTCTGCCACCTTCAACTCCCATTAAGCAGACACAACCGACGGCGAGTGACCAAGCCGACAGCGATGATGACGCAGCACCAGAAGAGATCACCACAGCAGCGGCACAACCAGCATCAGCACACCCAGCAGTCAAACCCAGCCGCCGCAAAGCCGCGCAGCAAAACGCAGCACGCAAAAAGCGGCGCGAGCGCACCGCATCAAAAGCAGAGCAAGCGTCGGCCGCTCTCACCGCCAACACCACCCAAGCCGAGGAGAAGGAAGAGGACGACGACGAAGCAAACCCGGACCAGCGCCCCGCCCTGGACATCAACGCCCTGCCGGCCACCCTACCCGCACACATCCTGGCAGCCGCAGCGCGGGCACGCGCGCCAGCCCATCCGGCCGCCAGCGCTCCCGCGCGACCGCAGCTCTCCGGGCGCCGCAGCACCGTGCGGGCGCTGCCGCGGCCGCCGCGCGACGTGCGGCGCGGGCCCGTGGCCGTGCGCGTGCTGCGCGGTACGAGCGCGCTGCTACCGCCGCCGGCGGGCGGGCAGAGCTGCGGCGTGCGGGAGGCGTGGCTGAGGGGTCGGGTCGCGAAGGGGAAGGGGGCGCGGAGGGTCGAGCGGAGGCCGTTTGGGAGGGCGGCGCGCGTTTTCGTGTGATGCGAGGAGGGTCTGGGAAAGCTTGATGGCTAGCTGGCTGGCGGGTGCAGCGCAGCGCATGTAGATTTTAGCCGGCAACGCCCGCTGTCAATGCTATAGTACAGAGCCGTAGCGCAACACCGTCCTTCCGACATCCGCCTGCCCGGCGGAGACAAACTGCTAGCAAATCCATTCTCATCCCGTCCCATCCCATCAAAAAAGCACCCATCCGCGCCTAGCACCCACCCAGCACCCATCAGCCTCTATTCCCGCCCTCAAACCCACCCTCCTCCTGCAAGCCACCCGCCTCCCCCATCTCCGTATCCTCGCCCGCAGCCTCCTCCTCCGCACCAGGCCCATTCACGCGCGGGCCCTCGGCCTGCGCCGCGGGCGACACGCTGCGGGCGGCGTCGCCGTTGGGCGGGCGCGCGTCATCGGGGCTGGTGGGTGCGCCGGCGGCGCCGGACGCCGATGGCGCGGCTGCACTCGGCGTGCCGGGTCGTGCCGCAGCTGTGTGGGCATGTGCGGGTGTCGGTTGTTGGGAGGGTGGCGCGCTCGACGCGGGCGGGGTGGCCTTGCGGTGGCCGCGCTTAGAGCGCAGCGGCTTGTCTTGTGGCTTCAGAGGAGTTAGTGAGTGTGTTGCGTGGCAGAGCGTGCAATTACGCCGTGCGGAGTGAGGAGGCCTGGTGCGTGTCGCTGGGGGTGGAGGGTGCTGGGGTGATGTGTGGATTGCTCTTACCGTTGGGGGTGGACTCTCGCTGTCGTCGCTTTCGTCGACGTTGTTGGCCATGCGGCTTTCAATTTGTTCCAGCAGAAAGGTTCGTTCGAGTCTGAGTTTGAGGATGGCGCGTTCGACGCGAGCCTTCCGCAGCCGTACAGCATCGTTGGATTCTTCAATCTCGTTGATGCGGCGCTTAAGTTGGATGCATTTCCGATAGTATGCTGCTTCGACGGAAGGAGGAAGGGGAGAATTGGACGTCACGGACGCCATAGCACGATCTACGATATAATAGTAAGTATATTTAACCTAATTCGTGAACATGTATAATTGATAAATGCCATGGAAAGGAGTCCGCCCTCGCTCACAGCGTGTGAAGTGAACAAAGCGAGGGTTGCCCAAATACTAAACTAATCAACAGACGCAGGGATTGGCGAACCGGGTATTGGCTTCCAAATTGCAGAACCCCATATTGGAGTTACCTGTGGATTATCGCCTCTGGGCATCTCGAGAACCGAAGGTGGTACCTGGGAAAGCTGTGCACTGGTCGCACTTAATGGAGGAAGCAGGAAATGAGGATGCTCACCTGATGACACCGTCTGCGCCATCATTGCCGTCGGTGCGTTATACGCGGTTAATGTAGGGAGGTGGTTGTACAAAGAAAAGTGGCATAGTGTTGTGGTTGAAGCGTTTCTATCCGCTTTCCATTAACTTTTGGTCGTTCAGATCGACGAAAGTAAGGAGTCAAGGCGGTAAGGCATAACTTTCTCATCCTTGAAGGCAACAATTCAGCCTCGCGGATTCTGATGTCTAAAAGAGAGTGTTCACTTAGGCATGACTCTTGTATTCGACTATTCCGGCGGCTTACGATGATAATGATATCATTCAGACACTGCATTTAAGCTAAAGTCTTTCAGATGTAAAGAAGTGAGGCAAAACATGCAGAGGTTCTCGAAACCTTATCGTCTCGGTTGAAGTTTTGAGCAAGTTCATCAAACGTTTCGTTTCCAAGTCCTCCAGACAGTTTTGTTTCGAACATTGAGCTAATTCAGACCACGACTGTTTTAACGTGATAAGACTGTGATTGTCACAGTTAGAATTGTAACTGAAGTCAGCAATTTCGACGGGTAGACGCTAACTCGAGATGAATCCTTGTTGTGTATAGCTCAAATCAACTCAGGAACGACAGGTACGATTCACCATAACTGATAAAGTTCTGTGTAAAAAGTACTGCTCTTTTATTGCAAGATCTGATAGATTCATACCTTTGGCGCTCATTTACATGGGCTCCATGACTAAGGTACCAGTAACTGTATGATATCTCCTTCCACTCGTAACTTCCTACTCGGCGTAATGTACAACCCATGCCGAAAACCGCCAAGTCACTCAAACCGGTAGTTGTGGTATACCACGGACGCGGCGGAAGCCAATCCTAAAGGGATCCGAGAACAGCCAAAAATATACCTCCACCCAACGAGGCAAACCTGCAGGACCGTCAGCGTAAGAAATTACAACCACGCCCACGACGCTCCAGCTGAGCGCGGAGAGTAAGCCCAAACTCAGAAGCACGTACAGCATGGTGAAGTCGCGAGCCGGCTCGGCGGCGCTCTTGGACGTTGCGGCGGCAGTCGAAGACGTCGTTTTCGAAGCCGGCTGAGAGGACGCGGCGGACGACGACATGGCAGCCTCGGACGAAGTGGAAGCGGCGGCGGCGGCGTCACTGGACGAGTCGGCCGACGTGGCGCTGCTGAGGACGTCGGCAGGATAGAGGCTGTTGCAGTAGCTCTGGTAGAGCGAGGTGGCGAGCGCACCGTACGAGCTGGTGCTCGACTTACAAACCGTGTTGACGCAGTCGGTGAGCACGCCCAGCACCTCCAGCGGCGCAGAGAGACAAGCGCAGTCGTTGGTCACGTCGTCGCAGCCGCTCGGGTCGGCCAACCCAATTGGAATCATGCAGTTCCAGACACATGGCACGCTGGACGCGAGAGCGAGAACGGCTGGAACGGCGGTAATGGTGTACTCTGGCGATGACGATGTCGATGTCGAGGCCGTTACAGATGCATTTGAGCTTGCACTGACTCCAGATGTGTTGATGGGCCCTTGCGCAAGAGCGACGGCAATGAGGAGAGAGAGCACGTAGGCCTTCATTGTTATTTGATGAGTGAAAGGTCGATGAGCAGAGTAGACTTGGAAGAAATGAAATTAATAGAAGTGAGAAAGTCAATTGCTCGTAGGAGAAAGCCGAGGGGCAGGATTAGCTCAAAAGCGCTCACGGTCAGGGTCAATTAGACCTCCAAATTTACGGAAGCGATATCTCGAGCTCCGTGGCATGCAGGGGATGGACGGTTGCCATGTATGTTTTGTCGCAGAGCAGTTTTTTCGTGTCGACTATGAGTATGCAGCATGTGTTGTGGGAGCTTGGGCAAGCTTATTGCCGCTTTGCGTTCGGTGGCGCACGCAAGGCGGCGCTGGGATCGTCCGCCATTGGTCAATTAATTTGCTCAAACCAGAGCGTCAGAGTGTGGAGAGTCTGTGCGAACTCGATTCTAAGGATAAACAGCCGTCCGCAAGGGATGATGGGAGCTTTGCAGCTAAACGGAATGGTTGGCACCACAGATAAACCTTGTCACGAGCAGGATTATCGGACGCAGCTATGCCGTGTATGCCGTGTATGCCGCTGTGACAAAAAGACCCTACTCCCGTCAGCTTCCAGAATTAAAAACGTTAAGATTTCAAACCTCATTTCTTCACTTGCCATCGAATGAAAACCAGCTGCTAATCACTTCATTCACAATGGTGCACTTCAGTCTCGCAGTAGTTCTGTTGGCCTCACTCTCATCGGCACACTTTCTACTCAACTACCCACCTACAATTGGCTTCGACGACTCGCTCGAGGGTGAGGGTCCTTGTGGTAGCTTCACCGTGGACTTCTCCCAAGACAATGTGACCGATTTCAACGTTGGCGGTAGTGAGATCGCTGTCACATCTATACACCCTCAGGCAAACTGGCTTTTCCGCGCCACTCTTGGTAGCAACCAGAACACGACCAACTGGACGCAATTGATACCTATCGTTCAGCAAACAGGGTTGGGAGACTACTGTGAGAAGTCAATAGCGGTTCCAGCGTCATGGGCTGGCCAACAAGGCATAATCTCCGTCGTACAGGATGCGCCCGACGGCATTCTTTACCAGGTGAGGCTCCTACGACTGTCATGTCGACTACGATGACGACGCAATCGCTCACATCTCCTCTCTAGTGCGCAGCAGTCAACTTCGTAGCAGGCGTGGGAACGCCCAATAGCGTCTGCACCAACGTGACGGGGCTGACTGCAGTTTTCACTACGGATGCCACGCTCGAGAGCCTCAATGGCAACAGCACCAGCTCCAACACGACCTCCACCATGGCATCTACCTCGGCCACCAATACGGCCTCAACGACTCAGTCCTCGACTTCGAGTTCGACCAGCTCCAAGTCTGCTGCGACCAGCATCAAATCTGCCGGCGAGGGAACCCTATCGTTGGTCTTATTTGTCGGTATTGCTTCGGTGGTCCTCGTCGCAAGGCTTTTCTGAGCGTGATGTGTGCATTTCTGCTATTATGTGTGGATTCCGACTAAGAAGGTAGTACGAAGCGGGACGTGGAATGAAGGGATTTCTTGATGCACACAAAGCATCCCTCGGCAAACTTGCCTCTACTCCAATAATTGAGGAATGGTATACGGGAATGCTTGGGTTTGTACAATACAACAAAGGCTCGAGCAAAACATAGGCTGCATGCTTGTCGATACACCGTACTATTTATACTATGCCATGATACCACCTGTGGATGATTGTCTTGCGTGTCGTGCGCCTGGAAAAAGTCGTGCACCACTGTAGGATGCTGTCTCCAAGCTCTTCGCGGATCCATTCAGATGAAGCTCATTGTACGATAAACACAAAGCTCGTGATGCGGACGTCACCATGGGTGCACAAGATCTGCCTTGAGCTTTACCGACCCCGGTTCAGATGGGCCTTGCTCAAGACGAGGATGATGAGTGGGTGGATGGTAAGGAAGAGCAGGTTGTCGGGTGCCGTCACGTTCCACCAAGGATTCCATCCCACCCCCAACGCGCTATTCTTGAAGTGGAAGAATAATTCTCTCACCCGCAGCGTTTCTCACGTCCAGTCGTAGGCCCGTTGTTGCTTCAGCGCCCACTCCATTGTGATTTCTGCTCAGCTTGCCACTGGTCGCTTATTCTTGTACCCGCCATGAGCAGAATAATTGTCTTCCATCCATTTTCGTTCTCCGGATGCGTAAATCCCGGCCTGGAGCCGCTCCCACTTGCTCGTGCTGCACTTGACTTTCGATCTTCAACATTTCACGCTCAAACTCTCTCTTCACTGCGTTTTCTTTTCTCCTTCGGCCTCTTCTCTTTACTTTACTATTCACCTTCCACTCGTATTTGTTGGAAGTTGACTCCTGTGCCCCATCATGCTCTTGCGTTGATACTGTGACTTCCACACACCATATTCGTGAACACCAAAGAACGATTTGTCAAACTCCTTTGTTCCATCAAGTTGTGCTACGTAAATATCCATCAACGCCGCCGAGTGCTAGCAACCAGCAGCCTCAACCATCATCATGGATATGTCCGACATGGGCGATATGAGCGGTATGGGGATGGATGAAGCCGACGACGGCATGTTCAGACCCACCGCTGAGCATCTATCGCATATCTTCTGGTATCTGATCATCGGTGCCATCGGTTTTGGTTTAATTGCAAATACACTTCGAAAAGTAGACGAAATACTGCGGTATGTTGTTACCAATTAAGAAGGGTCACAACTCCTAACACTCAATCCAGCCAACGAGCCAACCGTCGTGACCCAAATTGTAAACCCACAGTACCAAAGACACGGCTATCGCAGGCATACAACACTGCTCTGACTATCGTGCGCGAAATCTCATACCCGCAAATCTTCACTATCCACACCCGAGGATTCCAATGGCTGACACCTCCATCATTGGGCCGCATTGCCCTCATTCTTATATATTGGGTTGTACTCATATTAATGCTGACCGTCGGAAGTATCGTCAAAGATGCTTATTACTACGAACGCATCGGTTTCCGCGCAGCCTGGCTCTGCGTCATGCAACTTCCGTTCATCATCCTTCTGTCAGCCAAAGTCTCGATCGTGGGGTGGCTGATTGGCACGTCGTACGAGCGCATCAACTGGGCGCACCGCTGGGCCGCGCGCACGCTGCTGATATGCGTGACCGTCCACGGCGGCTTCTTCATGCGCGAGTGGATCCGCGCCGACTTCCTGACGCTGGAAATCGAAATGATGCCCATGGTCAAGTACGGCATGGGCTCGTGGTGCGTCCTGCTGTGGATCAACATCAGCAGCCTCGCGCCCTTCCGCTACATGGCCCATGAGTTCTTCGTGCTGCAACACCTGGCGTCGGCCGGCGTGCTCCTCTGGCTGGTGCACACACACGTACCAGACTACGCGTACTACTACGTGTGGATCGCGATCGCCTTCATCGCGTTCGACCGGGTCGCACGCTGGGCGTGGCTGCTGTACCGCAACACCTCACCACTCTCACGCCACGCACCGCGGCTCGGCTACGAAGCAGAGCTGCTCGCGGCGCCGGGCAACACGACGCGCATCACGCTGAAGGCCGTGCGCTGGCGCTGGCGGCCGGGCCAGCACGTGTATCTGTGGATGCCGGGCGTGGGGCCACTGCCGTTCGAGACGCACCCCTTCACGCTGGCGAACGCGTGCCCGCCGCCGCAGCCTGGCGCCCGCACCACCCACGACGCGACCATGGCCGTGCGCACCCACAGCGGCTTCACTCTGCGGCTGCATAAGCTCGCCGCGCGGCACTCCACGGTGCGGGCGTTCGTGACGGGTCCGTACGGCGCGCCGCCCGACTGGGCCGCTTTCGACACGCTCGTGCTGGTCGCCGCGTCCACCGGCGCGAGCTTCACGCTGCCGATTGCGGAGGCCGTCGTCGTGGCGCCGCGCTGCGTGCGGCGCGTCGCGTTTCTGCTGTGCGTACGCGAGCGCCCCGCCTGCAGCTGCTACCTGGCGCGGCTGCGGGCGCTGACGCGCGAGGCGCGGGTTGGGGTGGGCGTGCTGCTGAGCGTCGTGGTGTGGGTGACTGGCGCGGATGCCGAGCCCGTGGGCGGAGACGTCAATGGCGAGCCTGGCGCGCTGTGCGTGTGCGGGACGGGCGCGGAGGGGACGTGTTGCTGTGGCGCGGAGGAGGAGCGCGCGCGGGGCGAGAAGGCACCAGGTGGGCCGGCGTGTTGCAATCCTGGTCCGCAGCAGGTGGAAAAGGAGTCATGTTGCAATCCGGGTCCGCAGCAAGCGGAGAAAGAGTCGTGTTGCAATCCTGGTCCGCAGCAAGCAGAGAAAGCGTCGTGTTGTAGCCACGCGCCTGCGGTGGAGGAGAAGCAAGCTTGCTGTGGTGGAGGAGATAAGCTCACGATTTCAAAGCACGTTGATAATGGCGATTCCACAAAGGTCACCGCCGTTACTCGCGCCTCATCAGACGTTGGCAGTGATATCTCGCAGCTCAAGACTGAAGTGGAATGGGCTAGGGGTGGGAGGCCCGATATCGAGGAGTTCATTCGGTATCCGGTTGAAGCGGCGACTGGCGAGACGTGCGTTGTTGTGTGCGGTGGCAAGAGTCTAACTGGTCGTGTTAGAAACGCCGTGGCGAAGTTGAGCGATGAAAGAGCGGTTCACAAAGGAAGTGGTGCACAGGGAATTATGTTGCATGTCGAGGAGTTCGGCTTCTAAGTATGCTTCAGTTATTGACGGCTGGTACAGTTGTGTAATCCCGGTGGGTAAAGGGAAATAGCCCTTTTTGCTCTATGGATATTTTGGATCTTGTCTATTCGTGAGTCCGAATTCCAGAGAAGTGAAATGCTGTATACCGTAACGCGTTTTCATTCTAATCCCAAGCCAAGAGTCGCGGATATCAACTGTTGCTGCCATGCACAACATAGGTGCATATCTTCATGAACTACTTGACGCGCTCTCTTTCCGATAAAACTAGCAGGGAGAAAGAGAGCTAGGTATTGTCCGCTCCAAGTATCAGAATATATGCGCGCAGCTATCTCGCCGACATGATGGTAGGAGCGGACACATCCATCGCACCGTTTCCGGCATTCGTCGAGTTCAACATCGAAGTCTGCAAGGTAGGAAGAACGGAGATATCCCAAAACTTGCCTCCGTCGCGATGAGACGCCAGCCAACGGAATGCACACAGCTTGCTTCAAGCTTTCCGAAATGCGGACGGCAAGATGGGTCTAATAACGGGGTTTCCTGGCCTGGAAATCGTCGTTATTGGGCTCAGCAAATACTACAATATCCAACTTGACGAGTATCTCGAGCAGAACATAGTTCACAATCACTATCCGGGGAATGGTGGTGCCGTTATGGAATGCAAAGCAGCGATCCTTGAGCGTATGTTGCCGGACAAGGAGCCTATAAACTAGTTCCAACCGCGAACTTTGAAGGAGACAACGATCATTTAAGTAGAGACGTTCGATTGCAGCACTAACATTAGCATCACATATATCTCTCCCAATCAGTCTACCATGGGGTTCTCCTCCACTTTCAACGCCTAAGTCATGAGTGCCGCCCCCGGCAGGATATTAGGATGGTCGAAACAAGGAGATTCCAAGATAGGGACATGGTATTTTCAGACTGTGAATCCGTGTAGGCGTAGCCAAGCGATAGTGCAACCAAGAAATCATAGGTGAAACAAACAAAAAGACAAAAGATTGGACAGCGCATCGTGCGCCTATCGCGGAACGTTCGCTGGGTCCATCTCAGGACGTCTCTTTTGTAACAGATCGCGGCTCAAGCTTCTCGAGTGGTTGATGCTGCTATGAGAGTGCCGTGATGAAAAGGACATGTGTCGAGATGTTCTTGAGAGAGAGCCAACGTCGTGTTTTCCTGTGCAAGTGTCAGTTCAGAGTCTTCGGGTGATGATAGAATGAAGCTTACCGTCGCAACAAGCCCTCACATTCTCCAATCGATCAGCTTCACGCTCCTGAGCCTCAATCACAGCTCGCAAATCCTCTGCAGAGTCATGTGCTGTCACGCTACTGGTTGTATCTGCAACTTCCATCTCGCCAGGTGTTGTACTGTACCTTCGCACAACAGACGAGGACCTAAACGCGCTGCTGATTGAACTCAGCCGCCTCGAGATGGAGCCGGAAGGCGCTGGGGCCGCACTCTGCGACCGTTGCGTAGACGCCCTCTGCGCAATGATGGATTGCTTCGGTACGAGGGTCGGATGCTGGTGTCTGATCGGGCTTGCAGTCCGCATGGTGACGCGACTAGCGTAGCTCGACAGGCTAGCTTTTGATCGACCTGTCATCCTCGAGCTACTCCTCCACGACGGATTGAACTCTTCCACCTCTTCGACTGTAACGCCGTCAACATTCTCCTCGCGCTCCGTGTTGGTCCTCAGCAACAGGTATGACAGAGCGTTGAACCATGTCTCGTGACGCTGGCCTGTGGGCGCAGTGAACTTGATGGTGCGCCCAGGCGTGATGACCACTAGCGATTTCCGGTGGAGTCCTGGTGGACTGGGATTGTCATCGCTAACGACTCTAACCGCCTCGATTGCCACGCTCTTCGCCTTCAGCTGCGCTCGTCCGGCTGTCGAAGGATCCTGCTCGCTCCAATACAGCGTCCGTGTATATGGATGAACCCAGAAGAAACGTCGGTGGCGCGTAGACGAAATGCCCTCTCGTCCTGGTTTACGCGTGTACTTCCACAGGAATTCGCCGATCATGGTTTGAGTTATGGCTTGGATCATCCGAGGATCTGTCCCTGCCATATCGAAACCGTTCATCTCAGTAGCGGAACGAGAAATGTTAAATCGGTGGTCAAGTTCGGAAGCAAAGGATGAAACACTAGAGCGACGAGTAGTTGCAGGTGAAGCGGCGCCGCTGCGAGAAGGTTGGTATGTGTTCATTGGGGCTTTAATCGTACTCTGTCCCTTGGTGGGCGAAGTGACGGATTCGCGAACTGGAGTACGAGGGCGATACGTCAGGCTGTTGCGGTTGTATGCGGAAGCAGGCATTGTTGGAGGGCCCATTAAGCCTGGTGCCGCTGGTACAGCACCTGGAGCCTTCGATTGGGCCGCAGCAATTGCTTCCATTGCTTCTGATGGAAGCGGAGGCGGCGGTGTGGATGTTCTACTTCTCAAGCTACCTGCACTGCCAGGTCGTCGAGCCTTCTCAGCAGCTACTTCTCGCCCTCTGCGTGGGCTAAGATTACCAAAAACTGGCGTCGTCGGTGACAACACAATTGGCTTCGCGTCTGTTCCAATTGAGTTCGTAGCAACCTTTGGCTTCATCAGGCGATCAAGCTCTTCGGCAGAGAGCAAAGTCTGCGTCCCTTCTGTTGTTGATTCATAAGATCGTTTCTTGGGTGATAGAGCTCTAGGCTTCTCAACAGATGAAGGAATGGCATTGGGCTCCACAGGCTGGAATGGCCGTCGGTCGTCTTTGACCGGTGTAAGCTCCTTATTTGGATCCGTCGGAGTTAGCATCGGCTGAGCGGTGGCATCCTCTGCAACGATAGTTGTGCTGACGTCCTTGGAAGATCGATTCCGCTTGAAGACATTGCCAAAGAAACCACTGGAAGCCTTCGTAGGAGTAGGAGCGTGAGAGTTCTCGGTTTGGCTGATTTGGCTAATCCGTTTCGCCGTTGAGGGTCTCGGAGGATCAACTGGCTCGGTCGCTTCAAAGGTCATTGGCGCCATGGTGAGTGCAACGGGTGGAACCTCGACCTTTGGCTCGGGTTCTTTCGGAAGTGCTGCCACAGGCTCGGTATGTTCCGACATAACAGAGGAGAATGCGAGTGTGGGAGGTTCTGGCTCGGCAAGTTCAATGGCAGGCTCTGGAGTGGCTTTGACTGGAGTTGTATGTTGTGTCGTAATTGGGGACAGGGCAAGTCCAGGACCAAAGAGCTTATTCGGAGCTGCCTTGGAATCAGCAGTCGTTTGGTCAGCATTAGTCCAATATTCCCCGAGAAGAGTAGACTCTGGGCGAAGTTCGACAGCAGTTGTAGGTTCAGATTCCTCTTGCACACCGCTTGCATTGGCATGGCCGGCATTCGACCCATGAGAAAGGCCAAAGCCAATTCCACCTGCAATCGCAGCTCCAAGCATTGCGGGAGCACTCCAAAGCAAGCCCTTCTGCTGCTCAACTTGCTCCGTCATGGTCCCAGCGTCCACCATGGCAGGTTTTTCCTCAGCAGATGTAGTGTTGCGAAGAGAGCTCGGAGCCGGGCTCTTCCTGATCAGTTCTGGTGAAGACCCCGGAGAAAGCATGTTCGTGCTTCGTGGAGTACTGGGCTCTGTTTCTACGTCACTGAGATTACCAAGTTCCGCGAAGAGGCTTTGACCAGCTGGAGCCGCACTTCCGTTACTGGTTGCACTGGTAACACTAGCAGGAGAATCACGATATGCGGGACTGCTACTCAGCAAGCTCTCAGGTCGCGCAGAAGACTTGCGGAAGCTGCCGCGGTTGACTTTGATCTTGTACCTCGGTTGATCGGCTTGAGTCGGAGTTCGGATGGTGGAAGGCGTAAGATCGTACTCATCACCAGAAGTTGATGCAGTGCTTTGGAACGAGAGACGATTGGCCGAGCGCTTCTTACTGATGGCAGATTGCTTGGAAGGACCATCTTCAGTCTCCGTCAGATCATCAGTGCTGTCACCATCAAGGGTTTCAACGCCTGTGTGAAATGCATCGGTATCAGTCGCTGACTCTCGCTCATTGGCAGTCTCAAAGGCGTCCGAATGTTCGGTAGCAGTAGCATAGGCATCAGTGCCATAGTTCGAGCTAGACTGCTCTACTCCGGTGGCAGCATCAGCCATGGGTAGAACTACGGCCCGCGGCTTGCTCGGCGTCTCAGCCTCATCGTGGTCTTCCCAGTCAGGATCGTTAAGGATGATATCTTCTCTGCTGTTTCGCGCAACACCGAGTTTAGATAGCTGAACTGATTTTTTCAAGAGATCTTGTTCTTTGTTCGTCTTACGCTTCTTGCCAGAGTCAGCACCGCCTTGACCGCGACGTGATTCTAATTCGTCTCTAGCATCTTGAAGTAGGCGCTTCAGTTCAAGCTTTTCTGTCTTCTCACGATGAATGTTGTTCTTCAAGTTCTGTATCATGCGCTGAGCGTGATGGAGAGAGCTTTTAAGTGTCTCACTCTCGAGCCCACCATGTCGTGGAGTAGCTTTCGTAGGAGATCCAGGAGGAGAGTTGTCTGGCGTAATGCGACCATCGGCAATATCCTCGTCGTCATCATATTGCTCAGCGGGTGCCGCGAACTGGCCACTGGTGAGACGGTAGTGCACAGCTTTTGCAAGTTCCTTGTTCTGGGAAGTAAGTTCCTCAATTTTACGTTGCATGTCGTCGCGCTCGCTCTCGTTAAGAGAATTGTCGCGCTTCAATGAAGAAAGCTCGGCTTCGTGCTGTTTTCGAATCGCTACGTGATCCTCATTCAGCTTACCGTGAGCTTGCTTCAGTTCCTCAAAGTCGCGAAGAACGGTTGCTTTCTCAGAACGTGCGACGTTCAGATGCTGTGCCAACCGTTGCTCCCGGTCCACAGCTTCTTTTTGAGATGCAGTCAGGTCGTGAAGCTGCCTTTCAAGATCCCAATTCTCGTCTTTGTATCGCTGCTCGCTCTCATCCATGGCCCGAACCTTTTGCTTCAACCCTTGGATATCCAATTCCAGCTTTGACTGGCTATCAGTGGCTGCTTTGAGGGCCTCGTCTTTCTCTGCATAAGCAGCTTGCAAGTCGCGAATCTGGTTCAACAGAGAGGTGCTAATTTCGGTTGCCAGCTTGATATCGTTCATGCGGCCCTGTGGTTGATTACGTTGCTTGCGCGAGGATGGCGGATGAATCTTCGAGGGTGAGGCTTGGGCATCGCTTGAAAGCACAGAGAGATCAGAAGACTCAGCGCTCGGGATTCTTGACTTGGCAAGGAACGCGCGAGTAGTCTCCCTGGAAATATCGTTGACTTCCTTCTCCAGCTCTTGCAGCTTTTGCCTAAGCTCTGGAGTGACTTCATCTTCCTGCTCGTAAGCGTTAACCTCGTTCAGCCGGTCGCCCAGATCCTTCTTCTGCTTGAGCAGGACGGCGCCTAGTCTTGATGCCTCTTGTAACCGTCGCTCAGTCTCTGCCATGTAGGCCTCCAAGGCCCTCTTCGCCTGTGCCGGTGATCCATTGGAATAGAGAGACGTGTACTGCGCGTCGAGGCCGGAGTATCGGTGGCGTGAAATATCATGAGTCGGCGATGATATGAAGGGATCCCCCAATTCTGTGGTCCCGTCGACCGGCAGCGCACCGGCGGAAGGATTCGCCGCCGTAGACATTACGCAGACATCAGGACGCGGCGTAGGCGAACGATTTCGAACGAAGGAGGTGTTGAAAGGGGCGCGTCAAGCGCGATACGATGTCGTGAGGAGTTGATAGCAGCACTGGCTGACCTAGACCTGAAAAGGGAGGGCGAAAGGTGATGGGCGAAGGAACTTGACCACTACGTCAACCCTTGAATGAGAAGATTGACTCAAGGCGTGACTGACACAAAATGCGAGGTGGGCGTCAGGAAATGTAAGTTGTGTTTTGAGGCGGCGTTTTGGGTGGGGAGAACGCGAACAGGGATGTCTGCTCTCTTTGACTGGGATGCGGGTTATAAAACCAAAACACTCGCAGACTAACGCACTCTCAACCCGATGGTGCAGGAATATGGAAGCGCCTTAATGATGACACGCAGCCGGGAACCGACTTGAAAGCGACATATGGTAGAAGTGCTCCGTTTTGCGGCTCAGTGACGAGGACACTTCCAACCTCCGATAGTTTTCAAGACAACGCACAGTCCATACTCTACCCGTATCGCATGCGTTTTCCAAATGTGCACGAAGAATGTTTTGTTTACCAATCTTACGCGCTGACATCGCTTGGCCAGAGAATACGTACAGCTGGATCTCTCCTTTGATACGAAAATCCTGCGTTCATTGTCAGCGCAGTGCAACATCGACTAGTTCTACAGCAGCTCAAAGGGAAGGCCTATGGCTTCGCTATTGGCTCTGCAAGGAGAAAAGGGATAATTTAGCGGAAAGCCTCGTGCATGAACTGATGAGGAGCTGAAGCTCGAGCTTCGGACTGCCATTTGCTACGCTATGCTGAACAGATTCACCGTAGCCACGCGTTATTCCATAATTAACGCATTGATTTCCGACGATTGGGACAGTGCTGACCAGAACTATCTTCCATTTCACGCCATCACGGGACATCCAAATACTGTCGAACTTCAATGGAACCATCAACTGGCCCAAGATGACACTTGGTGCTGAAGCGTCAAACATACTCAATATGTCCTAATACGACCATTTCAATTATTATGTTCGCAATGCCCGCAATACAAAACAAACACCATTATATTATTACGAGTACCTAATTACATTCACAAAACATTGTCTGCGTGTATAGTTTTCCAAACGGTATTCGAGGGAACAAGTCCTTTCCTTGGCCCATCTATTCACCAGATCCGTCGATAGCGAGACCACTCGTAAATACGACGATAGGAAGACCATACACATACACGGATGTGCCCAGAGCTTTACAAGATCTCGGTTAGCAGCTGCACCTTTGCGCAAACGCTCGTGTCGATCCCCATGTTCGTGATCACATCCCACCAGTACAGCTCGTGGGCACCGGTGCTGGCATTGATGCAGACCAGCCAACTGCCGAAGCGGTCGTTCAGCCAGTGCAGGTCGCCCCACGCGATGCTCATGCGCGCCGTGCCGACCTGGTCCGAGATGGAGACGGGCGACCGCGCGTTCATGTCGTTGTCCACGTGTATTGCCAGCCCGGAGAAGTCGCAGCCTCCGTGCCAGACCGCGATCGACGACGTGCTGGAGTCGTAGTAGAATTCTGCCGCCGTGGTGCGGTTGTGGTCGAGGATCGGAACCGTTGGCGGTGCGCCTGTCGCAGTGTGGTGACTGAGTCGATCCTTGACGTTTTCATGGCCCTTACTTGGATGTATCGCTTGTACGTAGAGATTCTCAAACTTCGGCTCTCCAAACAATACGTGGGAGCGGAGATGGAATGTGTTGCCATGATGGTTAAGCGAGCCGCAAGCTACATATGGCTTGGGAACAATACTGAGGGTTGTCGGCTTTGCGGTTATTGGCTTTACGGTTATCGGCTTCACAGTTGTCCCTTTTACGGTTGTCCCCTTTACGGTTGTTGGCTTTGCTGTTGTTGGCTTTGCTGTTGTCCCTTTCGCGGTTGTCCCTTTTGCGGTTGTCGGCTTTACGGTTACCGGCTTTACAGTTATCCCTTTTATGGTTGTCCCCTTTGCAGTTGTTGGCTTTGCAGTTGTCCCCTTTGCCGTTGCAAGCTTTGCCGTTGTCCCTTTCGCAGTTGTCCCCTTTGCCGTTGTTCCTTTCGCGGTTGTTCCCTTTGCTGTTGTTCCCTTTGCCGTTGTCCCCTTTGCCGTCGTTCCCTTTGCCGTTGTCCCCTTCGCGGTCGTTGTAGTGTGTGTGTGAGAGCCTGGAATCACCGATGTAATTTTCAAAATTCCAGTAATATGTGCGTCTGTGTACGTGTGTTGCTGAGTATGAGGAATTGAGGTTGGTACAATCACTGTTGTTAGTTTCGGGTATTTGCTGAACCCGATGAGGCTGTTATTCCTGCTTTCCTTGCCGATATCGTGCTTCAAGTAGCAACGGCCATTGTTCGAGTGCGGCTCCCACACGGCCGCCTGACAATTTTCGAACCTTTCACAGGTCTGTACGCATGCGTCCGCAGAGATTGTATAGAGATTCGTTATGTCTGCATCGTAGAATCCCGTGTAGCATTTGATAGCCCATTTAGATCCATCAGGCAGCGTTTGCTCCAAGTTGTTATATTGAGGGCACGAGATGATACCGCCATCGCTAGGCTTGAACGTGGGAAGAATCGGGTTTGTTGGAACTGCCGAAATAACTCCGTGGCTTAGAGCCGGAGCAATCGTCGTTATGGGCATTTTGTCGCCGCTGCCGCTGCCTTAGCTATAACCACCGTGTCTGTATACTCTCCCTAGAAAGTAAAGGTGTATGCGTTGCTTGCTAAGGTCAAGAGCGCTGTTGTGGGATGGGAGCCGCTGAGAACTGCGATGATGGTCTCATATGGAGTTCCTGGGTACGTTAAGGCGAATCCAGGTTGACCAGGAGGATTAATTGTTGAGATGGCCACGAACTCTGGTGCAGAGGATAGTCGAGCTGTCCATGTATAGGAATGTTCTACTTTTTTCGGAATTGTTGACGACGTGTGAGTGGGTTGGGGAGAGCTAGTAGCTGTGATGACAGTATCGATTCCATTGCTACCGAAGACTGTAGTATACTCTAGTCTTCTTGGTGGTGCGAATGTTGACAATGTCTTCTGAGGACCAATGTTGCTATTGACGATGATGACTATATCCACCAAGCTTCCAGCAAAAGTGTAAGTGGTTCCTGGTGAGCCTATTGGTACTGTTGTTATGATTGTCATTTGCGGATTACTGACTCCAGTGATGACAGTATCGATTGAACTGTCACTCCATGTGGAAGTGGAGACTGAATGTCCAGGGGCATGTATTGTTGAGCTGCTAATCTGTGGAATGGCAGTACTGCTAAGGATAACACTGTGACTTGACGAACCAGGCAGAACGCTGATCATATGTCTTGCGGATCCATGGGTTTCTGTGGTCAAAAGTAGCGTTGTTGTTGTTTGAGGAATGCATCCTTCTCGATTACAACTGTGTCAACGAATTTCGGTCGATGCCAAGGCTCGGTTCGATTTGAAAGGACTGACTGTAGTCGCAAGAGTTGCAGTGTTTGTCTTATGAGAATTTACTGGAACACCTATTACGACAAGATTTGTCCCTCCTGGGCTCGCTATACTTTCGTGTGTATATCTTGAAGCTGCGCTGGGCAATGTCACAAATTCCTACGTCTGAGCACCGCTCGGCTTTCCAACTATTACGGAATTCACATCGATCCCCGAATACTGTGGAAGTGTATCCATGAGCATTGCTTGCGAGTGTTGAGAAGACTGTGAGTAAAAGTGAGCGGGAGTTGCTACTATCACAATGTCTAGTCCATTCGAGCCGTGATGGTCCGCGTTGAGCCTTCTGTGGTAGAAGCAATTATTTCGAGAACTCGTCGTTTGTGAATGCGCTGGAATACCTATCGTTAACGGCGGCTAACCAACTGTGTTCAAACTCTAAATTGACATTCATAGATGTGCCTCATTTGAGAACTGATTCCTTGGGATGTTGGACAAAAGCTAGAGAGTTATGATTCGCGAGTCTCTGGCCACTATAAAGTATTTAAGGTGCGAAAGAGCACGGAAGAGTTCAGATAATGAAGGATTTAGTTAGCGCTTTTCTTAAGGGTATGCGAAAGTACCTATTCACACCAAACGTAATCATACAGGCTGTGCCGTCTGCGTGTCACCGACTTCATGCGTTGAGACTTCGGCTGAAGGAGATGGCTGACTTCGGCGAATTGCATGCTCCAAAACCTCCAGCCTTTGTCGTGTAACGTCAATAGCCTCAATGACTTGCCTCTCGGTCATCTTTTCGTTGGATAGCTTGCGCTGCATGTCTTTTGCACTTCGTTCAAAGATGCGATCTTTTCTGCTCTTTTCTTCGAGCCTCGAAGGGACGAAAGCGGGCGCAGAGTTCTCCAGGCCCACTCGTTCCTCAAGCCACGTCCATAATTCGTTCTCTTCACTTGCCCAAATTCGCTCATACCGAGCACTTCGATAGGGGTCTGAAAGTCCGCCGTATGGTACCCTAGGCTGTCTCCAGAGCAGATATGCGATGACAGCAAGTAAAACACCAATGGTAACAAAAGCTCCAATTGGGCCGTGAAGAGGCTCAAAGATGCCCCAGCTCTGTTGTCCTGACTTGGCACTTGACGACCCAACCAGTTCCTGATCCTCCTGCGCAATCCCAGCGTCGCTGGTCTCGTGCCTTCGCTTTGCCCCACGAATTTTACCTTTGACTCCCGGTTTGAGAGCAGATTTAGCACTGACAGCAACTTTGAGGGAGGCGACAAGGTCTTTAGCGTATTGCAACTGTCCCTCTGCTGTACCCTTTTCGATGGGTCCTGTACCTGGATTAGTACCGTGCATCCGTGGAATATATGAACAGGATGAGTCTCCCAACACGTACCCTTCAGCCAACTTTTGTTGGTCCATTCAATGGTATAGTTCATTATCAACCGCGTGGAATTCGAAGGCCCCCACATCAAGCAGTATCTAGTCTTGACTGTAAAGGAGTTTCCGCTTGGTACATCGGGATTTTGAGTCGAACAGGCGACAGTAACGGCTTTTTCCAAATCAAACTGCTCCAAAGTCATGTTGATGATGCAAGTCGTTTGCTTTGGGGCAAATCCACTTCCACCAAGCGGCTTGATGTAAGAATACGACATTTCTTTCTTGTCTGGTCCTAGACCCTTCTTGTCATCTTCCAGTTGCACATTTAACGATTTCTGATCTTCAGTGAGCCACTTCCGCATGAAAGTGCCTGAGGCAGGTCCAAACATCAAGGTGTAGATTTTCCCAAGTGGAGCTGGAATTGTTGCGTCCATGAGCGGTTTCTCGTGATGATTTGGGCCATCACCGCAGTCGGTTGTTTCATGGGTGGGCGGTCCAGGGAAGTCAATTGTCACAGCGGCTCCCGCGATTGCTGGCTCTGCAGTCTCCACTACCTTCGCAATGCCATTGCTTACCGCTCCACCTACAGCGGCTGAAACTTTCCGACTCACTGCTTTGACGGCTTCACCGGCATCGCTCCCAGTTATACTTTCATTTCCAACAGCCTCCATGCTTTTGTTGCCGTCGCCATCGTCTTCCGTGGTCTCATCCTCATCGTAAAGCTCTTCAGATGCTGAGTCTCCATCGGCAACGGATTCAGCCTTTTCAGTCTTGTCGCCAGTGCCACCACCTTCAACGGCATTGCCGTTCAATGTGCTCCTGAGGTTCGGATGTGTGATCTTCCACATAGAAATGATGAGTTCGTACGTTGCATCTCGGTTCAATAGGCTGGCGAAAACGTTTCGTGCATGCATCGTCGAGATGACGATGCCATTTTGGAAAATAACAGCGGTGCTTTTCTTCTCAACAGAAATAACCTCGTCGAAGCTGATTACCAGGTTTGTGACCCAGCCAAGAATGTTACTGGAAAAGCAGATGTGTCCTTCGGAGACGTAGAGTCGTCCGTGTAGGAGGATTTCGCGCTGGAGAGCCGCGCTGTAGTCTTCAATGAGGAGATCGTCATCTGGAACGCTTTTGAACAGATTGTGGAAGTCTCTGTTACGTTTCGGATTGGCAACAGCAAATCCTTGCGGTCGTTGGACGCCATTGGCTTGAACGGTTGCTGTCGTGGCCGTAGTTCCTGAGCTGCCTCGAGTTCGTCTTCGTCGGCTTCCACTCAGCCGGCTTCTCACGCTGCCTGCACGCCTGATGCTACCATTTTCTGGTTCCTGAAGTGACTTAACAGGAGTCTGCTCGTCCGGGTGAGCGACCTTGAACTGATCACTCGGCGCTGATATGACGGAAGGAGGTACAGATTTCTCTCCATTAGTCTTCTCGCTATAGGCAACCGAGACTGCCCTGGCAGTTGAATCGTCTTCGGTTTTTGGAGCACCTTCATCTTTTCGAAGAGCGGCGACTTGTGGAAGCTCAGGACCATCAGTCCTTGAACTCATCGGACGGGTTTCCTTGCTGTCAGTAATGCCGAGGTGGCTCAAGCTGAGATTTCCTGAACCCAAGGTTTCCACAGCCAGCTGTCGTTTTTGGTTTTGTCCAACGGCGTGGTCACCAGTAGCGTCGTCGGATTCAGCACTCTCAGCTCCGAGAGCACTTGCAGTTTCCGACTCACCCACAACGGCAGCGCTACCTTTGGTTAGCTTTGCCGATGCTGGTAAGGATATTGTGTTCGATATTGATGAAGCGGCGCTCTGGGCGGCAGAGAACATAGACGAGAAAAATCCGGTTGTAGAAGATGGTGCCACTAAGGTGCCACCTGGGGTATTCACTTCTTCTAAAGCTGGTGTCAATGGCAGTGAAATCGCGTTTGACAGCTTGCTTGGACCAGATCCGCCGCTTTTGGTTCTTGAGTGGCTCTGCGACTGAGGCGAAGCAGTCGCCGGTTTTGCACCTGAACGGTCCGAATCGCTTGACTCGTCCTTTTTGGCTTTAGGAGTTGGTGTACTTTGATCCTCTTCCCGCGTTCCTGTGGGAGTCGGAGGAGTAACGACTGTAGTTGGACCACCAAATAGATCGCGAGTAGGAGTGCTAGGCTGGGTAGTAATAATAGGAGGAGGTACGGCGGACTTCTTGGTCTCCGGAACCTTCTCGGGATCTGCTTGAGGGTTTGTAGTATCGTCACGAATCCTTGAATTTCTCCGAGAGCTAGTGCTTCCTCTTCTTCCTCGCGAAATCAAGTTTTTCAACTTCCCAGAGGTTTCACCGTCCACAGGCAGCGCGAGCGAGCTTGCAGGACTTGATTCTCTTAGATTTGATGAGGATATTTTTCGTATAGGAGCGAAAGCTTCTCTGAGACGACCAGCAGGAGAAGGACTGCGACGCGCCGAGGGAGGAGCCTCAAGGGTCTGCGATTTGGAGAGTATGTTGACTTGTGAGAGGTCAGGGAGAGGAGGCACCGGAGGAACGGCGTTGTCAGTGTCGACTAGCTCTGCTTGTATAGAAGGCGAAGAGAGGGTCAAGTATCCTGTATGTGAGTGGTGAGGAGAGAGAGGAGGTCGGGAAGGTCGTCTACGATCAGGAGACGTAAGTACTTTATGTGCATGATGCAACTAAATTGAACAACAATCGATGACAAATATAGGTCAAAGTAGAAGTATATACAGACATCGCCATCTACTTGGCATTACCCTCAAAATGGCGGTCGAATCGCTTTTGGGATGACGTTGCAGAGAGAGAGAGCCGCGTTTTGGCAGCCCCACACTCTTTTGGGAGAGCAGGGGAAGTAGCAGTAGGGAACAAGGGGCCAAAACTCACGGTTCTTCAGAATCCTCCGTTAAAAAGCTACCAGAGGCATTGTCGTCTAGTCCGAGATCATTGTTGCTTGAACTGCCCGTCTGGATGTGCGTGAGGCCGTCGTCTGGCTGTGAAGACTGGGCACCTCCTTCGACGCCGGGTTGTTTCTTGCGCCGCTTGAGAAGAACGGACAGCCTGCGATTGCGACTACTGGACTCGCTGCTACGGCGACTGGGAGGACGACTGCTACCGGGGCCTTTGCTGGCAGGTCCGTCCAGTGAGTTGCGTCTCTCGCTCGTCGTCGTCGATGAGTTCTCCTCGCGGTCGCTGTTCTCAGCTGACGGTCCTTTCTTGCGACTCCTCAGCACACTGCCGAGCTTTGATCGAGTAGAAGGTTCCACGGCGGTCGCCATGGAGCGAAATTAATGTAAGGCCATTGGAATCAAAGAAAGGCGGAGAGGGGTTGAAGTAGGGATCTTGCTCAGCTGGAGCAGCTGAAGGGCTGAAGTTGCGATGCAAAAGGGACAAGCTCGGTTTGGCTGATGCAGGCAGGCAGCCCTTGTACGCCCGACTGTGACTGAGAATCGCTCGTATTCGTCGAACCTGTGATGGTCGGCGAAGGAGGTATGACATAGGGCAAACTAATTATCCCATTTGCTTGCAACTTCCCCATCAACGACCAGTATCCAACAACACTGTACCTCCTCCTGTCCCCACACACGCCGTCCTGGCCATGGACAATGCACCTCTGAGCCTGGTAAGATTTCATAATTTTGTTCGCTGCGTTGTGATACTCATATACTTTGAAATAGGCCCACGCGCACGCTCGGAAAGCAGTACTAGAGACTCAGAACTCGAACCCCAGACTAGCTCTTCAGGAGCACCAGCTCGCTGCTGGCGAGTTTGCACATGCCAAAGACGGTACCAAAAGCCCAGAGGTACATCTCAGAAGCTATTTTCTCGATTTGGAACCCTTCTTCTAAACTTGTTTCAGGCTCTACGAATCCTAACCCTCCTCGAAGAACATCATCGTCGCCTAGCAAAGATCATACGGTCCAGCGCCGTTCCCGCACTTCCAAATGCTCCATCAGATGAAAGCGGAAAGAGTGAGGGGACTGCGGCGGATCCATCTGCTCCGGTGCCAAAAGGCGACAAGGCGACAGAAAAGACCAAATCAGCGTCTCCAGCGCGCATCCGACGCCCTCATCGTGACCTCTCTTCTTCGATAGCAAGCAACCTTGCTACAGCACGAGGAAAGCCTTCTGTGCAACGTCGGACCCTCCCTTCTTTGCCGCAAGTGACTGCTCAACACGCCGAAGGACGCAGTTTTCCACGGACCAACGAAGTAAATGCTACGATTGAAGGCTCACGAAACACTTCATTGGCCAAAGAGAAGAGAAGTGACGCCCAGCCTAAGGATGAGTCTTTCAATCGGTTCTTTTCAACCTTTGAAGGGCTATTCTCTAAACTCTCTGCACCGCTCGCTTTCGCTGGATTGCCGTTGACCACCCAAGAGCAACAGGAGGCGGAAAAGGCCGCACAGAAATCAGACAAGAACCGCGTTCCAGCTTCCGACGAGCCAAGTCTGGATAAAATATACTCCAAAGCCGCGTTGCGCGTCTTACGGGAAGATGGTGGAGCGGGATTTGGAGTGCAAGATAGTTTCTACTGGGTTCAGCCAACCGGTGGCACAGCTACGTACGCGAACATAATAACGGGTCGAGGAGGCCATGATACCCATATTCCAGAGACAATCGAAGAAGACGCGGAAGAGTTCGTGGATGCTCGAGAAACTCCTGGCCCTCCATCGCCGCGCTCAATACGTGGTAGTCTACGTGAGAAGGCTCGGAAGGATATCAAAAGTGCTGGCGGGAAGACCATGGAGGAACTTGAACTCGAGAATACTGCACTTCGACAGATTCTTGATACCCAGAGTCGCAGATTGCAGATGTGGGAGGCTAGCGCTCAAGCTCAGTCGTTGGCATTTTCGCAAAGCTTACGGTCGGCTCGCGGCCCAGCTGCAGCTGAGACAGCGGACGAAGATGCTAGGGTGCGAGAGCTAGAGGAGCTACTTAAGACGGAACGTGCAGAAAGGGATCGACTCGAGCATAGAAACGAAAAGATGGAAAGGGAGAACGAAAAGCTCCTCGGCGTCATTGGTCGATACAGGGAGAAGTGGGAAGTCCTGAAGGAGGGCGCACGTCGTCGGGACAAGAGCAAGACGGCACCGTCTGTTGCTAGCACAGATTCTGGCAGTACTAGAGTAGGACCAAGCAGCCAGAAATAATTGTCACGGCGTGCTGATACCATCGCTCTTGAGCTCATAGCTACGATGTTAGAGCCACAAGAGCTAATCTAATTTATGCTGTACTGAAATGCAACTCAACTAGCTTAAACTAACTTTGTCATACCGCAAAACTTGGTTGCGGTATTATGGTGCTCTGTGATACGGATGCTGCCAAAAACGTGGTCCGTCGATCCTCGAATCCCTGTGTTGCGTCAGAGCTTCACCTTGTAGTCGCAGCTTTTTATCGCAATGGCATACCTCTTCCACCGCCTTTGCACAACATGCCGCCACGAATGACACGAGACGGGAGATCCCACCGCTTGGACAATTTTCAAATATGATGCCGAGTAGTCGGTAGGGTTCTTACATACACGAGAATCACAATGGCTTCCAGCGCCACCGAAACCACTCCGCTGGTTACTCCTCCCAAGTCAAACCTCCACAGCTCACAACAACCGCCGAAACCACATAGAACCGTCACCTTCAATCCCACCGTCTCGAGTAGCTCATCTGCAGAAGCATCACAGCCTAGATCACAACTTCCTCCACTCGCAACGAGCGCGTCGAGCCAGAATGCCCTATCTACTGGTCTGACGAATCTCAATGGCAAACTCCGGCGACGACATAGTCAAGGAGCTCCCACCCTTGCCCAAAACCTTTCAGCGCAGAAGATAGGTCCACAAAGGACTACTAAGACGGCACAGAAGCTCAAAATACTCCCTGACCCTGAGCAGGGCGAAGATGGGCCAGACGAGGAAAGTGGAAGAGATGTCTATGCACAATTCACTCGCATAAAGGATCCAACTGCTAGGAGAGATGCTGCAAGGCTTGGTAAGGAAGATAGAGATCGTCTGCCTCGTGTCACGGCATATTGCACAGCAGGCTCGTACCACATAGACGAGCTCATGGGCTACTTGAAGCGAAGATCGAGAACGAGGTACACAGCTCCGAAGCTCTACGATGAATGCATTTACACGCCTTGGAGATATCCGGATAAAGGACAGCGAGAAGTACGGACAGTTGCATCTCAGCCACTTTCGCGGCGGTATTCAGACTCAGCAGTTGAAGTGCAAAATCACAACGAGCAGAGAAGGGAAGCCCAACGCAACGAGGATTTAATCAACATCTATAATGGAGGAGCCGAAGATGCGTACTATGGTGATGTAATGCGCTCTGAATCTGTGGATAATCTCCCTTCAGAAGATCTTGCTCCGAACACGGCTGATTTCGACACTGAAGTCCACATCCCAGAAATCTTTCTCTTCGCATACGGCACTGTTGTGATCTGGGGCATGACTGTGCATCAAGAACAACGCTTCCTAAAAGAAATAGCTCCATTCGAGGTCGAAAAACTCGCAAAGGATGACATTCAGACCGAGGACTTCAACTTCTACTACACGCGCGAGTATCAGGCTCGGATATACAATGACTTCATCAGCCTTCGTGAAAAGAAGAACTACATGGCCAAACTTGCAATCAGCCATGCACTGTCACAAAGCGTCAAGGTATGCAATCCATATCTGGTGTCGAATCTTACGTAGATACTGACCGCAGCTATAGACATCACTGTACGAAGACCTTGTGGACAACACAATCGAATCCACCAAGGAGATTCCATCGCAAATCGCAACGACTGGAAAAGTCAACCTCACTCGCCGCGAGATCAACATGCAAATCGGCGAGTTATTCATCCTACGCATCAACATTCACCTGCAAGGCTCCGTGCTAGATGCACCGGAGCTAATGTGGGCGGAACCACAACTTGAGCCGGTGTATCAGGCAGTACGAAGCTATTTGGAAATGGACCAGAGAGTTGAGCTGTTGACAGAGAGGTTGGACGTCATAGCCGATCTGCTTGCTGTCTTGAAAGATCAGTTGACCCATACACACGGGGAGTACTTGGAATGGATTGTGATTGTGCTGATTGCGGCGGAAATTGTCGTCGCTGCAATTAACATCATCGTGGATTTGTATGCTGGCATAGAATGACGAGATGACTGAGCTATCTGTTCATTCATAGTCTCATGGTAGGCTTGAAAAACCTACTCCGGTTACTTCGCATTTGTATGTTTGGATAAGTAAATTTGCATTCATGGCGGCAATGAGTGTACGTTATCCTGTTGGGCATGATGGAAGAGCCTAGAAGTTCGCAGGATTACTACACTCGCCCATTCATAGAGCTCGCGATTGTTATCCATATGCTAGAAACCCAAGAAGACTCCGGCAGCAACCGACCGGCTAAGTGCAGGAAAACGATGGATCAGAAAAAGGGTGTAAACAGCTACAATTGGCGCTAAAAATCCAAACTGATCAGACGTGCATGGCTGGTCAAGGAATGGTTCTACAACAGCGAGTGGTTGATAATCCAGTCTTGCCATGACCATTCGTCCAACCGTCAATAAGTTTCTAAATCATTTCTCTGTTAGGTGGAGAGATTCAAGGTGATGGATGTGATTGAGGCTCTCGTCTTTGAGAGAAAAGGCGATGATGCGATGGTTCTCGACCGGATCAAGGCGCAGGCAGAGGTAGAGTACGATACGATACGATAGCGCAAGCTAGAGGCTACGCTACCCTAGAGACGAGATTCGCGTTAGCCCCCATCCAACCTGCAAACTCACAACCAGCTTCTGCGCTTACGATACTTTATTCTCCCCCAAATTTCCACCACATACCATAATCTTCTTTGACTTTGAATCGTGCCCCCGACCTTCTCCGTCTAGCACGTTCCGGATGCGGTGGCGATTCTGTTGTGACGGTCATTAACTGCAATTAGCCTCACGTAGGTAGTCATCGACTTAGGTGCCTTGAGGAGCTGCGACGGCTCCGCAGGTGCCGTCGAACACAGCCCATCACGGCTTCCAAGAAGCGAAAGCTCTCGCAAGCCCCGTACAATCAGACCGGCTCGAATTCAGCCTGCAGCTCACCGCAGCCTGAGACTCCCGTTGAACGCTCAGGCCTCGCCTCTCCTCGTCCTCACTCGCACCCGCGTCGCTCTCGCACTTCTCCCACTCCACCTCGCTATATTCCTCCGCATCTTCACAGCGAAGTATTCGACTCTGCTGGAGAGTCTGGCACCGCTTGCAGAGATCCCGCGTCAAGTGTTGCCAGTTCTCCGAGCGAAGCGTACGCAGGCTTGACGCTAAACGCCTCCGACTCTCCGTCCGACCTTATTATGACCGACCGCGTTAATGCCACCCTTCACGGCCACGATGACGCGCCGCTTGTAGACAGTCTTTGTGAATCGAAGGAAGGAACTCGTGGTCAGCGTGCTACATCACCCGGCAAGAGGAAAGTTTCGGAAATGGAGCGAGAAGAGATGTTAGAGGCTGCGGATCACATGGATCTCGATGAGAGCTCCATGGCTTCCGGTGCGAACGACACTACTCAGGAAGATGACTCCCAAGCAACAGTTGCACTCTCGCCTACCTTTTCATATCACGTAAATCAAGCTTCGTCTGCGGACAGTACTGCTTCAGGAACCACACCACACTCAGCTGAGGATTCAACGGCAGCTAATTCTACAACCACACATGCTAGCTCATCTGTGCCGATAATGGCGCTTGACAACGTTGAGGATAAGGAAGTCTCGATCCCACCAGTCGATGACCAAGTTCAACTCGTGTATCGAGAGCTGCAAAAAGAACTCGAGGACGGGCAGACGGGAGCCGTCGTTTCAATGTCCTGGCTTGCACGTGTACTCGCGCGCTCGTCAGAATCTGAGCAGTATGGGCCTTTTGACAAGTCAGTGCTCGAAGGTGAAATCGGTCCAGTTGACAACTCACACATTCTTCCCGACGACGGACCTCTCGATAATACCTTGACGGACGAACGAGGTCGGCCTTTTGTTACACTGCGAAAAGGCCTCAGATACGATCATGACCTCCAAGTCATTCCAGAAACTACTTTCAATCTCATCACAAGCTGGTATGGTATTGCACCGGGCCAGCCGACTATCTGGAGATATGCTCATGATACAACTCCGGAAGGCTCCCTCATTCAGCAAGTGCAGTGGGAACTGTATCCTCCAATCTTTACGCTTCGCAAGTTATCCAGCGATATCATCACAGACATTACTCAACGCATTACAGACAGACAGGCAATCGCGCCACGCATAGTTGCTAGCCGCGATGAACTGTTCCAGGGTTTCTTAAAGCGGGCGAAGAATCGACTGGGGATCTCGATGGATGTCAAATGCCGACTGTGGAGAGTCATTGAGGTCGAGCAGGCCATTATTATTACAGTGGAACCCGAACCTCCCGGCAACAGCATGCTCAGCCCACCAGCCTCACGCGAGCCTTCTCCGGCGCGTACTGCCCCGGTGAGGCTTTCAATTGAGCTGAAAGAGTTCAACGCTATGAGCGAAGGCACGCAGCGAGACATGATCGAGACAAAGGACCAAACCATGAACGAGAAGTACAACGCGAAAAGTCCGAGGGTAGGCACCGTCGGCCTCGCCTCGGATCAAGTCTTGATTATTGAACCGCAGTCATCTGCAGCCACAGATACCTTCGCCTCGGATCTCACCCGCAAAAACAAATCCCTTGTGCCGAAAGGTGACGGTGCGAATTCGCAAGCGACCAGTGGCAGAAGCAGTCCAGCTCCTTATGGCATCATGACCCGCGGCCGTCTTCGAGGTCAGGGCAGAGCCAGAGGCACTGTTGGGTTGCAGAATCTAGGTAACACTTGCTATATGAACTCCGCTCTTCAGTGTGTTCGATCGGTCGAAGAACTTACGCTGTACTTCCTCGAGGGCCTTTACAAGAAGGAGCTCAACCCAAACAATCCCCTCGGTCATAACGGTCAGATAGCCAAGGCGTATGCGGGATTGGTTAGTTCCATTTATACTGAAGGGATGCACTCTTTCTCTCCGAAGAACTTCAAACAGACACTTGGCAAATATGCGCCCATGTTCTCCGGTTACGGCCAACAAGACTCACAAGAATTCATGAGCTTCTTGATCGATGGCTTGCACGAAGACTTGAATCGGATTCAGAAGAAGCCGTATATCGAGAACCCTGAGTCTGACGATAATACAGTCAACGATCCTGACGCCATCAAAGCTCTAGGCGAAAAGTTCCGCGAAAATTTCCAAGCTCGAAACGATTCAGTGGCGATGGATCTGTTCAATGGCTTCTACAAAAACACAATGGTCTGCCCGGTCTGTGAGAAAGTCAGCATCACGTTTGATCCTTTTTCACTGCTAACCCTGCAACTTCCCATCGAACAAACCTGGCAGCACACAATAGAATTCTTCCCACTCCGCGGACATCCGGTCAAGGTTGACGTCGACATGGACAAAATGAGCTCCATTCGAGCGCTCAAGGAGTATGTTGCAGCCAGGATTCCCGGTACCAAGGCGAGTAAAATGATGCTGGCGGAGGTGTTTAGCCACAAGTTCTACCGAACCTGCGAAGACAAACAGACCATTTCTGAGGCCAGCATTCAGCCCAAAGACGAAATGTTTCTCTACGAACTAGACGACGTGCCGACCAACTGGCCACCGCAGAAAAAGAAGAAAGGAAGGTTCAAATCCATGCTTAGCCTCCACGACTCTGAAGACGATATTCCGTCGTCTGACTCACCAATGGCTGATAAGATGATGGTTCCGATTTTCCACCGAGTACCCAAGCGCGGTGGGTACAGCAAGGACGTTGAGTTGTGGCCGAGCTACGTTATCATTACCAGGGAACAAGCGAAGAACATGGATGAGATCTTGCGCAAAGTTCTAGGCCGCGTCGCTACAATGACCTCTCGTGACTTCCTCACTGAGGGAATGGAAGAACAAGATAACGATGCTGTGATCATGACGGAAGATGATGCTGAATCGAACGCGGATACTCGAGTCAATGCTCAATCCATAGAGAGCGAAGATGACATGGTTGACGTGTCGATGAAGCAAGATACAGACGTCTCACAGTCAACGAAGGTTCCCACTATTCTAGAACCTGGCACTGACATCCCTGAAGCATTCCGTACCCTCTTCGAGATGAGGTATCTTCAAGCTGGGCAAGAAATGGTTCCGACTGGTTGGCAGTCGATCGATGGCCATAAAACTTATCCGACGCTAATGTCTCGTCTTCCAAAGCCGCGCACGCAGCCGCCTCCAGCTCAGTCGTCAGACGTCTCGTCCAGTCAATCGCCTACTGCCACACCAGGAACATCGGATATGGAAGATGAAGCCGAGTTCTCCAATGCTCAACCATCGATCGAGCCAAGCAGCGATCACGAATCCGATCTGCCTCCACTGAATTCCCTTTTCGACCAGCAAAAGCCAGGGTCAAGTCTTGGTGCCCGCAAGCACGGCAACAAGAAGTATATTAGGACGTACGGCAAGAAGAATCGGAACAATACCCGCATAAGCCCTCAAGCAGCATTCTCAGACGCTGATGAATCTGAGGATGAAAATCATGACGACGACAGTCCCGGCTTGATTCGCCTCGGCGAAGCCATAATTCTGGATTGGGATCGCGAAGCTTTCGATGCTCTTTTTGGCGGGCACTCGCATAACGACATGCGTGGCCATGACACAAGACTGGATGCCGAACCGATTCCGGATCCGGAGTTAGAGAAGAAGAGGCACAGGCGCGCGGCCAGAAAGAAGTCTGGTATCACGCTCGAGGAGTGTTTCACAGAGAGCTCGAAGGCAGAGATTCTCACCGAAGGCAATGATTGGTACTGCAATAGATGCAAGGAGTTGCGGCTCGCCAGCAAGAAACTCGAAATCTGGACGGCGCCAGATATACTTGTCATTCACTTGAAGCGCTTCAGTCAAAACCGCGTGTTCCGCGATAAGGTCGATGTGCTGGTCGACTTTCCTGTCGAAGGCCTTGACCTTAACGGTAAAGTAGGCGAATCGGAAGGCAAAGACAACATCTACGACCTTATCGCCGTCGACAACCACTATGGCGGTCTGGGAGGCGGTCACTACACGGCGTTTGCAAAGAACTTCTTCGATGGCAGATGGTATGACTACAATGGTAAGCTAACTCCGTTCGGCTTTTTTCCTTCTACCTTGTCGAAAAGTGCAATCAATAGTAACATCTCTATCAAACAGACTCCCAAGTCACGCTGCGGGAAGCTCACTCAGTCGTCACATCAGCTGCTTACCTGCTGTTCTACCGTCGGCGCACACCGTACCCGCTCGGACCGCCGTACCTCAAAGAGCTAGTCGAGTCGACGTGGGCAGACACATTGCCAACAACCGAAGGTCGCGGCGACGCAGCCGACGACTCAGCGGCCTCCGCATCGGCGTCGTCCAGCCGGGCGACGTCACCATCGCGCAGCGGGCCGGGAAAAGCGCGAGGCCTCGGCGGCTCGTCCCCCATTGGGTCGCCGAGCGCCTATCGCGCAGCGCCAGCCGCAGCCGCAGCCGGAGCGTCAGCCCGGGGCCCGGCAGCGGCGTCGTCCGCGGCGAGGGGGCCGTCGCGGACCGCCGGTGAGGCCCCGCCGGCCTACGACGAGGACGAGGACGAGGCCATCGGCCTCGAAGACGACGACGACGACGACGACGCGCCCGCCGCCCCGCCGCCGCCGCCCGACCGCCTCCTCAGCATCGCCGCGCCCGAGTGGCACTGGGCCGACCTCGGCACCGTGGTGCCCCGCGACGACGTCGACTCCGGCGACGCGGACGGCGAGCCCGACGACGCCGGCAGCAACGAGGCCGCCGACGGCGACTTCGACGACGACGCCAGCGGCCAAGAGCGCCTGCTGCAGGACTTTGGCGACGACCTCGTCGACGCCGCGAGCTTGCGCTTCCGCCACGTCGCTGGGCCCGATGTTGCTGATGAGGACGACTTCATGGCCGACGACGACGCCGATGCCGATGCTGAGCCTGTCGATCATGTTGTTGGCAGTCGTACCATGCTGATTGGTGACGAGGATGAGGAGGACGTGCCGGTGGCGGAGGTACGTGTTGATGAGGGCAGCGATAACGGCCATATGAAGATGGATTGAGGAGGTTGAGACTGGATGGGCTAGGTGGGAAGAGATACGAGTGTCTTGGACGAAACGAGCTGTACAGCATCATCACTACCCTGTTATGAATACTTCAGAGGTAGATTCCTTAGATGTGCATTTTTGGCGGGCTGGGTATAGCGGCCGTGCGTTTTGCCTTGTTACACTTTCGAAATGCATCCTTCGGCGTTCCTGTCCAGGCAATAGCATATGTTTTATGACAATATTTACGCGTGCTGAAGTGGTTAAGCTTCTCTTCGCTTCATTCAACTTGGTACTTGGTAGGCCTCCATGCGTACGCGAAAGTTGGGTTTAGTTCAGCGCCATCCGTCTACTTGGGGTTAAGCTGGCATTTAGACCAAGAGGCGCTTTCAATAGAGTTTACGAGTAGTCAACCTTGGCAGATGGTGGTGGCTACAAAAGGAATGTGGTCTTGCGAGTAGTTCTTTTAATCTGACATGCAGTACTTTCAGTTAGAAGTGTATTAGATGGCAGAAGTACACGTCTCAAACGCGCTGAAACTTCGCAGCATGTGGAGGGATTCAAAGCTACGAGTGGTTGTGGCCAGCCACCCGCGCCCACGGGTGACGACGACTCGTGAAAGGCCTTGCTGGGACCCCCAGTCTGCTCCGTCTGGAGTACCAAGCCGCTATGTACGTCTATTAGAGTAGCCACGCTACTTCAATCATCAGATTAATCTCCATTTTTGGGTTGCTATCTTCACCACCCTTCACAATCGTTTGTCATGCACCGCAGCTGGTGGTTATCTCTCCTTGGCCACTCTCAGCTTCCGCTTGCCAGGGGAGATGCGCTTGGAGCAGCGACGCTAGATTAGAGCTGATCTGATAGCGGTGACTGCGTTGCCCGCCCCGACTTTTGCGTGGGAGTCTCTATCACTTGATTGACTTCTGCACTGCGAGGTCGGGCAGTTATCAGCGCCCAACTAGACGCGAACGGCAGCAATGCCAACCCATCACGGGAGCGATGCATCCTCATCCCCCTCACAGCCATTGACGCCTTCCAGTCCTTCACTTCATCAGAACCATCCTCCACGATATTCGTCCTTCTCTCCACCAGACCGCCCCAACTTCGGCAGTGGAACACAGCACGATTCGCTGCAATCTTCCTCTCGCTCTTCCTTGGACCAAGGCCAAGGCCAATACTACCAAGCCGAATATTACCGAGATCAATCCTCCCACGATCCTCCAGTGCATGCCACGGACCGTCAGGCTTCCTCTAGTCCTGCTTATGTCCCTCAATACGCTGCCAGAGC